>Ga0224748_10354_pt1 | contig 13965 bp, 14 predicted proteins | sample LIM_F_Water_Neg_FD_182074 | JGI IMG/M metagenome (GOLD analysis project Ga0224748, IMG submission 182074) | Enriched cells from gastrointestinal tract of the lab mouse from Pacific Northwest National Laboratory (PNNL), Richland, Washington... | ecosystem: Host-associated > Mammals > Digestive...
GAATATTGAACGATTTGAAAAGGCAGCCTTTGCGGTCATTGGGAAAAAGGGATCAACCTTAGATGGGGCTGGATTCATTCAGAGATTATGGGATGATGCAAACTCTCATTTTGGAGAAGTTCAGCATTTAGCTAAAAGAGATGAAAAGGGAAATCTGATTGGAATCTGGGGAGCAATGTCTGACTTTTCCGGGTCCTTTCTTCCATGGGAAGACTTCCGCAATGGGCTTTATCTTGCAGGAGTTGAGTGTAGGGATGATGCCGAGGCCCCGGAAGGGTGGACCAAGTGGGTTGTCCCTGGATATGAATATCTCTGTGTAGAGCGTGAGGCAGATGATACGTTTTCCCAGGCAATCAAATATCTGGGGGAACATCATATCCCGTTGGTTGGTGCGGTTCATGATTTTACCGGCCCAAAGACCGGAAAAAGTTATATGTATTTTCCGGTAAGGCGGCTATAATGGTTTAACCGTCATATTGGGTCATTCCACAGGCGGCCTAACCAGTGTTCGGCTATCATCTCACCGGGCTTGCATTCCCAAGTCTCCGGAATTATACTATGGCTGATATCTTCATCAAGCACAGGAAAAGGGGTGTCAGCATGAGTAAAATATTGCTGCTGGAGGATGATCTGAGCCTTATCAACGGACTTTCCTTTGCTTTTCAAAAAGCGGGGTATGCTTTGGATGTCGCCCGAACCATCCAAGAGGCTGACAGAATTTGGCGGGATGGAGAATATGACTTGCTCGTTCTGGATGTAACTCTGCCCGACGGTTCCGGTTTTGAAGTATGCAAAAAGGTGCGTCAGATTTCCTCAGTCCCCATCATCTTTTTAACCGCATCGGATGCGGAAACCAGTATTATCATGGGATGGGACATCGGTGGGGACGACTATATTACAAAGCCTTTCAAGCTGGCGGTACTGATGTCCCGAATCAATGCCATCCTCCGAAGAAGCCAGCATTTCCAGCAAGCTCCCGGAGAACTTTGTTCCAACGGGATCACGCTCCAGCTGCTGGAGGGACGGGCCTATAAAGACGGCGTGCCGTTGGAACTGACCGCAGCAGAATATAAGCTCCTTCGGCTTTTTATGGAGCATCCTGGCATGATTCTCTCAGCAGAACAGATTATGGGAAAACTATGGGACTGCAGGGGGAACTTTGTAGATGGAAACACGTTGGCGGTCTATATTCGCCGCCTGCGGGCAAAGATTGAGGACGATCCCGCCAAACCAACACGGATTGCCACTGTCCGCCGCATGGGATATAAGTGGAATACAGGAGGCGGGTTGGAATGAATCTATTTCCGGTGGTGCTGTTTCTTTCCTGTGCCCTATGCGGTATGGCAGCTGCGTTAGGGATGGCCGTCTGCCGTCTGCGGCATCAGGAGCAGAGTATGGAGAACGCTGCCCATCAGATCGCGGAGTATATCCTGGACCGGCGGAAGGGCGGCATTGAGTGCAGCGAGGAAGGCGCCATGTACCGCCTGTTCCATGAGGTAAACTCCCTGGTGACCATGGCGGACGCCCATGCGGACAGTGAGCGGCGGGCCAAGGAATTTCTGCGCCGCACGATTTCGGACATCTCCCACCAGCTCAAGACCCCCATTGCCGCACTGAATATTTACAATGGGATTCTCCAGCAGGAAACTGCGGACGCCGCCACAGTCCGGGAGTTTACCAGTCTCTCGGAGCAGGAGCTTGATCGGATTGAATCGCTGGTGCAGAGCCTTTTGAAAATGGCACGGCTGGATGCGGGCGCCATCACACTGGAGCGGGCGCCAGAGAATGTTTTCGATTTGTTGGAGCATATCAAGAGACAGTATTCCTTCCGTGCGGAACAGGAGGGAAAGGAAATTGCACTGGAGGGGGACGAGCAGACGGTCTTCTCCTGTGACCGGACCTGGCTGGCAGAGGCGATCGGGAATCTGGTCAAAAACGCCCTGGATCATACGGCCCAAGGGGACCGTATTTTGGTTCGGTGGCAGCAGTCTCCCTGTTTGACCCAGATCACGGTGGAAGACACAGGCAGCGGCATCCATTCAGAGGATCTGTATCATATCTTCAAGCGCTTTTACCGCAGCCGCTTTTCTAAGGATACGCAGGGAGTCGGTCTGGGCCTGCCCCTGGCGAAGTCGATTGTTGAAGCACATCAGGGTAGTATTGAGGTTCACAGCAAACTGGGACAGGGAACGGCCTTTACGATCAATTTTCCGATTATGACAAAATAGTCATCTGCAATTCATCTGACAGTAAGGTTCGTGTGCTACTGTATTCGTACAGTCCAACGACGAAAGGAGCATGAAACTTATGGACTTGTTACGAGTAGAACACATCTGCAAAACGTATGGCAGCGGCGAAACAGCGGTACACGCCTTGAAGGACGTCAGCTTCTCCGTTCCCAAAGGGGAATTTGTAGCCATCGTTGGGGAATCCGGCTCCGGTAAAAGTACACTGCTGAATATGATTGGAGCACTGGACACCCCCACCTCTGGGAGGGTCTATATCAACGAAAAGGACACCTTCGCCATGAAGGAAAAGGCGCTGACCATCTTCCGTCGCCGGAATATCGGCTTTATTTTCCAGGCGTTTAACCTGATCCCGGAGCTGTCTGTGGAGCAGAATATGATTTTTCCCCTGCTGCTGGACCGTCAGCGGCCCAACAAGCGGTACCTGGACGAGCTGCTGAACGTCTTGGGTCTGGAACAGCGGCGGGGGCATCTGCCCAGCCAGCTCTCCGGCGGACAGCAGCAGCGGGTGGCCATCGGGCGGGCGCTGATGACCAGGCCCTCTCTGGTCTTAGCCGACGAGCCCACCGGTAATCTGGACTCCCAGAACAGCAGCGAGGTCCTGGCTCTGCTGAAGGAAACCGCCCGGAAGTATGAGCAGACCGTCATCATGATTACCCATAACCCCGCCATCGCCCACACGGCGGACCGGGTCTTTCAGGTATCGGACGGTGTGCTGACAGACCTCGGGGGGTGCCGGGCATGAGAAGCTATCTCAGTTTAATCCCCATCTCCGCCAAGGTACGGCGGCGGCAGAACCGTATGACCCTGCTGTGCATTATTTTCGCCGTATTTCTGGTGACGGGCATTTTCAGCACGGCGGATATTTTCATTCAGTCTGAGACCGCCAATGTCAAAGAAGCGGGCGGAAACTGGCACATCAACCTGGAAAATATATCGGAGGAAGATGCGGCGTCCATTGCCCGGCGGCCCGATGTGTCCGCCTCATCCTGGTTTGATATGGTGAATTTCGACCAAGATCGCAGCTATACCATTGGCGGTATCCAAACGGCGCTGGGCGGCGTGGAGGACCCGTTTCGGACCGAAATTATGACCTATTTTCCGGAGGGCGCCAGCTTGGATGAGGGCGAAGTCATTCTCACGCCCAACGCCAAGACGATGCTGGGCGTTGATGTGGGAGACCGTGTGTCCCTGGATACTCCCGCCGGAAGCTATGACCTCCTGATTACCGGCTTTCGCAGCGGGAACAGCCGCTATGCTACAGACAGCGGTGTTGGCGAAAGCACCGCGCTGCCGGTGAAGGGGGAACAGGTGGGCGCATTTCTTCAGATTGAGACCTTCCGGGAAATCCTCGCCGCCAATGAAGATGCGGGAAACCCCGCCTACTATATACAGTTCAGCGAAAGGGCCAACGCGAGACGCACCCTATCCGAAATCAAAGAGCAGTTCCCGGAGGCCAAGGTCAATGAACACATGATTCTTCTGGCGGCTGTGGGGGCCAGTGAAAACCGTATGGCAAAAAATGTATACCCGCTGGTGATTGTGTTTTGCCTGTTGGTCCTGCTGGCGGGAGTGCTGATGATCTCCGGCAGTCTGAACAGCGCGATTGCCCAACGGACGCAGTTTTTCGGTATGATGCGTTGTATTGGCATGAGCAAAAAGCAGGTGATCCATTTTGTGGAACTGGAGGCGCTGAACTGGTGCAAAACCGCGATCCCGGCCGGAATCATTCTGGGGACAGCGGCGACCTGGCTTGTGCTCGCGTTCATGCACCGCTTTGTAGGCGGTGAATTTGCGAGAATGGCAGTTTTCGGCATAAGCCCGATTGGAATGGTCAGTGGGGCTGTGGTGGGAATTCTGACGGTGCTCCTCGCGGCCCGGGCCCCGGCAAAAAAGGCCGCAAAGGTCTCCCCTGTGGCGGCGGTGTCCGGCAATGCGGATGCAGGAATGCAGAGACCGCAGCGGGCCAACACCCGTCTGCTGAAGATTGAAACCGCATTGGGCGTCTCCCATGCGGCGTCATCGAAAAAAAGCCTGCTCCTGAGGGAGAGGTAACATAAAGAAGTTACCTCTCCCTAACTATTTGTAGACAGCCGATAGTGATTGAATTGCGGGGATATTCGATATTTCGGAGGTAATTATAGTGGAAAAGTCTACATTTGAGCAAATAGGTGGAACGTACCATCAAGAGGGCGATTACTTTCTACCCGACCTGTCCGTGCCCGAACTTCCCACCATCGGAGTATGGGGGCAACGGCGGAGACGGTATCTGAAAGAACACCATCAAGCCCTTTATACGGCCCTACTGCTGTCCGGCAAGTTGGACGGCCATCTGGTCGAAATTGATACCCAAGCGGAAAATATGTTTTCTCAGCTTGTGGAGCAGATAGCGGAACAGGAGGGTATTACGGAACAACTCAAAGCAACCAATCAGATGGAGTGGGTCAGACTGATGAACAGTGTCCGAAACCAATCGGAGGAAATCGTCTGCAGCGAATTGATTTATAGCTGACATTAAGTAAACCGGGGAGCATAGTTTTAGGCTATGCTCCCCCGATTTTATATAAAAAGATTGAAATGTATAAAGTGCTCTCTAACATGATAGTTCATTGTTTCCATTATCCAGTTGGGTTTGGTTATCTGATTTTTTGTTGCCATTGTGTTCTCAAAAGGAAAATCAAAGCACATTACAATATTTCAAAATGGCTTCCATTCGATGGTTTCTTTGAATCGCTGAACGCGTCCGGCTCGAAGACGCATCTTTGTACTCTTTTAAAAAACCGCTATACGATGTCTCTTTAGAAAAATAAGAAAAATAAAATTCTCTTATCGACGCAGAGATTTGCTCTGCGGACACGCTATGCTCCACACAATACCATGCGACAGAGAAGAGCGTATATAAGTGCGTTGTCCAAAACAGTCGCTTACACTTTTCATAATCTAATGCCAGTCTTTCTATAAAACCAATAATATCTTCAAATTCTTTTTGTGCTTGCTCTAAAGCTTCAGTACTATTTTTATACTGATTATATTTTTGATCTAATGTTTCAGGAGTGGAATCCAAAACTTTCTTATCTAAAATTAAGAAGAGTAATTCTGAAACAAATTCTTCGTCTTCCATTCGCTCGATTTTCAACCGTTCAAGTTTATCTTTCCAATAATCATTTTCAGTCAATTTCTGGACAACTGCTATAATTGGTGCATTAGCATACCTTGCTTTCCTTAACTCTTGTGGATTAAGTGGTTCACCATTGCGATTTAAGCGGTCAAATACGGAAGAAATGAGATCAGTATTATCATCATAAAGATACTCTATTTGCAAAGTATACGTCCAGAACTGTTTCACATAGTCAGTAGAACCTTCGGCTTTTATTTCCGAAAATATCTTCCCTGCAATTTTTTCAGCAGCATCTCTATTCTCCTCTCCAACAAAACTATCCTCAGCAAAATAAGAAGTGAGGAAAGTTTCTCCCTCTATAAAATTAATAATAGCCTGTAACCGTTGTTTCCCATCAACAATATCATATTGAGTTTTTCCATCCGCATCAATTATTGGCCTCATAAAAATCGCAGGCATTGGATAATTTTTTAGAATGGAATCGATTAGAAAAGACCTTTTGTCATCTGACCAAACATTACTTTTCCTCTGATAAGGCGCATCAAAATTATATTTTCCCAGCTTATAATTATCATAAAACTCGGAAATCGTAAGTTTTGTAGAATTTCTCTCAAAGAATTTAGTCATCTAAAATACCTCCGATTTCTGAAGAAGAACTCTGCTGAACATATTTTGAAAAAATACTTGTCAACACAGCATTTAAATCTCGTGGTGGAGTTGGATTTATAAATGTAAAGTTGGCATCTTGATTTAAATTGATCAAAAGTTCATCAACTTCTCGACGATCAACATGCCAGTAAGATATTCCACACAATACTATTTCATCTTTTTGTGTAATCTCTAATGCAAGATTAGTTGCACGTTGACGCAATTTATGTGACCATGGTGCTAAGGATTCCAAGCGGGCTGAATCGCCTGCTGGTGGTATGATTGCCCCTTTGTCATATTTTTCCAGGTCTTCGTATTTTATTTCAAGTTTCTCTATAGGAATGCCATCATAATCTAAACTATAATTAATGCTGTATGAAGTATCGGTATAATTTTTAGGCACAAAACTAATTGAACCATGCGGTTTCACAATTTCCACGTCATTTTCGTCGGGATTTTCAAATCCGCTGATACAAAATTCTATACGCAATAGTTTTAAAATCCTCTCAAGCCATATATCATAATTGTATGTAACAAATACGATTTTATCATATTTTTTGTTAGGGATATTTTTTAGAAACTTGAGCCATCCCCATTCACTATCACTTTTTAAAAAATCTTCTAACTTACTCTCCGAAATTACTGAATTGTAACACGTAAATAAGTGTTGCAGATATACAATCAATTCAGAATATGCTTTTAAATACAATGATCGGTTTTCGGAAGTTGCCAAATCAAGGCGTTTTGCCTTTTGCTTTGGGTCATTCACAAAATCAAAAAACATATTTGCGCAGGTAATGATTTCTTCAATTAAGGCGGTACTCTCTTCTGCTGTACCACATGTTCTGGCTCCTAAAGTCCAAAGAGATGGGCAGTTTTTATAGGAAAGGAATCCGGGCTTGCTATCCCAAGGAGTTCCGATTTTATCTCCTAAATGAAACAGATTTTTTACATCTATTTTCTTTGCAACCGTATCATCAAACTTCTGATAATATTGTAAAAAATCAATTGTAAAGCCATTCCCTAAAATAATATATGCTTTTTTCATTATAACACCACATTAAGGAGTATTGTTGTTTATACTATTTACAAGGGTTTCAATTATTTGGTCAAAATCATTTTTTATCTGACACTCCCACAGCACAATCACTTTCCACCCATCAACTTCAAGTTGAGCAATATGCTCCTGATCCCGCTGCTGTGTCCGTTGAATCTTCGGCCCCCAGTATGCCTTGTTTGACTGGCTGGCATGAGCGTACCGGCTCCCACAATTATGTCCATGCCAATAACAGCCATGAATGAAGATTGCAATTTTCTTCTTGGTGAACACTATGTCCGGCTTACCTGGCAGAGCCTTGTAATTGACCCGATAGCGGTATCCCAAAGCAAATAAGTATCGCCGCACCATAAGCTCAATTTTGGTATCCTTGCTCCTGATGTGGGACATGATTTCGCTCCGCCGCTTCGGCGTAATTGTATCGGCCATTACACAGACAAATCCAGCGGGAGATCGGAGATGTCCTTCAGCCGCTTTCCCTGGACAAGTGTTTCCAGCGTTTCAACAGCATCCTCTGAGCCGACTTTTTTAACTGCACGTATCAGTTCATACAACGCAAAGTGGTACACGCAATCAATATCACCTGTGCCAAGTGCCAGCGAAGCAAGCCGGTTCGGCATCGGCTCCGCAGTCACTACAACGATATGGGGAAGATGGCCTTTCCTGTTGCGAATCAGGTTAAGGGCCTCTGTCCGGCTATTCTGTGCCCGGTCACTCCGCATGGTATATTTGGCCGACACGCTGGCGTGAAGCAACGGTTTTCCACCGTTGGCCTTTCTTATATCCGCCATCCTGCCGGTATCCGCATCGACTACACATTGTATCGCATTGATTTCGCTGTCCTCATACAAGTCACGGTAAATAACGACATCGGGAGCAACCAAGTAATCGTTTCCTAACGAGGCCGCAAGTTGGGCGTTTTGCGCAGTCAATGCACTCAAGTAAGCCAGATGCTCATATTGAGCAAAATCGCTGGTCTTTAACTTATTGTTGTTCCCTAACTGCAAGATAGTCCACCGTCCAGGGCGAAGATTTTGAAGCTGTGGGAAAGTTTCCTGTAAAAACTGCATTGTGAGCAATTCAAATTGTTTACCCAATGTCTGCCCCGAAATTTTATCGACCTGATTGACAGTGTGATGATGCTCATCAACAAGAATATCGACAATCTTCCTCGATATAGCTTTTGACCCCCGGCTGCTGGTATCCGCATTAGAGGCCACACCGGCAGAGGTCAAAGTCAGCGTGTTTGTTTCAAACAACTGCTCGTGAAAGTGAAATCTTGCTTTGGCTATCAACGCATCCATGTGCAAGGCACTCCTTTATCTGTTCTCCCACCGCTTTCGCTACGGGGGGCGGAAACGCATTTCCAATCATCCGGCAAGCAACGGTTTTCCGGCTGCCAAATGTCCATGTATCAGGAAATCCTTGAATCCGGGCCATCATCCGGCTGGTAAGCCGGGGCATCCCCTCAAAACCGGGCACAGGTGCCGTGTCCGCAATGCCACGGCCATCAATGCCAAGTTCAGCCCAAGCATTCCTTGCTCTGGTGGGGCCAAGGTCAGGCCCTCCATGTTTTTTAGACCCCCCCACCAGCGTTGGAGCTATCCGATCTGCCTGTGCTGCCCATTTTTTCGCGCCGGCCCACTTGTTTTCCGCCATCAAATCATATAGTGTTTCGCCAACTGTTTTGGCACTGTCCGGCTTATCTTCAGGATAGGCAAACGCCCCATACTGATCTTTTCGGATACCGATAATGACAACTCTTGGACGAAGCTGGGGAACGCCAAAGTTTGAGGCGTTCAGCAGTTTTATATGGGTAACATACCCCAAATCTCGAATAGATTTGAAGATATGGTTGCGGTATGCTTCAAATCCAGGGTCTAAAAATCCCCGAACGTTTTCCAGCATCACCGCTTTAGGTTTTATCTCCCGTATCAGCCTAATTGCCTCTGGAAATAAATCTCGTTCATCATCCTGTCCAAGCTGTTTGCCAGCAACAGAAAAAGGAGGACAAGGCACACCGCCCGCCAGTAAGTCAACGCCTCTGTATGGCCGTCCGTCAAAATCGTGGACATCCGCACAAATGACATTCCATTCTGGCCGGTTCTTTCTCAAAACTTCGCAATAATCGGCTTCATATTCAACCAGGGCCACATGAACAAACCCAGCCATCGCAAGGCCAAGGGCTTGTCCGCCAGCTCCCGCACATATCTCAACACATGTCAATGGCCGCTGCATCATGTAATCTCTCCCAATCATACGGTCATCCTTCGGTAAACTCAATGACATCGCCTATATCACAACCTAATGTAAGACAAATCTTATAAAGGCTCTCCATTGAAATAAACTCGCTTTTTCCCATCTTCGCCAGAACATTGAAGCTGATTCCTGCTGCCTCTTTCAGTTCGGTTCGGGTCATCTTCTTATCAATCAATAATTTCCATAGCTTATCATAACTGACTGGCATGGTGATTCTCCGTTCAAAGCGTTTTTTACAGTATATCACATCTTACTATCTATATCAAGATAATCTCACGGAAAAATGAGTGTATGATAACCCTAATCCCCACCATATAAAGCCGCATTTTCCACAGCAAACTATAAAATTCTATAATAGACTATTGACAAACATAAGTTCTAAATGTTATGATAATCATGCTTCATCAGGAAGTAGCAACTGAATAGGCTATACTGATTGGAACAGTAAAAGCCGGTTACATATACAATCCAAACAAACACCAGTGGGGCGCAGGTCATCCCGCTGGTGCGGTTGTGTGTGTAACCGGCTTCTTTTATTTGCCAGAAACAACTGAATAACCGCCTGAATGGGACACTCCGCCACGATCTCCGCCGTGGAGCGAGCGAGACAACGCCGCTGATGTTGCCAGGGGCAGGAACACTATTCAGGAAAACGGCAAATGTGGATGATGGCAAATCGCCGTCACATTAACCATTTGGAAACGACCATGACGGCATTTTGCCGTCTATTTGTCTTGGCCATAACCGTGACGGCAAAAATGACCCTATTTGCCGTCACTATTTCGCCCTGCCAATAAAAGTGACACCAAAATTGATGTCACTTAATCGGCTTTAACCAAATCATGACGGCATTTTTGACGTCATGTGCCGTCACCTTTGCGTGGCATCACCCATGATGCCATAGCTCGGATACTGCCAACTGAATCCAATCGAAAAAACACCCTTGATATAACCTTGAAAAGAGAAGCCGGTTCTGTCCGCATCCCTACCCGACAGGTGCAGAGACTACCCCTGTCCACAGAGATAGCGAGCATCGGATTTATGCCCCCACGGGGCAAAATCCAGTCCCAGGGGAGACCCCTGAATACCCCCTCCCACAGCGGAAATTTGACAGAATGGAGGAATCATTTTGAGTGCGAACGATGAAAAAGTACGGCTGAAAATCAGACTGACCAAAGAAGAAAAGGCCAAGCTGGAGCATGACGCCGCCCTGTGCGGTCTGACCCAATCCGAATACTTCCGGCAAATTTGTTTGGGTAAGCGGCCCAGATCCAAGCAGCCCCCAGAGTTTTGGGAACTGCTGGACGCTCTGTATGAAATCCACGATAAGCTGGAACGGCTGGCCGCCTACTACCCGGAAGCGTCAGAGGAATGTTTCTGGTTTGAGCGTCTTGTCCTGTTTTTACAGGGGGTGGCGTAATGGCGACCACCAGCCTGTGGCACATCAAAGGACGGCTCAGTGACCTGATCGCCTACGTTGAGAACCCGGAGAAAACTGTACCCAAGGGTACCGAGGACTTTTTCAATGTGTTTTCATACATCCAGAACCCACAGAAAACTGCGGACGGCTCTTTCGTTACCGCCATCAACTGCTTGAAGCAAACAGCGCTTCGTCAGATGATCCTGACCAAACAGCGGTACGGCAAAGAGGATAACTACATCGCCTGGCACGGCTATCAGAGTTTCAGGCCGGGAGAAGTCACCCCAGAGCGGTGCCATGAGATCGGTGTGAAGCTGGCCCGTGAGATGTGCCCCACTGCAAAGAGCAGTGTGGCAATCAGAAGTGCGGTACCCTGCCACAACTGGAACCCCAGCGCAATGGACAGGCACAGTCCGGCAATCACAGTGCAGGGCAGGGTCAGCAGGAGCTGGAACCCAACCTTGACCCACAACAGCGTATGATCTGACATCGGCGCCTCCCGTAGGATCCAGAGGTATTTCCCCTCCAGGCTGACAGAAGGGGCGGCGATGGGACAGGTACACAGGCAGAAGCATATCACAGCCGCCGCCATAGGCAGCAGAGGAATGCTTTCTCCGGCCATACCCAGGTAGACAAGCAGCTTGTCCCGCAAAATCAAGGACGCCACCCCGGCGGCCAGCAGCAGGATCAGGCCGAGACCGGCGTTCCAGAAATACATAGGCGTACCAAAGAACCGCTGGGCCTCTTTCCGAAAAAGGGCCTTTTTCTGGCTGGAGGCGGATTGGGTGGAGAGCTTATAGTTGCTCTGAGCGGCTCTGGCAGCAAAAGCTGTGACGGCCTGACGGTATACCCGGCCCAAACCGAACACCACCAGGGCAAAGGAAACGACACAGCAGGCGGCGAAAGCCAGTAGCAGGCCCCAGTCCCCCATGATGCCCTCACCCATCCACAGAAGGGGTGCGGCCCAGTTGAGGGAGTCTTTTATACCAGTGGCATTGGCGGCAAGGGCGCCAATCATTTTGTTGGCATTGAAGGAAAAATAGAACACGACAACCAGAAACAGACCCGTTACGATGTTCTGCCCCAGCGCTCCCTTGGACACCTTGGCGGCTAGAAACGCCATCAAGGCCCCCAGCAGGACCGACAGCGCCGTATCCAGCAGGGGTAGGACCAGAGCCGCTATGGCCAGCCGCACCCAAAACAGAAGGCTGTGTCCCACGCCGTTCTGGGTCATCATCGTGCAGACCACACCGGCGGGAAGCAGCACAAAGGCAGAGAACAGCAGGTTCTCCAGATAGATGGCCGTCACCCGGCTGGCCATCAACAGGGTGGAGGGTACCGGCATACTTAGCAGCAGATCGTTATCTTTGCCGCCGAACACCACGCCCTTAACTGCGAAGGTAGTGAACAGCAGCCCGCCTGCTAGGGCGACCATACCCATGAAAATGAACACCAGAACCTCCATATGGGAGGGCGCTAGCACCTGCATCAGCATGTAGCTGTAAAACCCTGACAGGTACAAGCCCAGGCCGGCAATGACGATGATGGTGCCCGTCCCGGTGGCCGCCTTTTTCCGGCTGCGGCCCTGTCAACGCCAATTTGAAATTGTAAGAAAACGCCGAAGAAATTTTGTAGTTTTTCGGCGGTGGTGGGTAACAAAATCAGCAGCTGCCTTGCTCAAAAAGAGTGTTCACGATTTGCTGCTTCTGGCGCATAAATTCCTTGCGTTCTTTCAGGCGGTAAGACTCGCCCTTGATGTTGATAACGGTGCAGTGATGCAGGACACGGTCCAGGATGGCAGAGGCGATGGTGACGTCGGCAAAGACCTCGTTCCACTGGGAGAAGGTCTTGTTGGAGGTAAAAACGGTGGACGTTTTCTCATACCGTCTGGCAATGAGTTGGAAGAACAGGTTTGCCCCCTGGATGTCCATGGGGAGGTAGCCGATCTCGTCGATGATGAGCATCCTGTACTTGGCCAGAACCTTGAGCTTATCCGGCAGACGGTTCTCAAAGTGGGCCTTCTTGAGCTGCTCAATAAGCTGGTGGCAGTTGATGTAGTAGGTAGAGAAACGGTGCTGTGCTGCCACCAAGCCCAGAGCGGAGGCCAGATGGGTCTTGCCCACGCCGGGCGGGCCGAGGAAGACCACATTCTCCCCGTTTTCCAGGAAGCGCATGGTGGCCAGTTCGTCGATTTGGCGCTTGTCGATGGAGGGTTGGAAAGAGAAGTCGAAATCGTCCAGGGTCTTCTTGATGGGGAAGCCGGACATCTGAATTTGCTTCTCATAGGCCCGTCTCCGCTTGGATTTGGCTTCTTCTGAGAAAATGTGATCCAAAACCTCCACAATGTTGAGCTTGTCCGCCACGGCCCGTTCCAGGTAATTGTCCAGAATCTCCAAGGTGTTTTTCATCTTAAGGCTTTCCAGGTTTTCCCGCAGCCTGTCCATAGTAAATTCAGTCATACAGCACCTCGTCATATCTGGATAAATCGGAGGGCTTCAAGGGAAAATCTATCACTTTGCCCTGTTCCAGCAGAACATTTTCCGCATCTATTGTCTGTTTCAGCGTAAGCCTTCTATAATGCTGAGGATTGACAACCATGTCCTTCCTTTGGTACGATATTCGGTGCAGAGCGATCTGCTTCCCCTCGTAATACGCAGCAAGCATACTGTCGAGGGCCACGACTGCCACATCTTTGCCGACGTACTCCGCTGGCACGGAGTACTGATTCCCGGCGTAGGAGATGAGGCAGTCTTTTTGTACTCGCCTCAGGTTGATTTTGTCGATGATATACTCGCGGGAGAGAGGGCTCAGTCCCTCTTTTTTCAACCTCTCAAAGGGAATTTCGTTGGTGGTGGCGTGGACTTTCCCATTGACCTTATTGCACCAGGCCAGGGCCTGTCCGTTCAAGTCCGCCAGACTGTTGTACTTGATCCCCACCATAAAATTATCTCTGACAAACTGCACCGTCCGCTCTACTTTCCCCTTCGTCTGACCCCGATATGGCCGGCACAGAATTGGCTTGAACCCATAGAATCCCGCAAAGTCCTCAAACTGCCGGTTTAGCGTGGAGTCCTCCTGCTTCAAAAGCCGCTTGATGACTACCTGCTTCATATTGTCATACAGAATCTCCTCCGGGTAGCCTCCGAAATACCGAAACGCGTTCTGATGGCACCGTATCAACGTGTTTGTGCTCATATCTGTGACAAATTCGATGTAC
>Ga0224748_10355_pt1 | contig 13947 bp, 12 predicted proteins | sample LIM_F_Water_Neg_FD_182074 | JGI IMG/M metagenome (GOLD analysis project Ga0224748, IMG submission 182074) | Enriched cells from gastrointestinal tract of the lab mouse from Pacific Northwest National Laboratory (PNNL), Richland, Washington... | ecosystem: Host-associated > Mammals > Digestive...
ATCCCGATAGCCGCCTCATCTGCAATGATTCCGGCAATGGTGGAAGAGGGCGTATCCCCGGGAATGGCGATCATATCTAATCCTACGGAGCACACACAGGTCATGGCCTCCAGCTTTTCCAAGGTCAGCGCCCCCGTATTCACTGCATCGATCCATAGCTTTAAAAATTAGTTTCACCAAAAGATATGCCACGGAAAAAAGGGAGAAGTTAAAGCAATGGGAAGAGAAACCCTGGAATCCATGTTGGATTTTTTTGTTAATGAACATTTACAGCAGATGATTTTCAGCAATCCGGCAGGAAAGGACGGGCTCTCTAAGGTGAGAGTCCGTCCTGTTGTACTTAAAAAGGAGCTTAGATTTCAGGCTGAGGAGCAAAAGGGGAATCAGGCATTTCACCGGAACCTACAAAAAGAGGAGCTGGGAGAATATGTAAAAAGGCTTCTGAGGGAAAGTTTCCGCCAGATGGAACTTTATTCGCCTTTGGGCAGCGGGACGGTTCTGGTAGGGAAAAAGGGGACTATGACTGTAAAGATAAAGAAAAAGAATCCGCAGCTTTCCACAAAAGACAGGCTTTTTGTCCTTTCCCACAACCGGCAGAAGCGATATGTGCTTAAAGAGGGATTTCCGGTTCCGTTTCTTGTGGATCTGGGTGTGATGACCGAGGAGGGAAGCGTGGTTCGGGCCCGCTATGACAAATTCCGTCAGATCAACCGATTCCTGGAATTTATCGAGGATGTATTGCCAAAACTTGACAAAGACAGAGAAAATACCATCATTGATTTTGGATGTGGAAAGTCCTATCTGACCTTTGCCATGTATCATTATTTAAATCGGATAAAGGGCTATCCGATTCAGGTGATCGGGCTGGATCTGAAAAAGGATGTGATAAGCCGGTGCAGCCTTTTGGCTGAAAAATATGGATACGATCATTTGCATTTTTACCAGGGAGATATTGCCGACTATGAAGGGGTGAATCAGGTGGATATGGTGGTGACTCTCCATGCCTGCGATACGGCCACAGATTATGCATTGTTTAAGGCGATTGGCTGGAATGCCAAAGTGATCTTGTCGGTTCCCTGCTGTCAGCATGAGCTGAACCAGCAGATAGAAAATCCGTTGATGAAGCCGGTACTTCAGTACGGGGTGATAAAGGAGAGGATGGCTGCCCTGTATACAGACAGTTTGCGGGCAGAGCTTTTGGAGGGGCAGGGGTATCGGACCCAGATCCTTGAATTTATCGATATGGAGCATACCCCCAAGAATCTTCTGATCCGCGCGGTAAAAGAAGGAAAAAGAAAGGACAACCAAAAGGAGCTTAAAAAGCTTATGGAATTTCTTCAGGTAAAGCCCACTCTGCAAAGGCTTTTGGAGGAAGCACGCTAGAGATTAAAGTACAATGACCGATTGGGTATATTCGTTGGGCATGGTTTGTCCGGTTTTTGCAAAAACCATTGACTGGTACAGGTGAGAGGCGTGAAAATCCATCTGCAGCATGGCAAGACCGTCCGGGTCGAGTACTTTGTGGGCCCGGGCGGTTTTTGTGATCAGAGGAAGGGAGGAGGATTGTTTTAGCTGGCTTAGAAGTGGGGCTGCCTGACGGCGAAAGCCTAAAATCCGGGCATAGCATACATAATCCTTTTCTCGGTAATGGCTGGTCTCTTCTGCGGTTATTCCAAGAAGGAGATGCAGCAAGGCGCGGCTGATGCGGGTATAAGTGTAGCCACGGGTTTTCAGCTGTAAAATTCTCCCGGTAAAGGTGGCAAAATTTAGTACATTGCGCTGCAGGCGGGCAGCAAGTTCCAAAGACATGTCAGCATAGGCTTCAAAGGGACAACGGTTTACGGAACGGGATGGATTGGACAATTCTAAAATACGGCTGTTGATCAGGGCCGTCAGGTCATCTGAAAAGACAGGTGTCCCAAAACATTTACTGGACAGAAGTTCTGACACGGCTTTTGGAACCTGGTGGGAAACCATATCAGAATTTTCTTCACGGATGGCCTTGCGGATGGCGGAGGCAGAAGCAGCAGTGTCTCTGCCTACTGGATCTGTCCCATGATAATCCTGTCCAATGCGCCGGATGGTGACTGGTTTTATAGAGCTGCCGCGCCGGATAAGCGCCCTCAGATACTCGATTCCTAAAATATTGTTGGGGGAGGAGATCAGGGAAGTCACATCTCCAAGGTCAGGTTCTGTTCTGGACAGATACTGTCTGAAAGCAGTAGCTCTGGCCTGGGGAAAGGAAAGCCCCTGTCGCAAAAGGGTTTGCAATGTCTGTGCAAATTCTTCCGGGTCCTTTTCCAGCAGATAGGCTGCTTTGAAAAGAAGATCACAGTCTCCGCTTTCGCTCCCAAAGCCCAACCAGTCCACGATTCCAAGACGGTCAAAAAGAGCTACTCCGCAGGAAGCAAAATCCATAGCGCTTCCAGTGGCAAAGCAGACTGGCAGCTCCAGCACCAGATCCACTCCGGCGAGCAGAGCCATCCGGGTTCTGGTGTATTTATCGTAAATGGCCGGCTTTCCCCGCTGGACAAAATCCCCGCTAATGGCAGTTATTACATAATCGGCCCCGGTCAGGGAGCGAAGCATATGAAGCTGGTGTAGATGGCCGTTGTGGAAAGGGTTATATTCTGCGATGATACCAATGGTTTTCACGGGAGGTTTTCCTTTCTTTGAAAGGCAGGGCAGGTGCTGCCGTTTTTATAGACCTATTATACCTGGGGCCGCCAGGATGGGCAAGTTTTTTTAATTTATCTCCAGGGCCCCTTGTTTGTATACTAAAAAATGCAAATTTGTGCCAGGGAAAGGCTTGAAAAATTTGCATAAAACCCATAGAATATGAATAGAATCATTTTCTATGGGTTTCGATTCACAAAGAACAAAAACAAGGAGAAGAAAAGTATGAAATTTATGGTAGAAACATCCGCACGTCACGTACATTTAAGCCCTGCAGATCTGGGTACCCTGTTTGGCGAAGGGTATGAGCTGACCTGGAAAAAGGATTTGTCCCAGCCCGGACAGTTTGCATGTGAAGAGCGGGTGACAGTGGTTGGACCGAAGAAGGAGTTAAAAGGTGTATCTGTGTTGGGACCAGTCAGAAAGCAGACCCAGGTGGAGCTTTCCATGACAGATGCCCGCTCCATCGGTATTGCCGCACCGATTCGTGAGTCCGGTGTCCTTTCAGGGAGTGGTGCCTGCAAGATTATTGGGCCGAAGGGTGAGATTGAGATCAGTGAGGGCGTGATTGTTGCACAGCGCCATATCCACGCGACTCTGGCAGATGCTGAGGCACTGGGAGTGAAGAATGGTGATATCGTTTCCGTAAAGATCGAGAGCGATGGCAGAAGCCTGATCTTTGGCGATGTGGTGGTGCGGGCCAACGATTCCTATGCCCTTGCCATGCACATTGACACAGATGAGTCCAATGCCGCTGCATGTCCCAGAGATGCCCAGGGCGAGATCGTAAAATAATTGATAAAGAATTAATAAAGGAGAACGTAGAACCTATGAAGATTTTAGTAGTAAATTGTGGAAGCTCATCTCTGAAATATCAGCTCATTGACATGGAAAATGAGAGCGTCATTGCCAAGGGCTTGTGCGAGAGAATCGGCATTGACGGTTCCAAGCTCACCCATCAGCCGGCAGACAAAGACAAATATGTAGCACAAAGCCCCATGCCGGACCACAAGGTTGCCATTCAGATGGTTATGGATGCCTTGCAGGATAAAGAGCATGGAGTCATTGCCAGCGTGGACGAGATCTCTGCCATTGGCCATCGTGTGCTTCATGGAGGTACTACCTACAGCGAATCCATCGTGGTGGACGAGGATGTGAAGCGGGTGATCCGGGAGTGTTTTGATTTAGGGCCCTTACACAATCCGGCCAACTTAATGGGAATCGAGGCCTGTGAGGCAGCTATGCCGGGCAAAGCCAATGTGGCTGTGTGGGATACAGGCTTTGGTATGGCTATGCCGGAGAAGGCATATTTATATGCCATTCCTCACGAGTACTATGAGAAATATGGTGTTCGCCGTTATGGATTCCATGGGACAAGCCATATGTTTGTATCCGGTGAGGCGATCAAGTTCGGCGGCCTGGATCCGGAGAATGCCAAGGTGATTGTATGCCATTTAGGAAACGGTGCCAGCATTTCTGCTTCCATTGGCGGCAAGTGTGTGGACACCAGTATGGGACTTACCCCTCTTGAAGGCTTGATTATGGGTACCAGAAGCGGTGATATTGATGCGGCAGTGGTTCAATATATCTGTAACAAGGAAAACCGGGATGTGAACGATGTGTTAAACATCCTCAACAAGAAATCTGGTGTACTGGGCATGAGCGGTGGTATTTCCAGCGATTTCCGTGATATCGGGGCAGCAAAGGAGGAAGGCAATCACCTGGCTGAGGTGGCTTTGGATGCCTTTATTTATCGGGTTGCCAAATATATCGGCGCTTACACGGCTGCTATGAACGGTGTGGATGCCATTGCCTTTACCGCTGGTGTGGGAGAAAATGACAAGGCCGCCCGTAAGGCAATCTGTAGCTATCTGGGCTATTTGGGTGTGAAGATTGATGATGAGGCCAATGATGTGAGAGGAAAGAATGCTGTGATTTCTGCAGCAGATTCCAAGGTAAAGGTTATGCTGCTTCCCACCAATGAAGAGCTGGCTATTGCAAGAGAGACCAAGAGACTGACTGAGTAGAGGGAAGGTTTTTTTAGGACAGCCAGGATATCCCAACATATTTGAACAATGTCTATCAAAAAAGACAAGCCTGTTCTGCTGACAGAGGTAAACTGGAGGCAGGGCAGGCTGTCTGTTTATTGTTTGGTCTGCAAAAAGATGAAATGTTAGGATACGCCGGTAAGGAGAAATGAGAAAGGATCAAAAAAGTGAAAAAACACAGGAAAGAGTATAATTTGAGAAAGGATATACGCTGTTTTGCCGTTTGTCTGGCAACATCCGGAATGATACTTGGAGCCATATATTCCATGGCTCTGACAGCACAGGCGTCCCAGGTCATCACCGCAGGCGGAACCGATAAAAGAAGCAAAGAAGCCAAAGAACCTTCCCGGCAAAGAGAAGAAGGTCCTGTGCAGGTGGACCGTTTTGTTCTTCCAGAGAATGCCAGGGTGTTGGTGGTGGTGGAAGGGACCGGCGGCAGTTTTTGTAAGGTATCTGCTTATGAGAGGGAGAGAGAAGGCAGTCTGGACTGGACATTAAAGATGAGTACTTCTGGCTATCTGGGACATAACGGAATGAGTAATCATCGGATTATGGGGGACAAAACCACCCCGATTGGAGTGTTTCAGATGAACACCCCATTTGGTCAGGCGGACCCTCTGGAAGGCTTTCCGGATAATTATGTAAAGGTGACGGAAAACTATGTGTGGGAGAGCCGGACAAACCGTTTGGCAGAATCCAGTACGGAGGAGGGAGAGCGGGTAGGTACAGAGCGCTACAAGGGATACTATGATTATGTCCTGGATGCGGGATATAATAAAAATGCAGTTGCAGGAAAGGGCGCTGCCTTGTTTCTTCACTGTTCTGTGGAGGGTGTCACCGGCTCCTCTGGTTGTGTGGAGATTCCCAGAGAGCATATGATCTATGTGATGAAGCTGTATGGCAAATATGGCGATGGGGCTTCTTATATCGCTCAGGCACCTGCAGGAACCTTTTTTCAGATTTATGATACCTATGGAACCAACAACGGATTGTCTCCGGAAGGAGACTTTGCCTCATAGCCCACACTATATGTGGTACAGAAAAGCATAAATTCTTACAAAATTTGCTAATTTAAGGGAAATTAGACAACAAACTGGTTGACAAAACCATTTCACCTGGGTATAATATTTTAGGTGCGTGTTAGGAGAATAATATGCAGATTAATTTGACAGAGCTGTTTTCCGTAGAAGGAAAAGAGAAGATTTACACGGCAGAGATTGATAGGAATACGTTTCAGGCGCCGGATGGCGTCTGGGAGATTGTATCAAAGGAGCCTGTGATTCTCCGGATTCGGAATCTGGGAGGCAAGAAGCTTTTGCTGGAAGGGAAGGCTGTTTTATCCTTAAGTATCCCTTGCAGCAGATGTTTAGAGCCAGTGAATGTCCCCTTTGAGCTGGACATTTTTCAGGAGCTGGATATGGATGTGTCTGAGGCAGACCGTGTGGAGGAGCTCGATGAACAGCCCTATGTGAGCGGTTATTATCTGGATGTAGACCAGTTGATCGGCAATGAACTGCTGCTGAACCTGCCCATGAAGGTCCTGTGCAGGGAGGATTGTAAAGGGATTTGCAATCGATGTGGCATGAACTTAAACCGCGGGAGCTGTTCCTGCGACCGCAGTTCGCCGGACCCGAGAATGTCGGCAATCCAGGATATATTCCAAAAGTTTAAGGAGGTGTAAACCATGTCGATTTGTCCAAAGAACCGGTCTTCCAAAGCCAGAAGAGATAAACGCAGAGCCAACTGGAAGATGGGCGCTGTAAACCTGGTAAAATGCAGCAAGTGTGGAGCTCTGATGATGCCCCACAGAGTGTGCAAAGCCTGCGGCGCTTACAATAAAAAAGAGATCGTCAGCGTTGAGGATTAAAATTTAGAAGTCATCAAAACTGAAAAATGTTAAAAACCAAGGGCTCCCGGAGATTTTCTCCAGGAGTCTTTTTTTGCAGAAGCAAAAGCAGATTGACGGGATTCACAGCAGGAAGTCCTTGTATTTATCTCAATTTTGTACTAAACTGATAATACGGAGTATATTGTTTAGGAGGAAACTAGCTATGGCATGGCATGACGAAGCAGTATTTTATCACATTTATCCGTTGGGACTAACTGGTGCGCCGAAAGAAAATTCCTATGAGAAACCAGTCCATCGTCTGAACACATTGATTCCATGGATTTCTCATATGAAAGAGATTGGGTGCAATGCCCTTTATATTGGGCCTCTTTTTGAATCAGTAGGGCATGGATATGAGACCACAGATTATAAAAAGCTAGACAGCCGCTTAGGAGACAATGGAGATTTGACAAACTTTGTGGCGGAATGTCACAGGCAGGGAATCCGAGTGATCTTAGACGGGGTGTTTAATCATACCGGACGGGATTTTTTTGCTTTTCAGGATATTAAAAAGAACAGGGAAAATTCCCCCTATAAGGACTGGTACTGCAATGTAAATTTCTGGGGAAATAATGAATATAACGATGGCTTTTCTTATCAGAACTGGGGCGGATACGATCTTTTGATTAAGCTGAATCAGCATAATCCGGTGGTACGGGACTACATCTGCGATGTGATCCGTTTCTGGGTAAAAGAATTTGATATTGATGGAATCCGCCTGGATGCTGCAGATGTGATGGAGTTCGACTATATGCAGGCCCTTCGGCAGGTGGCAGAGGAGGTAAAACCGGATTTTTGGCTTATGGGAGAGGTGATTCATGGAGACTATACCCGCTGGGTCAATGAAAACACCCTTCATTCTGTGACCAATTATCATCTGCACAAGGCCCTCTATTCCGGCAACAATGACCATAACTTTTTTGAGATTGCCCATACGGTGAAACGGCTCTATGGAATGGGAGGCAACCGGCCGGACGGTCTGAAGCTTTATAATTTTGTGGACAATCATGATGTAGAGCGGATCTACACAAAGCTTGCAAACAAAGCTCATTTTGTGCCAGTCCATATATTGCTGTATACACTTCCTGGAGTCCCGTCTATTTATTATGGCTCAGAATTTGGGATCGAAGGAAAAAAGGAGCGCTATTCCGATGATTCCCTTCGCCCGGCTCTGCAGCTTTCGGATTATGCAGATGCATTAAGGAACAATCCCTGCACCCGCTTGATTGCCGCGCTGGGAAGAATCCGCCAGGCTCATAAGGCTTTGTCTTATGGGGATTATCAGGAGCTGCTTTTGATGAACCGGCAGTATGCCTTTTCCAGAAGCTGTGGGGGAGAGACCATTGTGATTACTGTGAATAATGATGACAGTGATTATGTCATGAATGTGCCTGCAGGAGCAGGCGTTACCTATGTGGGGGCGCTGTCCGGACAGAAGGTGGATGTGGTTGATGGCAGAATTACAGTTAACGTAAAGGCTAATGGAGGAGAAATCTGGGTTCCTTTGTTGGAGGGGGAGGATTTGGCAGACAGGACTGGAGTGGTTAGAGAGAACATTTTGGAGGCTGCTGCAAATGAGAAGCCTGAGATGCCTGTGAGACAGAAAAAAAACCAGGGGTCGGAAGTAGCCATGGAAATGGAGAAAACTGTGGGGCTGGAGAATAGCCCAGGGCCGAAAAAAACCAGGAAATCAGAGAAAACGATAGAAGCGAAAAAATCCGTGGAGCCAGGGCAAATTGCAGAATCAAAGAAAAGGGTAAGACCGGGAGATGAAAACGGAGGGGAGTGTAAAAACAAGTCAGATAAACCAGAAGAAAAAACAGACAGAGAATCTGAGGCCTTTGAGAGAGGAAAGATTGCCGGCCTGCAGGAGGCGATTCTTGCCATTATGGAGAAGAATGGTCCGGTCACTGACCAGATGCGGCGGGATGTGATGGAAAACATATATCACGATTCCCTTATTAACTGGGTGAAAAGCTTTCATTAATCAGGAGTGTGGCGATATAAACAAGAAAATGATCAAAAGAAGGATTGGGCGTACAGACAGGCGTTTCTGAATGCTGCCAAAAAGGCGGATCCCGGCTGGGAAATCGGAAGTCCTGTACCGGCCGGGGCGCTGGATCGCATTACAAGGGAGTCGGTGGAAGGTGCAGGAAGGTCACTGAATGTGAAAATATGATGTGCCTTACGGTCCGACCGGGGTTTCACATTCTTTTTTGATGGCCTGCAAAAGACTTTTATTTTTGTCTGTGGTGTCCTGGGTCAGTTCCCAGATCATGACACCGCCCAGGTTTTCCCTAGCATATCTGGTTTTTGCGGCAATGGTTTTTACACCGTTATAATAGACCTCCATGCCATTGTATTGGACATGGTCTTGATCCCAGGCAGAGGGTACGCTCTCTAAGACTGTCTTGTAATCCGCCCAGCTGGGACGGGCATAAAAGGGGAGACCCAGCACGATCTTATGGGAGGGAAGGCCACGGTTTTCCTTCCAGTAGGTTCCGCAGTCCATGGCAAAGGAATAGGAGGAGTGACGTTTTCCGTCACCCCCGTCATAGGCCATAACATTGATGAAATCCACGGCATTTAAGACCGCATTGGTGTGAGCGGCAGCATCATAGTAGATGCTGCCGTCAGGGGTGGCGCCACTTATTACGGCTGCGGTTAAAATCTTATTTTTCTTGTGGAGCTTATCAGCCAGGGTGAGCATGAGGGCTTCGTACTGTTTTGCACTGGTTCCGTCTGTCCGTGGATGCTCCCAGTCTATGTCCACGCCATCAAAGCCGTATTCCTCACACATAGCCAAAATATTGTCGGCCAGGCGGTTTACACCGGCTTTTGTGGAGGTGGCTTCCATGAATACGCCTTCCAGGAGTGTGCCATTGTAGCTCCATCCTCCTACAGACAAAAGAACCTTGGCTCCGTTTTCATGGGCTGAACGAAGCAGTGTCCGGGCAGTGTGTGGATTATCTAAGTCCCGCAGGCTGCCGTCCGGCATAGGGATAGCAAAAGCGTAGCAGAGGTGGGTCATCATACTAAAATCCACCAATGAAAGCTTGTCCGGCTTCCAGCTGGGATAGTAGCCAACCACTTTAAAGTCTGTCAGTTTTGTGTTTTTCAGAGTGGAGGCATTGGCTGGAATGTTTTCCCGGAGATTGGACGTTCTTTCTGCATCATCTGAAATACCTAAATCCTCCCACACATCGCTTTTGCCGGGGACTTCTCCCAGAGTCCACCATTTTGCCCGGTACCGGCGTCCCTGATAGCTTGCAGTATCGCCACCAGTGTAAACTTTAGCTCTGTCCCAGGCATCCTGGGGGAGGGAGACGGAAGTGCTATCTCGGGTATCGTGTTCCGTGGGAACATCTCCATTCGCATTCAGGCTGAGACATAGACATATGATAAGAATCAGCAGTATACCCAGGACAACCTCTGCAAAAATATATAAGAATGGTTGTTTTCTTTCCATGGTACAATCCTCCTGTCCGCAATTTTCATAAAAGATTTTTTGGCATTTTTTATTTGTGTAAACAGTATACCGTATGGAATCTGTTTGCACAACCTTAAAATGCTGAACATTAAATTATCAGACAACTTGAATGTTTTCTGATAAAATGATATAATAATACGATACCAGGTTCAGCACATCAAAATAGCAGAGGAGGAAATGATTTATGGTGATTTTGGAAGAATTTGATGAGAGCAAAGAGGCGGTGGTTAATCCCTGTGATTTGATCAAGCCGCTTTCAGATATGCCGAAGATCGTGGTTTCCTGTTTTGCAAAGGAAACCTTTGATCGTATGGTAAGCAGCTTTGGAGGAAAAAAGATCGGGGAGACGCGGGAGGCCAATATGGTAATACCCGTATATAAGACGACCTATCAGGGGATTTCCATTGGAATGTATATGTCTGCAGTGGGCGCTCCGGCCTGTGTCTCTGTGGCAGAGGAGATTTTTGCGATGGGAGCTGAGGTCATCATCCTGTTTGGAACCTGTGGAGTGTTGGATAAAGAGATTGAAGATTGTTCCATTATTATTCCTGACAGTGCTATCCGTGATGAGGGGACAAGCTTCCACTATGCGCCGGCTTCGGATGAGATCCTAGTGAATCCGCAGTATAAGGAATGCTTTAGGGATATGCTTCGGGAATTGGGCTGCAAATATATCGTAGGAAAAACCTGGACATCAGACGGGATTTACCGGGAGACGAAAAGGAAGGTGAAAAATAGAAAAGAGGCTGGCTGCATTTGTGTGGACATGGAGTGTGCTGCCATGGCTGCTCTGGCTCAGTTTCGGGGTAAGGAGGTATTTCAGTTCTTTTATGCTGCAGATAATTTGGACGGGGAGATTTGGGATATCCGCAGCCTGGAAAATAAGGTGAATCTGACGGAGAAAGACCGGATTGCCGGACTCGCCATAGAGTTTGCGGCCCGGGTGGGGAAAGAAAAATCATTGGTATAGCATGGGGATAGAAAAACCGGACTGGCTTTAGAAAGGAGCAGAGAATGAGGGGAGAAAAGCCTGTGTTCGCATTGGTTTTGGTGTTGCTTTTGGCAGCGGCAGGTGGGGGGATGTTCATAGCCTGGTCTCAAAAGGGCAGTGCAAAAAAATTTCTTGGAGTTCTGGAAGAGGTGACGATTCGTTCATCACAGAAGGCGATAAAGGAGCAGGAAAGGGAGCTGTTGGAGGAAAAGGTATCTCAAAGACCTTCGTATTGTCTGCCACTGAAATTGAAGGTCCTGGTTGAAAGCAATCCATGGGTTGTGGGTTGGCTGAAAATCGATGATACAAATATTGACTATCCGGTGGTCCAAAACAAGGAAGATAATGAATGGTTTTTGCATCGGGATATTTATGGAGAAGAAAGCTATCCAGGGTCGATTTATCTGGATTCGTGGCATGATATGGAGGATAAAGGGCTTCATGTGATTTATGGACATCGAATGAAAGATGGGACTATGTTTAAGGATATATCCCGGTTTATGGATATGGATTATCTGAACAGGCACAAAAGAATCCAGGTGTGGACAAAGAAGCAGAGGATTCGGTTAGAGCCTGTATGCTGTTATACAGGAGCGGCAGATGGCAGCTATCGCAGCCCGATTGCTTCACGGGATGAGTTGGAGGCGTTTCTCTTTGAGAAAACCGGATGTCCGGTTTCTTCTGATAATGTGTTTGTGTTCATCACCTGCTCCTATGAGCAGAAGGATGGAAGATGTTATCTTATCTGCAAGGAGGTGAAAGTCTAGTCGTCAGCAAATGATTACAAATGAAGTAGTAAACCGGGCAATTGATTATATTTTACAGCACATAGAGGAGGAGCTGTCCTTGGAGACTGTGGCAGAGGCGTGCCATTTTTCCAAATATTATTTTTGCCGGATTTTCAAGGCTCAGACCGGGGAGGGAGTCTATGAATTTATCAGGCGGGTCAGGCTAGAACAAAGTGCCTTTCGTCTGAAAACGGAAAGGAACCGGTCAATCACTGCCATCAGCGCGGATTACGGTTACAGCTCCTCCAACTACAGTTCAGCCTTTAAGGGGCATTATCACATGACTCCAGTGGTTTTCCGGAAAAACAGCTGCAAAAAGACCATGGAACATCCCTTTTTTCACCAGGAAAGCTGGCAGGCGGAAAGCTTTGAGGAGTGTAACAAAAAGATGGTTTTAAGGGAGCTTCCGGATTATTATGTGATCTATGAAAGAGGGGTTGGCAGCTATGCGTATCTTGGCAGGAACTGGGAATACTTTCTGGAAAAATACCAAAAGTATCTTACAAAGGAGACGAAATTTTTGGAGAGGACTTACGATGACCCAGCGGTGACTCAGAAGAGACATTGCCTTTTTGATATTTGTATGAGCGTCAAGAAGGATTGTCCTTTGGAAAATACCACCACCATACAAGGGGGCAAATATATGGTATATCCCTTTAAGGGACACATAAAGGAAATCTATAAAGCGTATCAGACAATTTTTCTGGAATGGCTGCCCCGGGCGTCCTATGAGTTGGACAGCAGCAGAAGCTTGTTTGATGTTTATCACCAGGTTAAGAAGGATAGATCATCAACAGAATGGAAGGGAAAGTTCTATATAGAAATGGAGATCTGCGTGCCGGTTAGGGGGTGAGAGAAGCTGGGATAGGGGAGGATGGATTTTGTCAGACAGATTGTGAATTTACGCCTGGCAAAAGCTGTTGCAGGAGAATTTATAAGAGAAAGAACTTTGCCAGAGGGCAAGAATTCAGAAGTATTTAAATATGCTTCCTTTTATAATAAATACACGGTTTTATCTGTTTTTGGCCAGGGAGAGGTGGAATCCAAGTATTTCATTATAAGGAGGGATTTTTATGGATTTACAAAAGATCAGGGAAAACCAGGCCGGGAAGGTTTTAGAGTTTTCCCTGCCAGCGATCATTGCCATGGTGTTCACGTCTCTGATAACGGTTGCGGACGGATTTTTCATGGGAAATTATGTGGGAAAGGAAGGGATCGCGGCAGTAAACTTAGGGCTTCCGATTGTTTATCTGTATCTGGGAGTAGGGTTGATGGTATCCATTGGAGGGGTGGCCATGGCGGGGATGGCTCTTGGCTTTGGCGATAAAAAGATTAGCAATCAGATATTTAACCAGACCATAGCAACCACTCTTGGAGCCGCTGTTTTGATCAGCTGTGTTATGGCCTTTTGTTTAGATCCTGTAATCCTTGTACTCCGGGGTGAGGGAAAGGTTGCCGGGTGTTTCCGGGAATATTACCAGATTATGCTGCTGGAGCTTCCGGTGATGGTAGTAAATTCTTCCTTTGGAATGTTTATCCGGGGGGAGGGGAATCCTCAGTATTATATGAAGATCAGTATTTTTCAGGTACTGCTGAATATCCTTTTGGACTATGTGCTTACTGGCTGTTTTCAACAGGGAGCCGCCGGGATTGCTGTTGCCTCCTTGTTGTCTGCCCTGGTGTCTTTGGCAGGGATATTGTGGTATTTTTTCAGGAGGGCAAAGGTCTATCAGCTGGGGCGATTTTCTTTTTCTGGAAAAATCTGCAGGGATTCCTTTTTGAATGGAAGCTCGGAGTTCATTGGGGAAATGTCCACAGGAATTGCTATGTTTGCCTATAACCTGGTAATTATGAGAAAGTTTGGGGCAGACGGAGTGACTGCTTTCACGATTGTGGGTTATACTGCTTTTGTGTTCAGCATGGTTATAGTGGGCTTCGGGCAAGGGGCAAGCCCGCTGATCAGCTTTTGCTATGGGGCAAAGGAGAGGCTTCTTGCGGCAGATATCAGAAGATGGGCCAATCGGTTTGTTTTTGGGGCAGGGGCGGTGGTTGCTCTGGTGATGGTG
>Ga0224748_10357_pt1 | contig 13931 bp, 15 predicted proteins | sample LIM_F_Water_Neg_FD_182074 | JGI IMG/M metagenome (GOLD analysis project Ga0224748, IMG submission 182074) | Enriched cells from gastrointestinal tract of the lab mouse from Pacific Northwest National Laboratory (PNNL), Richland, Washington... | ecosystem: Host-associated > Mammals > Digestive...
AGATAAAGAAATTAGTCTGTACCTGACTATCATCACGCTGTACGAGCAGCAGAAGTACATGTATGATAACAAAGTGCACTCAGTGGGACGCCGTATCGTAAGCATCTCGCAGCCATGGCTTCGTCCGATTGTCAGAGGAAAAGTCAAAACACCGGTTGAATTTGGAGCAAAATTTGATCTCAGCCTTGACAGTGAAGGCTATGGGCGTATCGAAAAAATATCTTTCGAGGCATACAACGAGAACACCTGCCTGATTGAAGCGGTAGAGCGCTTCAAAGACCGTACCGGTTATTATCCGGAACGTGTTCTGGCAGACCAGATATACCGGGCCAGGGAAAACAGGAGTTATTGTAAAGAGCATGGGATCCGGTTGTCAGGTCCAAAACTGGGGAGGTCAAGTGCTACAGCAAAAGCAGATAAAAAGCAGGAATATCAGGATAATGCCGATAGAATCGAAGTGGAGCGCAGCTTCAGCCTGAGCAAACGTTGCTATGGTATGGGCTGCATAACCACAAAACTAGAAGAAACGCAGTTAACTTCTATCGCATTATCCGTATTCGTGACGAATCTGTTCAGGATTCAGAGACGGATACTTTGTGCATTTTTGCATCGGATCCGATTTTGGTGTAACTGGAGAAGATGTAAGAGTTGGAAATTGCAAATATCTGCTTAATCAGCAGACACTATGTAAAGGAGCAGATTTATGAGCAAAGACAGCAACACAGGGCATAGAGCCACCCGACAGCACCACCCACAAAAATTATCGTGGAAAGGCATTATGTAGGCACTGAAAAAATGGAAACGGTATTCAAGCGGATAGCCGAGGAACAGATAATAAAAAAGGTTAAGGAAATAGCGGAAAACAACGCAAATTAGCACTGGAAACGGAAAAGGGAATATAGTATAATATGAGTTAAGAGGAAGTCCCTTTTCATCAAGGAGGACAAAATGAAAAAGGCAAAACTGAATAACGACAAAATCACTGCTTTATATTGCAGGCTTTCCAAAGATGACGGCACGAACAATGAGAGCATGAGTATCAGCACACAGAAAACCATGCTGAAAGATTATGCAAAGCGCAACGGTTTTCTGAACTGCCAGTTCTACGTTGATGACGGTTACAGCGGTACAAACTACGACCGCCCCGCTTTCCGACAGCTTATTGAGGACATACAGGACGGGGAAGTGTCAACGCTCATCACAAAAGACCTGTCACGATTGGGGAGGAATTATCTTGAAACGGGAACATATATCGAGGTGTTTTTCCCAAACCATAATGTACGTTACATTGCTATCAATGACGGCGTGGACTCCATAGACAACGCACAAATGGACATTACACCGTTCCGCAACATCATCAATGAAATGTACGCAAAGGACACGTCAAGGAAAATCAAGAGCGCACTCCATGCGAGGAGAATGCAGGGCAAGTATATGGCTACTACCGCCCCATTCGGTTATCAGAAAGACGAGAAAGACCATAACCACCTTGTCATTGATGAAGTGACCGCCCCCGTTGTGGAACTGATTTTCTCAATCGCCGAGGAGGGCGTGGGGCTTCACACTATCTGTAACCGCTTGCGCAAGGCAAAGGTCATAAAGCCGAGTTTCTACAAAAGGGAAATGTTTGAGCGGTACACTGATGAGGAAAAGATGTATGACTGGGACACCGCTTATGTCAGCAAGATATTGCATGACCCCGTTTATGCAGGAAACCTTACCGTAGCGGAAAGACCGACCAAGACCATGCGTTCCAAGAAAAGACAGTATATCCCGTATGCGGAGCGTGAAGTTATCTATGGCACACATGAACCGATTATCGAGCAGAGCCGTTGGAACACCGTACAGAAGATTTTGGAGAGCAGACCGCCCGTTATCGGGGAAAGTTCAAGCGGATATGACAACATTTTCCGAGGGATTATCAAATGTGCCGATTGTGGGAGTGCCATGCTTGCCAAAGTCGAGCAGAAAAGAAAGCGGAACAACGTACTGGACAAGACTTTCTACTGCTGTACCAAATACCGTAAGTTTGGGAAAGAGGGTTGTTCGGCACACACCATTGAGGCGAGGACGGTTCACGAAGTTGTGCTTGCGGACATTCAGAAACACGCAGGACAGGCACTGACGGACAGGAAGGCAATGGTAACGGAAATTGCGGAGCGTCTTAATCTCCAACTGTCGGCAGATAAGGAACAGCAGAAAAAGGAACTAAGGCAATGTAAACAGCGAGTGTCGGAAATAGAAAACCTGTATGCCAAACTGTACGAGGATTTGACAAGGGAACTGTTGACCGAAAAGCGTTTTCAGATGTTGTCGGCACGATTTGACAGCGAGCAGGAAGAACTGACAGCCAAGATAAAGGAACTTGAAAAAAGTGCCATAGCAGACAAAGAGCAGTTATCTTCCATTGAGCAGTTTGCGGAGCAGATAAGCGGTTATGCAGGAATAACGGAACTCAATTTCAAGATAATCAATCAACTTATAGAAAAATTTCTTGTTTCTGAACCCGTAGAAGTTGACGGGCAGAAAACTCAACGACTTACTATCCATTACAAATTCATAGGGGCACTGGAAACCCTTGAATAATGGATATTTTCTAAGTTACCTATTCCAACTATCCAACAGATGGAGGCGGAAAAGCAGATGTTAAACGCAAAGGATATGCTCCTGCAGGCGGTGCTGCCGGTGGGACTGCCGCCGAAGCATTACGGTGCGCTGTACCGGAAGTTCGAGGATTATTTTAAGGACAGGGGCATCCAGCAGTTTACCTATAAGGACATTCCCTATCAGGTCGAGATTGTGGAAGCCGCAGCCTTTCCGCAGGATTATGCGGCTGCCATGACTGTCTATCAGAGAATAGCGGAATTTAACAAGGTCATCACGGTAGACATCGGGGGCTTTACGCTGGATTACCTTATGATCTGGGGAGGAAAACCGGACCTGTCTGTCTGTGACTCTCTGGAGAAGGGTGTCATCCGCCTGTATAATGATATTTCTTCCCGTGTCAATTCCGAGCAGGACATACTGATCGACGATACGGACATTGACCGGATCATCCGGGGAGAGAAGACAGATTTTGTTGAAGATGTCGTCCGTATTGTGGAGGATATGACAAGGACTTTTGTGAATGACATCCTCGGTACGCTCAGGGAGCGGGGGCTTGACTTGAAAGCGGGCTGCGTTGTCTTTATCGGCGGCGGCGCCCTGTTGCTTAGAAAATATCTGGAGCAGTCCGGCAAGATTGGCCGTTGCATTTTTGTGGAAGACATCTGCGCCAACGCAAAAGGGTATGCTCTACCAGATCCAGAAGAAGGGCAGATAACCGTATGGGGAAAAAGAACCCGTTTGTGACAACAATAGGATTTAACAGGCATGATCCCGCCCATGTGGAGGTGGCGCAGTTCCTGAATGGCATGGAGCGGGGGAAGGCACAGTATATCGTGGACGCGGTGTTGGCGTACCAGAGCGGAGCGCAGACAGGCGTTTCTGTTTTATCAGGGGCTGGAAGGATAGCAGACTATGAGGCAATCCGGAAGATTGTGCTGCAGGTCATGGAAGAATGGGAAAATGGGGCTTATGGCAGCAATATGGTTGCGGCGGGGGCAATGGAAAAGGCTCAACAGGCAGAAACTTTTGGCGAAAATGGATTGACAGGACTGGATGATAATGCGTTAGGCGGTATCTTACAGTCGCTGGAGGCGTTTAAGGGATAGGATGAACGGAAACAGAGAATAATAGCAGCATAAAAGGAAGCCTTTTCCAGTCTTTTATGAATCGGCTTCCTTTTGTTCAAGCAGAGTGTCGGTTGATATGTTAAAATATTTAGCGAGAATAGCAACTTCGTAGTCGGGAACAAAGCGGCTGCCCTGCTCGATGCGCAGGATGGTCAGGTCGCTGCACTCCATGCCCAGAAGCTGGAGCTGGCTTGCGAGCGCGGCTTGGGATAATCCTCTTTCCTGCCGGAGCTGTCTGATCTTGGAACCAATGATGTTTTTGGAGGTCCCGTTCCAGTAAATTTTCATAAGAATCCTCCAATCTTGCTAAAGTTTGTGAAATCTTTGATTTCACACTATTCCCTTCTAAAGATGAAGTGTATAGAATTGATTTTACCGAAACGGAGTGATAATATACTTCTAAAGATGAAGTACAGAAAAATATCAGGGATAAGCAGTGGATTGATGGTATGATATAAAACTGATTGTAAAGGAGACGCATGGCATGAATGATGTATGGGTGAAAATGGCTGAATTTTTAGGCAGATTGAATGGGGAGAGCGTCAGCAGGGAGAGCTATGTGCGGACGTCGGAATATGAAAAGTCTTTAGAAAAATGGAAAGAAAAGGAACAGGAGTGGGAGAAACTTTTGGAAATATTTCCAACTGAACAGAAAGAGAAGCTGGAGGAAATAAAAGAATGTCAGGAGGACTTTGCTTCCGCACAGGAATTACGGGCATACATTCAGGGATATGTAGACTGCATTCAGGTAATGTATCATATGGGGGTTTTGAAAGAGAGTAAAGGATTGAAGTGGGCAGAGAAGGCGGATGATTGAATAAATGTTATGCCCTCACAGCGCCGCTGCACAAGTCAAATACCTTGCAACAGGCTACGGGGCATCAATATTGAATGCATCAGGGCACAATGCGTCCAAAGGATGCTATGGTATTTGACCCTTGCGACAGTCACCAATATGTCGCAGCCGCTTGGCTCGCTGCCCGCAGGAATAAAAGGCGCAGCCCATTTTGAAACTGTGACAGTTTTACAAAGGGGTTACGCCTTTTCATTAAGGATTTAATCCATTTACTCCATTACAAATAAGCTGAGTGGCAATTTTGATGATATTTTCAAGGGGAATTTTTTTGCCGTCAGCGACCCATTGCTTATAGATTTCCAAAGTGCTTTGTGCCACATATGTCATAATGATATTCTGGATATATGGATTTTCGGCAGATGACTGTGAACCGGTTTTCCATGTCTGGTTCATAATATCGTTGGTGATCTTGCGACTGATGTATTTATAATTGCCGCTGCATGTGATCCGTTCCCCCAGTTTCCCCAAGTCCTCACTGCACAGAAAAAATTCCCGTGTGATCTTGTCCATGTCGCGGGGGCGTTCCAGTCCCTGGGTGCGCCTGATAAAATTCTGCGCCAGTTCATTCTGGATCTCCAGAAGAAGGTCATCCAACGTGTTGTAATGTAAATAAAATGTTTTTCGATTGATCTTGGCGCGCTGCGTCAATTCTTTGACAGAAATCTGTTCATAATCCATTTCACAGATCATTTCTTCAAAGGTTTTGCGGATAAATTCTTTAGTCCGCTGAACCCGCAGGTCTTCTTTTTTATTTTCTGCCATATACATCTCTCCTTAAAAACGATATTGTATAGAAAAAAGCTGCCTGATATGTTTTGGAATTTTATTCCCAACGGTAAAAACAAAAGTCTGCGGAATTTTGGCTTATTACCGCAAGGATAAATACTCACTTGTATCATAATACAGATATGTATAAAAATCAACATGAGTGTATTATAAAATTTGCAGGACATAAACAAACGGAATAAGAAATCGGGCTATAAGTTATGCCACATTTCCGCCACTTGTGGGGCGTAAACCACAGAATCATTTTGTTTGGTGTGGAGTCGGGCGCTTTTTCCGGATTATAATAGACATAAGGTTGGCTGCAATCCTGATTTTGCGGCAGACCGGTAGGTTTTCAGATGTTTTGGATAAAGAGGAAATAAACTAAAATTTCAGGAGGATATGATGTATATGGAAAATATTTCAGACACACTTACGCTTTATAATGGAGTAAAAATTCCCGGACTGGGTTTCGGTGTATGGCAGATTTCTCCCTTGCATACAGCAAAATGTGTGAAAATGGCAATCAAGGCAGGATACCGCAACATAGATACGGCGGAAGGCTATATGAATGAAAAGGGCGTAGGGGAAGGCGTGCGTCAGGCGATGGATGAATATGGATTAAGACGGGAGGACATCTTTGTCAGCACGAAGCTCTGGAATGATAACCGGGGCTATGACAAAGCAATGAAAGCCTTTGAGGTATCCCTGAAAAAACTGGGGCTTGAATATCTGGATCTTTACTTGATCCACTGGCCCGCAGTTTCCAGATGGCATGATGACTGGAGGGAGATCAACCGGTCAACATGGAGGGCATTTGAAGAACTGTATCGGGACGGGCGGATCAAAGCCATCGGAGTCAGCAATTTTCTTGCCCACCATGTGCAGGCGCTCACCGAGGACGGCGATATAAAGCCCATGGTAAACCAGATTGAATACCATCCCGGCTTTGGACAGGTGAAAAGCGCGGAATATTGCCAGGCGAACGGCATTGTGGTGGAGGCGTGGAGCCCCCTTGGCAGCGGCGGAGTCTTAAAGAATGGGGAACTGAACCGGATTGCAAAAAAATACAATAAAAGTGCAGCGCAGATCTGTATCCGGTGGCTGCTGCAGAAAAATATCGTTCCGCTCCCGAAATCCACCCATGAAAAATATATCATGGAAAATGCGGATGTATTTGACTTTGCTCTTTCAGAAGAAGATATGGCATCCATTGACCGGCTCCCTTACTGTGGGGGAATGATGTTTGACCCGGACAGCGCCAGGTCATAAATGAGGGCAAGGGAAAATGAGGAGAACGATACTTGTCATGGCTTTCGGAATGAGCCTGCTGTTTATCTTAAACGCCTGCGGGCGTGTAGGGAATAAAGGAAATACACTGGAGACGGTTGCCTCTCAGTCTGCTGAAAAAAACACAGGAGACCAAAGCGGGAGAAGCTCCAGCCGGATTGCCCAGGCAGGACAGGAGGTGGCAAAAACGGCAGAATACGAGACAAAAGAAATCCATGTAGATAAGGAGGGGATGGACATTTACGGAGTTGTCCATATCCCTTCCGGAACAGAAGAAAAGATGCCGGTGGTCATTATGTCCCATGAGCTGGGCGCGACCTTGGACAGGGTAAAAGGCTATGGGGAAGCACTGGCAAAAGAAGGCTATGTGACCGTCTGCTTTGATTTCTGCGGCGGCGGGTGGGGGAGCCGGAGTGACGGGGAACTGCTGGATATGTCAGTCCTGACCGAGAAGGCAGACCTGGAGGCTGTTCTGGAAGAAGTAAAACAATGGGACTTTGTGGATACCGATTCCATTTACCTGATGGGAAACAGCCAGGGAGGGCTTGTCACCGCGCTTACGGCATCTGAACACAGGGAGGAAATCCGGGCAGTGATTTTAATCTATCCGGCATTCAGCATTTATGATGACGTCCATGGAATGTTTGACTCACTGGACGAAATTCCGGAAACCCACAGTCTGCTGGGGCTCAGACTTGGAAACAGGTATTTTGTTGACATATGGAATCAGGAACCTTATGAACGGATCAAGGAATATGGGAAAGATATTCTTCTGATACACGGCGACAGGGATTCTATCGTGCCAATTTCTTATTCCGATAAGCTGGCGGAAACCATCGACCATGTAGAATATCATGTGATCCGTGGAGCAGACCACGGTTATCTGGGAGAAGATTTTGAACTGGCAGTTTCTTATATCCTGGATTTTCTCAACGCAGAACAAGCGGCGGTGCAGGAATAAGAAAGCGGCGGTGTTTTGAAAAGAAAGTATCTGCAAAAACAAAACAGAATTGATTTATGGAGGGCAAGTTTGAAAGTAAAGCATTTTCAAACTATTGAATTGATGTCTGCTAAAGCAGACAGGGAGGTATAGAAATGAAAACAAGACAGTTGGGAGATTTAACCGTATCGGAAGTGGGCATGGGATGTATGGCATTTTCACACGGCTATGGGAAAATCCCGCCGGAGCAGTACAGTTGCGAAGCCATACGCAATGCTTATCAGCATGGCTGTACGCTGTTCGACACGGCGGAGATCTACAGCCCGAACCTTGCGGGGATCGGGCATAATGAGCGCATTGTGGGAAAAGCGCTGAAAGATGTGAGAAGGGACGTGGTGCTGGCAACCAAGCTGTTTTTGGACAGGTCGGAAGTCAAAAAGGAAGGATCTGTATATAAAGCAGTCCGCAGGCATCTGGAGGATTCCATGAACCGCCTTCAGACGGACATGGTTGACCTTTATTATCTCCATCGGACAAACGGCGGCATAAGGATAGAGGATGTTGCCGAGGCGATGGGGCTCTTGATCGAGGACGGCCTGATCCGGGGATGGGGTTTATCCCAGGTGGATGTGGATATCATTGACCGGGCGCAGAACGTCACGCCGTTAAGCGCGATCCAGAATATTTATTCCATGGTGGAACGGGATATGGAGAAAGCGGTGATCCCTTACTGCATGGAGCATGGAATTGGGGTGGTCCCTTTCTCGCCCATAGCCAGCGGGCTTTTATCCGGGAAGATCACAACAGAAACAAAGTTTGAGGCAAATGATGATGTCAGGAACTGGGTCCCGCAGCTTTCCAAAGCCAATATCGCCGGAAACCAGCCCATCATTGACCTTTTGAAAGAATATGCGGATAGGAAGCATGCCACAAGCGCCCAGATCTCGCTGGCATGGATGCTGCACAAATATCCCAATGTGGTTCCCATTCCGGGTTCAAAGAATAAGGAGCGCATCATTGAAAACCTGGATGCCGCCAAAGTGGAACTGACGGAAGAGGAATTTTGTTCACTGGAAGAAGCGCTGAACCAGTGCAAAGTGTATGGACACAGAGGATTCAACAGATAATAGTGTGAAATTAAAATTTCACACATCCTGATTTGTACGCTCGCCTAAGCGGGCAGATGGGAGTTAGCGTGAGAAGAAAGGAGCAGAAAATGAAAAAATTAGGGTTTGGACTGATGCGGCTGCCGCAGACGGATCCGGAGGACTGGTCAAGCGTGGACATGGACAAGACAAAAGCCATGATCGACAGGTATATGGAGGAGGGATTTACTTATTTCGACACGGCTTATGTCTATCATGGAGGGAACAGCGAGAAAGCCTTTGGCGAGCTGGTGGCAAAGCGTTATCCCAGGGATTCCTTTACCATCACCACTAAGATGCCGGTATTCATGGTAAAAAGTGCGGAGGACTATGAAAGGATTTTTGACGAGCAGCTTGCGCGGTGCCAGGTAGATTATTTTGATTATTATTTCCTCCACGCCATGGGGCGGTCCGTGTATGGCGCGGTGCAGGAACAAAAAGGGTTTGAATTTATGGTGCGGAAAAAAGCGGAGGGGAAGATCCGGCACATCGGTTTTTCCTACCATGACGATGCGGATATGCTGGACCGTATCCTGACGGAACACCCGGAAACAGAGCTGGTGCAGCTCCAGCTCAATTACATAGACTGGGAAAATGAGAGCGTCCAGTCCCGCAAATGCTATGAAGTCTGCGTAAAGCACGGCGTGCAGGTAACGGTCATGGAGCCGTTGAAGGGCGGCGCGCTGGTTCGCCTGCCGGAAGCGGCAGAGAATATCCTGAAAGAAGCCGATCCAAACGCAGGGAACGCTTCCTGGGGAATCCGCTTTGCGGCATCTCTGGATCAGGTCATGGTGGTCCTGAGCGGCATGAGCGATCTTAAGCAGGTGGAGGACAACATCAGCTATATGAAGGACTTCCGGCCTCTGACGGAGGGGGAGAGGGAAACCATAGCAAAAACGGTGCAGATCATCAACGACAGCATTGCCATTCCCTGTACCGCCTGCCGTTACTGCACTGCAGGATGTCCGAAAAAGATTGCCATCCCCGAATATTTTGCACTGTATAACAACCAGAAGCAGTTCGGCCTGCTGGCGGGGCTTGCCACTACCTACGGAAACCTGACGGCGACCCACGGAAAACCACAGGACTGTATCGGATGTAAACAGTGCGAGAACCACTGCCCGCAGCATCTGCCCATTGTGGAGAATTTAAAGCTGGTGGCGGAGGCGTTTGGAATGTAGCTCAGATGTGACAACAGGAACAATCATGCAGGAAAAGATGGAAGGAGAATAGGTTGAAAAATCAGCTTGATAGCTGATTTTATCAACCGGCAATTTGAGTCAGAGCCTCAAATATGCCCTGAGCGCAGATGAGAAATCGCCTACGCGAATTTCTCATCGCGTGTCATCGCAGTAAACTGCTCTGACATGGAGGATTAGATTATGGCAAAATTAGTGGCGTTTTATTCCAGGGCAGATGAGAATTATTTCAGCGGGGGTTATCGTTATGTCACGGTAGGCAATACGGAAAAGGTAGCAAAGATAATCTCTGAACTGACAGGCGCGGATTTATTTAAGATCGAGCAGAAAATCCCTTATGCTGCGGATTATAACACCTGTATCCAACAGGCAAAAGAGGATCTGCAGGCAAAGGCGAGACCGGAACTGGTTTCTGTGCCGGACAGCCTTGACAAGTATGATGAAATCTATCTGGGTTTCCCAAATTACTGGGGAGATATGCCCATGGCAGTGTATACCTTTCTGGAACAATTCGACTGGAACGGCAAGACGGTCCATCCTTTTTGCACCCATGAAGGAAGCGGCCTTAGCGGAACGGAGGGAAAAATCCAGAGTGCCTGCAAAGGGGCGGTGGTGACAAAGGGACTTGCCCTGCAAGGCAGTTTTGCAGATACCGCCGGAGATACTATCCGTAAATGGATCTGATTTTTCTGCAAGGTCTGTGGAGTGACAAAGAAAGGTGATGCGAAACAATATGAAGAAGATGTTGATTGTTTATTATTCATGGACAAACGGAAACACGGAAAGGATTGCCCGAAAACTGCAAAAAGTTACCGGTGCGGATATGGACAGGATTGAAACAGTGATTCCGTATTCCGGCAGTTATGATGAAGTGGTAAAGCAGGGACAGGATGAAGTGAACAGAGGGTATCAACCGGAGATTGTCCCATTGTCGTTTTCTGTCAAAGATTATGATGTGATTGCTGTCGGGACACCCACATGGTGGTATACCATGGCTCCAGCGGTCCTGTCGTTCGTGAAAGCACAGGATTTTAAGGGTAAGACGGTGATCCCATTTATGACGAATGGGGGATGGCCGGGGCATGTGCTCAGGGATATCAAGAGGGAGTGCGCAGGCGCTGATTTCCTGCATGAAATGGAAGTTAAATTTGATTCTTCGGGAGGAGACCATTTGGAAACCCCGGAGGCTGACATTGACGCATGGGCAGAGAGTGTAGCTGATCTTATAAAAGAAGAAAAGGAGTAAATGTCTGACACAAAAAAAGAAAATCAGAACAAAACAGGGCAGCGCTTCTTTGGAGGCACTGCTTTGTCTATGCATAGCCCCGTGCAGAGGAAATATGCTGCTGAGGCGGCGCACGGGGCGCACAGCGGGCAGGGAGAGTCTTCCCTGCTCAATTGAGTTAGACCACATTTTTGCAGAATGTGTGGCATAAACCGCATTCAGGGGGGATGTGGTGTTGAGTATGGCGGTACAGAAAAATATAATAGGTCTGTGGATGAAAAATATCCCAAAGAAAATAAAAATACCACTTGAAAGGCAGGAATTACCATATGAAAAAAATACTACTTCTTATGTCAGCCGGCTTGATGATATTTTCACTGACAGCATGCGCAGGCAGTCCACGGTCAGACAGTACGGCTCCAGCTGCGGATGACAGCAGGGTATCGGAGCAGAAAGGACAGGAAGAGGAAATGGGCAGTGCTTTGGAATTATCAGAAGAGACGGACACAACAGAGCCTGTTGGGGAAAATGATGTTTTAGTGGCATATTTTTCAAAAACAGGCAACACAGAAACGATTGCAAATATGATTGCAGGGTATACCGGAGGCGATTTGTTCCGTGTGGAAACAGTCACTGTTTATCCGGATGAATACAATGATCTGATTGAAGTGGCAAAAGAGGAGCAGGACAATGATGAGAGGCCGGAGCTTGCCTCAGCCGTAGAAGATATGGACAAGTATCAGACTGTGTTCATCGGGTTTCCTAACTGGTGGGGCACAATGCCCATGGCGATGTTTACATTTTTAGAGTCCTATGATTTTGCGGGAAAGACGGTCATTCCCTTTTGTACCCATGAAGGAAGCGCCCTTGGCCGGAGCGAAAGTGACATCGCAGCGTTGATACCGGAAGCGGAACTGCAAAAGGGGCTGGCTGTGAGGGGTTCCAATGTAGACAGTGCAGAAGATGATGTGGTGGGCTGGCTGGAAGAACTGGGCTTTGAAAGCCCTGCTGATGGAGACTAAAAGGCGATGCGGGCAAAGCAGAAAATACGGCTCTGTGTGGATTTTGTAATGGCAAAAATTTTTTTTTGAGAAGGAGAGATTAAGTATGGAATATGTAACCTTAAACAACGGAGTAAAGATGCCCGCCCTTGGGTTCGGCGTTTTTCAGATTGCGGACCCGGAGACTTGCGAGCAGGCAGTTTACGATGCCCTGATGTCCGGCTACCGTTTGATCGATACGGCAGCCGTATACGGGAATGAGGCGGCAGTGGGGCGCGCAGTCAGGCGCAGCGGGATTCCCAGGGAGGAACTGTTCATCACCATGAAGCTGTGGGTGCAGGATGCGGGATATGAGAAGACGAAAAAGGCATTTGAAGCATCCCTCTCCAATCTGCAGCTTGATTATCTGGACCTGTATCTGATCCACCGCCCCTTTGGGGATTACTACGGGGCGTGGAGGGCGATGGAAGAACTGTATGGGGCAGGAAAGATCCGTGCCATCGGATTATCTAATTTCGGCAGCGACCGTTTAGTAGACCTGGTGATGAACAATAAAGTGGTTCCGGCAGTCAACCAGGTGGAATGCCATCCTTATTTCCAGCAGAAAGCGGCGTTTGACTTTATGAAGGAGTACCGGATTCAGCCGGAAGCATGGGCTCCGTTTGCGGAAGGCCAGAAAAACCTGTTTACGAATGAAGTGCTTTTAGACATCGGCGCGAAATACGGAAAGAGTGCGGCACAAGTGGTACTGCGGTGGAATTATCAGAGGGGTGTGGTGACCATCCCGAAGTCCGTCCATAAGGAGCGGATGGAACAGAATATCTCTGTTTTTGATTTCTCCCTGACGGAGGAGGAGATGGAACAGATCGCTGCGCTGGATGAGGGCGTGACGTTGTTTGGCTCCAATGAAGACCCCAATATGCGAAGATGATCAACAGTGTAAAGATCCATGAGGAGTAAGCCATGGAAGATGCGAAGCGGAAAGAAAAGGAGCTGTTCGAGGATATGCCTGTCAGAAAGGCGGTCCTCACGCTGGCAGTCCCCACCGTGATCAGCCAGTTGATCGTACTCATTTATAACCTTGCTGACACATGGTTTATCGGACAGACAGGAGATCCCCTGCAGGTGGCGGCTGTCACTGTGTCATATCCGCTTTTTATGCTGCTTGGCGGTCTGGGAAATCTGTTTGGCATAGGGGGCGGGAGCCTGATCTCCCGGCTGCTTGGAAGGGGAGAGGCCGGAAATGCCGGGAAAATAGGCACCTTTGTCCTATGGGCATCCGGCATGGCCACGTTGTTTTACTCTTTAATTATATTCGGTCTGGGAACGCAGGCGCTAACTGTACTGGGCACTGGCGGAGAGACACTTGCATTCGCGGAGCAGTATCTGTTCTGGACGGTCGTGACCGGAGGAATCCCGATGGTGCTCAATCAGGTCCTTGCCAGTATTGTCCGGGCGCAGGGGCGGGCGAGGACAGCCAGCATCGGAATGTCGGTGGGCGGAATCCTCAATGTGGCGCTCGATCCGCTGTTTATATTCGGGCTGCATATGAATGTGGCGGGGGCGGCGCTTGCGACCTGTATCTCCAATGTGGTTTCCGTGCTGTATCTTTTGGGGCATATCATCCGCACCCGGAAAGAAAGCACCGTACAGCTTGCAGTGTTTCCACAGAGGATCAGGCTTTCTTATGTGGCGGAGGTGTTCTCGGTGGGGGCTCCCGCGGCACTACAGATCGTTCTGGCGTCTGTATCCAACAGCGTGATGATACGGCTCATG
>Ga0224748_10358_pt1 | contig 13930 bp, 13 predicted proteins | sample LIM_F_Water_Neg_FD_182074 | JGI IMG/M metagenome (GOLD analysis project Ga0224748, IMG submission 182074) | Enriched cells from gastrointestinal tract of the lab mouse from Pacific Northwest National Laboratory (PNNL), Richland, Washington... | ecosystem: Host-associated > Mammals > Digestive...
TCTTCCAGAAGATCAGCGGAAGCAGACCTGCGATGATGAAGAAGATTCCGGGAACCAGATTGGCCGCCATGTTGATTCCGTGCTGTGCCGAAGCTGTAATATCCGCTCCCGCAGCATAGCCAAACGCCGCCATGAGCATGACTCCGATGGATCCGCCGAAGGCATTTCCCACCTTGGTCGCAAGTCCGTAAAATGCATACGCTACGCCGTCCGAGCGGACGCCTGTCTTTAAGTCCTGATAGTCAATGGAATCCGCAACCATAGACAATGTGGACGGGAAGCCGAATCCGGGAATCGTGAATAATACGTGTCCGAAGATCACCATGCCGATATTTTCAAAAGGCGTCATAAAGATGATCAGCAGGCCGATTCCTTTTCCAACCAGGCTGGCAACCAGTACGTTCCTCTTTCCGTGGGCGCCGAAGTGACGGATCAAAAACGGAGCGATTGCATTTCCGATGATGCTTCCGATGGACGGCAGCGTCATGAGCAGCGCCATCAGCGTAAAGTTTCCGAGACAGTCTCTTACATACCAACCTGCATTCCGATTCCCCTGATGGAATTTAACTTGTTGCGGTCGCTGTCCTGTGTAGTCATAACTCCCGCCATGGCTCCGTAAGGAATGTTGACCAGTGTATACAGCATTCCGGCTCCGATGTAGGTAAATGCCGCCCACACAATGCCGGCTGTCCCGTTGCCGAAAGGCGCCGTAAATGTTAAAACGCTGAACAGTCCGAGGAACGGCGCGCCGAAAAGAATATACGGCCTGAAACGCCCCCATTTTGTATGGGTTCTTTCCGCAATTCCTCCCATCATCGGATCATTGACCGCATCCCAGATCTTTGCGGCCATCAAAATTGTTGAAACGGCCAGAGGCGCAAGTCCCACCACATCCATGTAGTACACTGTAAGGTAAGTCCCGACAAAGCTCCAGACCAACTGGCTGGCCAGATCCCCCAGCCCATAGCTGAAAATACTTTTCTTCGAAAGTCTTTCCATTGTTCCACTTCCTTTCCTTTTGTTTTTTGATATGGTAAGTATAAATCAGAAAACACGGATCTGCTTTCCGCGTGAAAGCCAGATTTCTCTCGATTTTTTGACATTTTTTCCCGACAAAAAAATCAGGTTAAAAAAACGGCTCTCATTTTTTTAACCTGATTTTTATAGATTGTTAATATTCACTGATGTAGATCATTCTCATTTCATGGGGTTCCATCTCAACCTGGAAGCAGATCCTCCGGTCCTCGCTCCTCACATGCCGGATATAGATTTTGGGGATGCAGATATTTTTCAGATATTGGATCTCTTCCTTCCCCAGCTCCTCCTGGTTGCTGAGGAGCTGCCACTCGTTCTGTATGCTCCCGCTGCTGCTGTTGATCACCTCTTCCTTAATCATGTACTCCTTGTTATCATCCAATTCCTCAACTGTAAACTCGACCCGCTCTTTTTCTTCGCTCTGGAAGATCTTCGACAGGTTAAAATGTTCATTCTCTTTCTTCATATAATAGTAGTAGCTGTATTCCCGATGGTTAAAGCACAGGCAGACGATCCTCTGTGTGGAATCCCTCGTCACGATATAATTATTGCCGATCTTCAAAACATGTCCTCCCAGCTTGTTTAAGAACTCGAACGCATAAAATGAAGGCTTTTTGATCCCGTCCTTCGTCAAAAGGCCCCCTCCGCCGTATATCAGCTTCCTGGAATCGTAAAAAATATCCACCGCGTCGGAACCATGCCAGAATCCGATCATATCCGCCGTTTTCCAGATGCTCAGAATAAATTTGATGATGTATGTCCCTCTTGCGCAGCTATCCTGCACAATATTCCGGTTGGACAGGCTGTTTGACCACTCTGATATGCACATTTGATAAGTCTGCCCTTCCTCTTCCAGTATCCCCCGGATTTTTTCTATAAACTGCCTTGCGTACAAATAGTCGCTGCCCGACTGAAATGTCCGTTCTCCCATCATCTGGTGGGTGGAATCCACAAAAATTTTTATGGTAAATATTTCCGGAAATATACCCCTCGCCGAGAGCTCATGAACCGCCTCCCGAAACTGTTCTTCGTCAATCCCTCCATGGGGATTGATCCCTGCAATCCTGCTGCTGCCCAGATTTGACTTCACAATCCTCCACCCCGCCTCATAGGCGTCCAGATATCTGTAGTCCTGGCTGTAATAGGGCTCCTTGTTCCAGGGAAATTCAAAAATCCACTGGCTGAGCACATGCTTATCATATCTGCGAACCAGATGCTTCATCAAATGCTCCAGAAGATTTTTCCATTCCTCAATCGTCTTCAGATTATACTGCATGTTCACCGAATAGAGCTCGTTGTCATGCCCGGCCATGATCACTCGGTTGCGTTTTCCAAGATCCAGGAAAAGCGGAATCTTATTCTGTACAAAAAAGTCAAAAATCCGGTCCAGCGATTCAAAGTTAAAATTCCTCCCTGAAAAATCCGTGGAAATCATAAATTTTTCCGAAAACAGATTCCAGATCCGGATATACCGGATGCTTAAGACCTCCCTGAGAAACAAGATGTGCTCCTGTATCGCCGCCTCGCAGACTACAGAGGCTTCTCCGATGTCGATGATCTTATTGGGATTCATCCACGGTATATACCCCCGCCGGACATTGATCGTAACCTCTTTGACCGCGGAATCCTGTATTCTTTTTTCAATCCGGTCATATAAGCTTTTTCGTACTTCTTCTACCTTTTCGATTTTCATTGCGTCATTTTTCACAGATTCCTCTATCTGTTTTCTGTATTCGGAAGGGGTGATTCCATATTTTTTCTTAAAATACCGGTTCAATACGGAAGGGGTCGAGAATCCGCTGTCCATGGCGATATTGGTAATGGAGGCGTCTGTTCCCCGAAGCTCCAGCGCCGCATTCTCAATTCTGACTTCATTCAGGTAATTGATAAAATTCTGTCCCGTTTTCTTTTTAAAATAGCGGGAAAGATAAGTCTCCCCTTCCTTTACAGCCGTTTCCCCCTCAACAATATACAGAATCTCTATGTCCTGGTGGAAATGTGTATCCTCATCTGACAGATACAGCAATTCCATGCTGCAGTCCTGTATGTTCTCCTGTCTCATCTTTTACATCCTTTCTCTGGTTTTTCGTATGAATCGCGCGGTAAACCTGCAGATCTAACCGAACAATACGGTTCTTCTCTCTTTCCTCCGGCAAAGCTGTGCATGGGTATCTAATTATTTTAACATAATTTTATTATAAGTCCTCTTCCAACTTTTTGCTTTTCATCAGACAATAATTTCTTAGCAATAATTTTCATATTTAGGTGCATGAAAAAAAAGAAGTGCAATATTCGACATGTGATTATTGCACTTCTTTATTTATCTTCATATTTAATTGACACAGGTCTGGCCGGATACAGGCTCTATCAACCTTTCTTTCTCAAAGATCCACATCAGCAGCTTCCCGTGGACTGCGGCCAGCAATGAGCCTCCGGACAGCACGCCCACACAGAATACCGGCGTCCACAGAAGCCCTGCCGCCAAAAAAAGGCCGGTTATGAACAAAAGGTAGATGGACTGGGGCAGATACTTGAACAGCAGCAGGATCCCATTGCGGTATGCCAGCCCTGCCGTTGTCTCCATCCTCGCGGCAAGGGGAAACAGATAGACCACCAATACAATCCATAATCCTGACAGGACACAGACCAGCACTCTCATGCCGTCGGCAAAGTTTCCTTCCACATTTCTCCAGAACATATCGTCCAGCCAAAGTACCGATGCCGCGGCCAGAAGCGGGATCCAGAGCTTTAAGGACAGGCGCAGCTTACTCCTGAATACCGCAAGGAAGTCCCGGAATACATATCCTTCCTCATCCTTCATGATCCTCACCGCCGTAACGTGAAGCGCGCAAAGCGCCGCGCCCCCTGTTACCAGCGGAAGGGAAAATAAAATCCACAGGATGTTCAATTTTATCAGGTTCACTGCCTTCTCTGCGATCCGAAATAATCTGTTCTCAAAATAGAATCCCCCTGCCATGTCTTTCCCTCCGATTTTTTTTATCTGAGCACTCTACCTATCCCTTAATTCCCGTGGATGCGATGCCTTCTACATAATATTTCTGCAGGAAGATGAACATCAGCAGCATCGGAATCGCGGAGATTGTCAAGGATGCCATGATGGGCCCGTAATTGATCGGCTTCGATCCAAAGAAGGTCTGGATCGCCAGCTGTATGGTCCGCTTCTCTTCTCCCGTAACCACAAGCAAAGGCCACATGAAATCATTCCAGTGAGCAACAAAATCCAGAATAAAAATGGTGGCGTATACGGTTCCCGAGATCGGCATGACCACCTGGAAAAATGTCCTGACCGGGCCGCATCCGTCGATAGATGCCGCTTCTAAGAGCTCATCCGGAATATCCAGGAAAAACTGGCGGAACATATAGATACTGAAACATTTTGCCACAAACGGCACGATCAGAGACGCCCAGGAGTTGATCCAGCCCAGGTCGGCCATCTCCCTGTACATGGGGAGCATGATCGCTTCCGCCGGAAAGACCATCAGACTGATCACAAGTGTCAGTAAGAGGTTCTTCCCTTTGAACTCAAATTTTGCCAGCGCGTATCCGCAGATCGAATTTACGAGCAGATCCAGCAGGATGATCACCAGCACATAGAACAGGCTGTTTCCGATGAATTTCCACATATTGATCCTCTGGAAAACTTCCACGTAATTATTCAGGGATGCTTCTGTCGGAATAAATGTAGACAGAGAATTCAGCCCTTTAAAAATCTGCGCCTCCGGCTTCAGGGAGGAGGAGATCATCCAGATCAGCGGTGATACAAATATCAATGCAATCAAAGTATTTCCGATATAAAATGCGGCATTTCCAAATGTTTTTTTCTTCGTCATAGTATTCACTGCTCTCCGGCCTATTCGGCTTTAATGATCTTCTTCATTCCAAGTGACAGGCTGATCACGATGACAAAGAACACAGCCGCCACCGCACAGGCATATCCGAAGTTCCGCTTCTGGAAGCCCTGCTCATAGATATAATATACCAGTGTCCTGGTAGAATTCTGCGGCCCGCCCTTGGTCATAACGTAAGGCTGCGTGAACAGCTTCATTGCCTGGATGACCGTGATCATAACGACGTACTGGATCACATTTTTCAGTCCCGGAAGCGTGACATAGAAAAAGCTCGCGATCTTTCCGGCTCCGTCTATAGAAGCCGCCTCGTACTGCTCTGCGGAGATTCCCTGGAGCCCGGCAAGGAAGATCATCATCTGATATCCGGCTCCCTGCCATGCGGACATGAATATGATCGAATTCATCGCCGTCTTCGGATCGTTCAGGAATCCGCACGGCTCCAGTCCCAGATTGACCAGCAGCGCATTCAGAAGGCCGCTGTCCGGGCTGGAATTGTACATCACGGTCCAGAGGATCGCAACGACTACCATGGAGGTCACCTGCGGACTGAAATACGCCGCGCGGAAGATGGACACGCCCCTCCTCCGGGAAGAGATCAGGAGTGCCAGCGCTAACGCCAGTACCGTCTGAAAAGGAACAACCAAAATCGTAAAATAGAGTGTATTTTTCACCGCAATCCAGAAATCCTTGTCCCGAAACAGCTCTGCAAAGTTGTTGAATCCGCAGAAAACAATCCGGTCCGGGCGCATGATGTTATAGTCTGTGAACGCATATCGTATCGTCTGTAAAGACGGATAGATCAAAAACGCCGCCAGCAGAACCACTGCCGGAAGGATAAATATGTAAGCCGCTTTTCTCTCACTGGCCTTATTGACTGTCTTTTGCATAGCCAATCCTCCTTTTCTTCGTCAATTATTTGCATAATATTTGTTGTAATCCTTGTCCATGGCCTCTGCCGCCGTGTCCAGCGCCTCCTGCGGATCTACTCCGGTAAAGATATTCAGCATTGCTTCCGCAAATTCCGCCGTAAGCACACTGTAGGAAGGGGTCCTCGGTCTTGGATGCCCGGTTTCCATAAGCTGTTCCTTGAAGATGGAACGGGGATATTCATTATATTCCTCAAGCACATCGTAGCTTGAGACCCTTGTCGGCGGCTTGGAGATCGCCTGTGCGTAGGTGGTTACATTTTCCTCCGAAAATAAGAATCTCATCACTTCCTTTACCGCGTCCATATCCTGTACGTTCTTCGTGACTGATGCCGCCCAGTCGCCGGTAGGGGATGTGGGTATCCCGTCTCCGTCCGCCACCGGAAAATACGTTACTCCCCAGTTCAGATCCGGATAATCCTTCTCCAGTGTCGCCACCTCCCAGGAACCTCCCAGCATGGTCGCTGCCTTACCGTTGTGAAATTCCTTCTGGATCGGGTCTATATTGGCATATCCGTCCTGTATCAGGCTGTTTAAAAACTTTGCCGCCTCTACGCCCTCGGCGCTGTTCAGATACCCCTGCGCCGAGCTTCCGTCCTCGTTGACAAAATCCGTTCCGTTGGAGATCCAGAACTGCTCCAGTACATAGGAAAGGCCTTCTCCCTTATCCATGATGATGTTCGTTCCCACGACACCGTCTTTTGTCAGTTTTTTTGCGGCGTCATAATATTCGGACCAGGTCCACGCGTCCTCCCTGCTCTCCGGCACGCTGATACCGGCTGCATCCAGCAGATCCTTGTTGTAGTACAGCGCCACAGAGCTCTCGGTGGCCCCCACTGCGTAGATCTTCCCGTCATAGGTATTCTGCTGCTTGGAGGAATCAAAAAAATCAGCCCACTCCTCCTCCGGGAAAAAATCATCCAGCGGAAGGGTCACCTCATTTGCCGCGTAGATCGATACATTCGGTCCGTCCACATACAGGATATCCGGCAGGTCGTTGGATGTGATCGCCGCGTTGACCTTATCCTCATAGGCGTATGAATCCGCCCGCACGATCGCCTCCCGGCGCAGCTCGATCTCGCCTTCATGGGCCTGGTTAAATTCCTCGATCTTGCTGATCCACCATTCCTCGATCGCCGGTTCGTCGCTGGGGCTCCATACGGTGATCACCGATTCCCCCTGTTCGTTTACGCGCTCCTTTGTCTTCCCGCATCCCGTGAAAGCACCTGATACCATCACGGCCGCGAGCAAGGCTGCAATAACTCTTTTTCTCATCTGTCTCGCTCCTTTCTTCTCTTTCCCAGATGGGCTTCCGGTCACTGATCGGCCGCAGTCAGGCTTTAAGCCCAGATTGACCTCATGCAGAAAACCTCTGCCCTCTTGATACATTCAGGTGTATCTGTATGTAATATGAAACATCCGGCATCTGATGTGTCATAAAACAACTTGGTTCCTGCCGCCTCACCGTCGTTTACATAGATCTCGGCAGTACGGCGGTCTACGAATATTTCCAGCTTCTCTACCCTGTCTACATCTGCCGGAAACGTGACATGTTCGCTCTTCACTCCATAGGTCCTGAGCCGGAGCCCTTTCTCATCATAGATGAGAAGCATCCTGCCCCCGCCGTTTTCAGACAGGCAGATGGAAAATGAACAATCTCCGTCAAATTCCAGCTCTGCCTTGTAGGCATTGGGGGTAATGTCTTTCAGGCTGATCTCCTCCCCATGCCCCTGGTACAGCGCTCCCATCTTCAGGACCTCTATCTCTTTTACCGGAGTCAGATACAGACGGTGATCCCAGATGTGCATTTCTCTGGGGATCGTCATGCTTCCGCAGACGCCGTTTTCCTCCTCCTGATGCTCTCCGTAAAAATCAGAGATCCAGCCGATACTGATCCTTCTGCCATCATGTTCGAAGCTCTGCATCGCGTAACAGTTTCCGCAGAAGTCGAACCATCCTCTGCTCTCCTCTGTAAATATCCCTTCTTTAAAATCTCCCACATGATATCTGCTCATCTGGTATCTGCCGAACGGGTCCTGATGGTGCATCAGAGCTCCGATCACCAGATATTTCCCGTCAAGCTCCATAAAATCCGGGCATTCTACACAGCGGATTCCGTCTTCCTCCTCGGCCAGCAGCGGGCCTGTATACTCCCAGCTCTCCATATCCTCTGATTCATATTTCAGGACTGCGGCTTTTCCCTCCAGGGCGCTGCCGAGCACCATCTGCCATCTGCCGTCCGCCCACGTCACCTTGGGGTCCCGGAAATCAGGGGATGCCCCTGCTGGTCTCTCCCCGATGACCAGCTCCTCTTTCGTAAAATGCAGCATATCACTGCTCTTCATCCTCCACTGCTGCTGCAGGATCTGCTCGACTTTCCCGCGCGGCTCCCTGCTCCGGGTCAGATAGAAGACCACTTCATCTTCCATCACTACCGCAGAACCGGAAAAGGCGCCTCCATCCAGTTCTTCCGGATATTTCAGTATCTCTTCCTGGGGTTCTAAGGCAACCGGAAGGTGCGTCCAGTGGATCAGATCCCGGCTTGCCGCATGTCCCCAGTACATATGGGACCATTTCTGGCTATGGGGATTAAACTGATAGAACATGTGGTAATATCCCTGAAACCAGCACAGCCCATTGGGATCATTGATCCAGTTCTTCCAGGGTGTAAAATGATATGCCTCCCGGATCGGGGAATCGTACCAGTCCGACTCCTGCATCCTTATAAATCTGCCGTTCTCATCCTGTTCCAGATAGCAGACGCCTTCATCCAGGATATTCTCACATCCGCTCAGATAGCAGATCGAGACCTGGCATTCTTCACAAAGGATCTCATACTCCGTATTCTTCTCCACCGTGACCTGAATCCATTTATATGAGGCCTGTCCCGCAGGGATTTCCTGACATTCCCCATCATTGGAAATCACACGGACGCTTCCTCCTGCCTGTAAAGCCTTGGCAAATATCTCCAGCCTTGTATACTTTCCTGTATTCATCTGTCTCCTCCTTATTGATGTGAAACCGATTCCATTCCATTATATCCTTTTATATTTGCTCTATTTTTTGCATACTTGCTTTACTTTTTCTATATTTTATGGAACCCGTTCCATACACGTAATTGTAGTATTGATTGTATATTTTGTCAATCCTGTATTTCTGTTTTTCTCTTATGGCAGCAAAAAAAGAGGATTTTGTCTTGTGCATTTTGTACAAAATCCTCTTATCTTATTTTTTACTTATCTATTTTCAACAAATCTGCATCGTATTTTTTTCGCAATTTTACCAAAGGTTTTCCTCTATACCGTTCCTCCCCGCTGTATCTCTACATCCAAAATCAACCGGCTCGGTACATTTTTCCTCTGTTCCACCATATCCAGAAGGGCATTCACGGAAATCTCCGCCAATAATTCTACATTTTGCCTAATAGCAGTCAGCTCCGGATACACCATGCCGGAAGGCGCCATGGCGTCAAAACCTATGATGGAGAGGTCTTCCGGCACCCGAATCCCTTTTCTCTGCGCCACATTCAGACAGGCAAGCGCGGCCAGGTCTGAGCCGAAGATCCCGTCAACATCCGGATGAAGCCGAAAAAATCTCCTCCGCCATCTTATAATGCGCTTCCCAGCTGAATATATTCCACCCCATCTCTTCCTGAAGCACGGCAACAACCCCGTTCTCTTCTAATATCTGTCTGAATGTCCTGTACCTGTCATTTGCCATAACGTTGGGGGATATTCCTGAGACAAGAAACACCTTCCTCCGGCGGGCCTCAAGCATGAGTTCCGCCGCCAGCTTCCCGCCTTTCGTGTGGTCACAGCCGATCAACGGGATTCGGGATCCCAGGTCACGGTCAATGGATACGATCGGTTTCGTCTGCTTCTGGTATTCTTCTACCTCAAGGCCGTGGGATGCCGTGATGATCCCGTCCACGATATTTCGCTCAAGCATATCCAGATATTCCTGCTCCCGTCTGCTGATTCCCACAGTATTGCAGATCATCGTCTTATATCCCTGTTCATATAATTCCATCTCTATATGCTTGACAAGCGAAGAGAAGAACGGATGCTCCAAATCAGGCACGATCACGCCGACAATCCCCGTTTTATTGTGATACAGGTTCCTTGCCAGTTCATTAGGCGTATAATTCAGCTTCTTTGCCGCCTTCTCAATCTTCTTCCTTGTCTCCGGTGAAACGTACCCCGAACCATTCAGTGCCCTTGATACCGTCCCCACCCCTACGCCTGCTTCCTGCGCTACTTCTCTGATACTTGCCATTTTTGTTTCCTCAGTTTACTTTTCATTCATGATCTGTTTTCATCTGATATTTTTCGATGATGCAGGTATGTTTCCGTTCCCCCGGCGGTGCTTCTTTGCTGTAATTGATGCCGACCAATAATATATCCCCGCCATACTCCTGAATTGCCGAAGGATAATGCCGCTTCTTAATCTGCCGGATCGCACCTTCCGCAGTTTTATTCCATTTCAGCTCCACTACCAGAGCCGGCATCATGGAATCTTTTTTCGGAAGATATACAACATCTGCATATCCGCCGCCTGCCGGTAATTCTTCAAACAGGACATATTCATCCCCAAAGCTGAAATATGCCCGTTTGATCACGCTGCGCAATGCCTGTTCATTATTATAGTGAAGCGGTGATTCTTCCGAATGAATTTTCTCAATCTGCTTTGCCACGGCTTCCGCATTTTCATGAACCGTATCGTAAATAAGCTGTTCGCTTTCCCGAACTCTCCTGATCGTATCATCCCTTTTTACTTCACGGACAATTCTTGTAAATTCCATATGAATCTCTTCATTTGGAATACGAACTTTCCCTGTCCTTTCATCGTAGGCGAGATACCCAAGGTGGGTCAGGATTGTCAGCACGTCATCCCGGTTTCGAATTGTCACCAGATCATTTAAAAATCCCCTTGGTTCTGCCTTGACTTCTCCGCCGCCGATCAGTTCCGCTACGGTTTTAGAGAGACCATCAAAATCCATACTGATATATCCCATCAAACTCCCGGCCGCTGAGGTCTGTGTCCAGTAGGAATCGAAATCATCATTGCGGATGGCCTCCATCACAGAATTTGGATTATATATCGAACCGGTATCCCGGAACCAATATCCGTCATACCACCTCTTCATCTTCTCAAAATCACAATGGTATTCCTCACAGAGCCTTTTCACCTCTGTCTCTGTGAATCCCACATAACCGCCGAATTTTCTGGGTTTGATCACTGTAAATTCTTTAAAATCTGAAATTGCTGACTGCGAGCCGTCTTTTTTTATCGGGAGGATTCCTGTCATGTAAGCCGCCGCGAAGATCTGGTCCGTTGTGCCGCTGCTCTTAAATAATGTACGCAGGAAATCCAGATACGGCTTCTGGCTCTTCGGCGTCTCCCTGATCGGCGCATCCCATTCATCAATAATCATAATGAGTTTATTGCCTGTCAGTTCCGCCGTATGGAGCAGTGTTTCATCGAAGACATTTCCTACTTTTAAATCAGGATACGCTTCCAGAAGTTCCTCCGTCACACTGTTCTGGATGAACGGCACAATGCTGTCCGAGTCCGCCTTTCCCAGGACATTTGTCATATCCAGATAAATGACGTCGTATTGATTCAGATGCTGCCTGTATGTTTTGTTGAACTTCTCGTCCTGCGCAATGGCAAGGTCGTCAAACAGCGCCGAGGAATCGCAGGTCTTATCATAATACGCACATAACATCTTAGCCGCAAAGGATTTTCCAAACCGGCGCGGTCTGCTGACACAGGTCAGCAATCTCGGCGTCTCTATCGTTTCATTGATCAGGCTGATCAATCCGCTCTTATCCACATAGATGTCATTTCTGATTCTGGTAAATCCGCTGTTCCCCGGATTCAAATACATGCCCACGGCAAATCACCTCCCTCTCCCAGCCTGTCAGGTCAAAAACCTGGAGGCAATATCGGTTCTATTAAAAAGAATAGCACTGGGGTTCTTTCCCTGTCAATCCTTTTCCGACAGACCGTGATATTGTTACTATTTAAAGTCATTAGATATTACCAGACCATATGGCTGATCTGCTCCGTAACTTCTTTTAATTCCTTTTCCAGATCTGCCTGCGCCCGCAGATCATGAAGCTGCATAGCCAGGCGGATCTGCATATTCAGAGAGCATTGCTGATCCTTTAATAATGTAAACTTTGTCTTCCTGATATCCAGCGAAAGGGGTTCTATCTGATTATTTTCTATTTGATTATTTTCCATATGAAATTCTCCTTTTTCCTGTTTGTATTTATTCTAAGAGGGCTTGTTAAACTCAATTTAAACTCTCTGCTTCTAAATATGAAAAATATGTGAAATCCTCATATTCTTTAGATTCCGTTTAACTTTCTGTGTTACAATTTTTGCAAATAGATCCGTGATGATCAATGTTCAAAATGATATGGAGGACTTCCCATGCTGCAGATTTTAATTGTAGATGATGATAAGAATATACGCCGTTATCTGGCCGCTGTTTTAACCGAGGCCGGATACTCTGTTTCCTGTGCGTACTGCGCCCAGAAAGCGCTGGAGATTATGGAAAATGAAAAGATCGACCTGATCGTGCTGGACATCATGATGCCGGGCATGGATGGCTATGCCTTTGCAAAGCTTCTGCGGGACTGCGGCAGCGATATCCCGATCCTGATGCTCTCCGCAAAACAGCTTCCGGAGGATATCAAGGAGGGATTTCTGTCGGGGACGGACGATTATATGACCAAGCCTGTAAACGAAGCGGTCATGCTTCTTAGGATCAAGGCTTTGCTCAGAAGGGCGAAGATTATTTCCGACCGCAGGCTCACGATCGGCTCAACCGTACTGGACTATGATTCCATGACTGTAAAAAAACAGCGAGGGCAGTCAGCTCCTCCCCCAGAAAGAATTTCAGCTTTTGTACAAGCTGCTGTCCTATCCGAACAAAATCTTTACCCGCATGCAGCTTATGGAGGATATCTGGGGGCCGGCCTCCGATTCCACGGACGCGACAGTCAGCGTCCACATCAACCGTCTCAGGAAACGTTTTGAAGACTGCAGGGATTTTTCCATTGTCACCATACGGGGGCTGGGCTATAAGGCGCAGGTAGAGGAGGATCTGGTATGAAAGAGCAGGGTAGAGGAGGCGCTGGTATGAAAGAACAGGCAGAGGAGGCGCTGATATGAAAGAGCAGGCAGGCGTCCGCGTCAAAATGACGTTGTTAACTACAGGTTTTGTTTTCATCTTGCTGGTTCTGACCATGTCTGCCAGCAATGCGATCATTATTTTCGCCATAAGACACGGCTGGATCAGCGCAGAACCAGGCGCACCTTTGAAGCCGTTTCTGTTCCAGAGCGGTATCATCAGTATCGTCATCGGCACGACCATTTCCTTTTTTATAAGCCATTTTCCCCTGCGTCCGCTTCATACGCTGATTGACGCGATACACGAGGTATCCGCGGGGAATTATGATGTAAAAATCCATCTGGAGCATCCGAAAGAATTTCAGAAGCTTTCCGAATGCTTTAACCAGATGACAGAAGAACTGGCCGGAATCGAGATGTTCCGTTCTGATTTTATCAACAATTTTTCTCATGAATTTAAGACGCCCATCGTCTCCATCCTGGGCTTTGCCAAGCTGCTGAAGAGCCAGAAGCTGGATGCCTGCCAAAGCCGGGAATATCTGGACATTATCATTGAGGAATCCCGGCGGCTCTCCGAACTGTCCGCAACCGTGTTAAACCTTTCCAAGGTGGAAAGCCTGACCCTTCTGACGGACAAGACCGACTTTTCCTTGAGCGAACAGATCCGGGAAGCCATCCTGCTTCTGGAAAGCAAATGGTCAAAAAAGCAGATTGACTTTGATATTGATATGGAAGAGGTCATGATCCGGGCAAATGAGCCGCTCCTAAAACAGGTTTGGATGAACCTGCTGGACAATGCGGTCAAGTTTTCCCCGGAAAAGGGCTGTATTGCTGTTGCTCTGCATTTGGAAAATGGACATGCGGTTTTTCACGGTGAAGGATCAGGGGGCGGGTATGGATGAAACGATACAGAAATATATTTTTGATAAGTTTTATCAGGGAGATACGTCTCACAAT
>Ga0224748_10360_pt1 | contig 13889 bp, 12 predicted proteins | sample LIM_F_Water_Neg_FD_182074 | JGI IMG/M metagenome (GOLD analysis project Ga0224748, IMG submission 182074) | Enriched cells from gastrointestinal tract of the lab mouse from Pacific Northwest National Laboratory (PNNL), Richland, Washington... | ecosystem: Host-associated > Mammals > Digestive...
GATATACGGAAAGATCTCCGAAATACCCGCGCTTACCTGACCATCAAGAATATAATCTGCCAACAGATATGCCGTCTCTGTATTTCCGTCTTTCGTAACCATGATGGAATCCGAGCCCAAATAAACGCCTTCCTCGGGATAATAACACTGTATCGCAGGATTTTCCTGCTGTGCCAGCAAGGCTTCCGCGCCATAAATCAGGCCGATCGGACATTCTCCATTGATCATGAGCGTCTTGGGACTGTCTCCGTCAAAAGCATGGATATTTGGCAGCAATGCTGTCAAATATTCCTCCACCGCATTTAAAGCGGCGTCGCTTGTATCATTGGCTTCAAAACCTGTCGCCATGGCGGCCATGGAATAAACCGCCCTGGAATCCTCAATAACAACGATTTTATCTGCATATTCCTCTTTCAGTAAATCCTCATAGCTGGTAATCTCGTCCTGAATGACATCTGTATTGACCGCAATCACCGCGCTTGCGAACATATAGGGAACCGAATAAGTATTTTCCGGATCATTCTTTCTTCCCAGATATGCCTCGTTAATATTTCCAAAATGGCTCAGCTTGTTTTTATCCATCTGGGCAAGGATACCCTGACCGCTAAAAATAGTCACATAGTTTTCGGGAGCGATAATCAGATCGTAAGTTCCCTCTTTCGCTGTCTGTACTTTTGCCAGCATGTCGTCGGGAGACGTATAGGTTGTCATATTGACCCGGATTCCGGTCTTACTTTCAAAAGAATCAAGCACTTCCTGCGGCAGATATTCCGTCCAACAGATTACATTGACCTCCTTGCCGCCTTCCGTTTCTTCATTTCCGCCTTCCGCCGTGTTGCCGCCGGCGCTTCCGCAGCCTGTCAAAAGACATGCTGCCAGTAGTAATGCCGTTCCTCTTGCGTTTTTCATAATAATCCTCCTCGCGATGCATCTTTTTTATTTTTTGAGCTCTGTCCACATATTGTCGTAAACAGCCAGTGTTTCTGCGTCAAGATTTTTTATATACTCGCCTTTTTGAATCACTTCGGAGGGAGGATTTTTTGCCGGGTTGGCTGCATATTCTGCCCCCATCAACTCTACTGCCTTTTTATTTGGACACATGTATGGGAATTCCTCAAGCACCATTTTCATATTCTCAGCGTCAAGCATGAAGTTCAAAAACTGCATGGCATTATCCGCATTCTTTGCCCCCTTCGGGATTGCCCAGTTATCAACAAATAAATATGCGCCTTCCTCAGGATAGACGATTTTGATCGACGGAACCTCTTCCATGGCGAGAGCAACCTCTGCGCTCCATACGGATGCAAGCGCGCATTCGCCGGAAATCAGCGCTGATTTTGGACTGTCAGAATCAAACAGAGCGACATTGGGTTTTAACAAGAGCAGCTTTTCTTTGATTTGCGCAAGCTCCGTTGCATCCTGCGTACTCATGCTGTATCCCATACTTCTCGCCGTCATGCCGATAATCGCGCGGAAGTCGTCAAGCACGACTTCCTGATTGGCATAGGCAGGATTAAACAGATCGTCGAACGATGTAATTTCCTCTGTGATCATATCCGTGTTTACCGCAATTGCGACCACGCCTCCCAAATATGGTACGGTATATTTGTTACCCGGATCATAGGACGGACTCAGGAATACGCTGTCTATATTTGATAAATTAGTCAGCTTTGACGTATCAATCTCCTCAAGCATTCCCTGCGCAGTCATTTGTTCTACCATATAATCGCTTGGCATGATAATGTCATATGTGCCCTCATTCTCAGAGCGTACCTTTGCAAGCATGTCCTCATTGGACGAAAAGGTGGAAACATTGCATCGGATACCTGTTTCCTCCTCAAACTTCTTAATAACCGATTCGGGAACATATTCCGTCCAAACGAATATATTAAGCGTCCCGTTTTCCTCGGACGAGGCATTCTCCGTCCCGTTACCCGAACCGCCGCAGCCTGCAAGAGATATCGACATAACCGATACCGCGGCAAAAATTGATAATTGTTTCCATAGATTTCTTTTCATTTTAATCTCCTCCCTACCCTGTTATTAATTTCTTTTTTTCTATTGGCAAAAACCACAAGCATGGTTGTTCCGATTAATATCAGCGTTGATAACGCGTTCACATCCGGCGCGACTCCGCTTTTGATAGATTCCATAACTTTGAGTGGAAATGTTTTTGTCTGTCCGTTGGTAAAATAGCTTACGATCACGTCGTCTATTGAAAGCGTAAATGCAAGCAGCGCGCCTCCGCTGATACCCGGCGCAAGCACGGGAAGCGTGATTCTTTTAAACGTTTCCGCCCTGTTTGCCCCCAGATCCATGCTTGCCTCCTCTATAGAACGGTCATAACCCGCTAATCTGGCGCGCACGTTAAATATGACATAGGGAATCGAGAATGTCGCATGCGCAAGCACGAGCGTTAGCGTTCCCCTTGGAATATGCGTATTGGAAAACAATGTCAGAAGCGATATGCCAAGGACAATTTCGGGAATGACGACAGGAATATACAGCAGCCCGTCAATCATTTTTTTCCCTCTGAATTTATATCTGTACATACCCACTGCGGCAAGCGTCCCTATGATCGTTGAAAGCAGCGTACTGATCAGAGCGATCAGTATTGTTGCGCCAAAGGAAGAAAGCAGCGTGGCGTTTTCAAAAAGCCTGAAATACCAATCCATCGTAAATCCGCGCCAGCTCAGGTATGGTTTTGAAGTCGTTGCGTTGAAGGAATTCATGACAATTACCGCAATCGGCAAAAAGAGGAAGCAATAGACCAGTCCGCAAAATAAAATTCCTACTGTTTTTTTACACATCGCCCGTGTTTTTCTGCTCATATACTACACCCCCAAACTTTCCATATCTCCGCCCATTTTTTGATAAAGTTTCACCAAAAGCAGGGTGATGAATATTAGGATAATCGACAGCGCCGCTCCAAGAGGCCAGTTGTTTCCGCTTTGAAATTGCCGCTCAATCAAATTGCCGATCACGTCTGAATTACCCCCGCCCAAAATATCAGCAACAAAAAAGTATCCAAGGCTCGGAATAAAAACCATTATGCTTCCGGAAAATATACCGCTCATGGTCAGCGGAATGATGACGCGAACAAAGGTAGAAACTCTTCTTGCACCCAAATCCGACGAGGCTTCCATAAGACTCTGATCCAATTTTTCAATTGCCGTATAGAGTGGAAGCACCATGAAGGGAAACAGGCAGTAGACCATGCCAAGCACCGTCGCGCCCCGGTTAAAAAGAAAGCGCACCGGCTCGTTTGTAATGTGGAGCGCAGAAAGCAGTGTATTCAGCCAGCCGTTTGTACCAAGCAGGGTACGCCAGCCATATATCCGAATCAGGGAGTTTGTCCAAAACGGTATAATAACCATCATGTACAGCGCTGCTTTATGCTTTGAACCCGTTCGTGCAATCAAAAACGAAAAAGGATAGCCGATTGCAATGCAGATTAGAGTAGTCAGGAATGCGACAATCAACGATGTAGCGTAAATCTGGATATAATTTGGATCAAATATCCTTTGATAGTTTATCGCCGTGAATTGAAATACGACATTATAAGAATCATCAATTCCACAAAAACTCATGATGAGCACATATAAAAGCGGTAATGTTACAAAAAATAAAAGCCAAAGTATGACCGGTCCCACCATCACGATGGCAGGAAGTGTATTTGAGCGGAAATGATGCCTTGATACAGCCATGTCTAACGCCCTCCTATCTCATATACGGTTCATCCCAAAGATTCAGAACCGTGCCGATTCCTTTCCGTACTGCGTTCTGATAACACTCGTATCCCCACGACAGATCTTCCAGCGGCATGCCGCCGATACTGCACATCACTACATCTTCCGAAGAGGTACGCCCCTGCTCCAATCCGTTCACAATATCGCACAGATTAAGCACCTCTTTGCGCGCCGCCTTTTTCCCATTAACCAGATGAACAAAATGCATTCCCATAATACACCACTTGCGTTCACGACCAAATTCGTCGACAGAACCTCTGGCGATGAAATTGGTCATGTACTTTTCGTACATGCCGTAGTTGTCCACTACCATTTTGGTATGTAAAAAACGTTCGTCCGCTTTCGCGAAAAAACTTCCCATGGAGAAGACGGCAGCGCCTTTTTTAAACCAGTTAATCTGAAATTTTTCCATTTCCTGCTTGGTAACGGACATCGCTTCACTGACGATATCTGCGTCCTGACAAGCTTCCTGCAGTGAACTGCAGATAATTACTTCCTTTATCTGCGGATATTCTTCAAGGACATATTTTTTTAATTCATGCGCCGTCTCAGACTCCGGCGTCCGGCCTTTAATCAGTACTTTTTTAATGGAAGGCATAACTGCCATATAGCATCTGAGCGCGCATTTATTGATTACGCCCGCCCCGATCAGGGATAAGACTTCGGAATCCCTGCGGGCCAGATATGTCGCGGCCATGGCCGACATGGCGCCGGTACGCATGGCGCTGAGCAGATTTGCGGACATATAGGCGACGGGCGCCCCAGTGGTTACGTCTGACAGCGTTACCATCAGTATGGAGCGCGGAAGACCAAGCGACGCGTTGTGGCTGTTGGAGCCGTAATATTTCTGTCCGGCAATATGGTATTTTCCGCCCAGATATGCCGGCATAGCCATAAACCGTCTGTCCGGCCCGTCGTCAAGCGGAAACCCTTCGATTTCGGAAACAGCCGGAAAGTTCACCTGTAGTCCATGCTCATCCCCCTTCGGGCCGCCCAGAAGAAAATCTTTCTTCCCGAAAAGGGAAAGCGTTTCCCTCATGGATTCCACACATGCGGCCGCGTCCAGGACGCCGGCTTTAATCATGTCCTGTTCATTTAAGTATAAGAAATCAATTTTCATCTTTCTGTCCATCCCCTCGATTCAAGTTGTTCGCGATTGCACGCTACCGCAGTACAATATTTTCCAAAGCCTGAAACATAAGCTGCTCTTTGCTGTGTATAAGGACGGCATCCTCCCTGTCCCAATACAGGTAAATGCGGGATCCGGCTGTGGGCATTTCCTCACCTGCCAGCCGTTCGATTTTGATCTCGTTACCGTTTGGAAGTACGGCGATACATTTTACGAAAGAACCGACATACACATAATCCCTCACTACTGCCGTCAGCGAAAAACCTTCTATCTGTGTCAGGGAATATTTCATTTTTTCGGGCCGAACCGAGACGGTAATATATTCCAGCATTAAAAAATTCTCTCCGCAGCCTGATACCTTCCCGTTCTCCAGTGTAACCTCAATATCCCTGCCTTCTATTTTGCTGACGCATCCGGCAAAGGTATTGGTTTCCCCGATAAAGGTTGCAACAAATCCCGTTTTCGGATGTTCATAGATTTTGTCCGGCGTATCCAGCTGTTCCAGCTCTCCGTTGTGCATAATGGCAATGCGGTCGCTCATGGTAAGCGCTTCTTCCTGATCGTGCGTCACATAGATGAACGTGATATTTAATTTCCTTTGCAGCCGTTTTAATTCAAGCTGCATCTGTTTTCTCAGTTTCAAATCAAGCGCGCCTAACGGCTCATCCAAAAGCAGTACCCGAGGCCGGTTAATCAGCGCTCTGGCAATTGCCACACGCTGCTTCTGGCCGCCGGAAAGCTGATTGGGATACCGTTTCTCAAATCCCCGAAGCTGTACCATATCCATCATTTCAGCCACGCGCTTCGCAATTTCCTGTTTTGAAACTCTTTTCATCCTCAATCCATAAGCGATATTTTCAAAAATGGTCATATGCGGAAAAAGCGCGTAATTTTGAAATACGGTATTTACGTTTCGCTCAAAGGGTTCTTTGTTTTCAACAGGTTCTCCTTCCACCTTAATGCTGCCTTCGGAGGGCTCCTCAAATCCGGCAATCATGCGAAGCGTTGTCGTCTTGCCACAGCCGGATGAACCCAGCAGCGTAAGAAATTCGCCTTCCTTTACCGTCAGACTGAAATCTTTCACCACATGATTGCGTCCGTACAGCTTATTCACTTTGGTTAGTTCTACTATATTTCCCATGACCGTCCTCTTTCCTGTCTTTGTCTACAGTGCCTTAACGCCGCGTTCTCCCGTGCGGATTCTGATAACCTCCTCTATGTTTCGAACAAAAATTTTTCCGTCGCCCACATGATCGGAGGCACATTTTTCGCGCACAGCCGTGATAATGGTTTCCACATCCTTATCCTCCACCACAGCCTCCACATAAATTTTTGGGAGCAGATTAATCGTTGTCTTAAATCCCCTGATTTCATTGACGCTCGCAGCGTCGTCCGTATTAATGCCTTTCTGTGAGCCGCATCCCATAACGCTGGAAATTGTCATTCCGCCACAGTGGATCGTGTCAAGAATTTCCTTAATCTCTTCCAGTTTCTCCGGTCTGATAATCATTACCAATTCTTTCATGGTTTCCTCCTCCATTCCATAGAAAAGAGGCTGTCTCCTTTTCGGATACAGCCTCTTTGCCGGGTTTCATCGCTATAGCTTTCAACGTATGTCTGATGTTAGAAATAAGATTAGTCCATTCGCATTGATATTACAATTCCCTCTTTTCCCCATTTTTCTACTACTTTTTAAGTATTTACGCCTCTTTTTCTTTAATCATTTTAAACATCTGCGTTCTGCTTTTTATTCCCAATTTACGGTAGATATTCAAAATATGTTTTTTGAGCGTGTTACTGCTGATAGACAGATCCGCGCATATGTCGGCGGTTTCCGTTCCCGCCATAAGCAGCTTAAGAATCGTATGCTCTCGTCGGGTCAGCCCATATTGCGCCACTGCTTCCGTGACGGACAGCTTCTTTTCCAAAGCGTTCCTGCTTTTCCGATACTGGCCTAAACGATAGCACATATGGTCTTTCAACATATCCAGAAGAAAAACATCCTCATATTGAAAGTCGTCTTTACCGGCCAAACGGTAAAAGGTAACTACGCCAAGAAAAGCCCCATTTTCGGAAAGAATCATCTGTATCGCATAATGCCAGCCGTTAGGCTGATAAACCCTTTTATAATACTCTGTATTCACCCGGTTTTCATCAGAAATAATGTCCGTCTCCCGATAAACCAGCGATTTGCCGCTGTAGAGAATTCCTTTGCTGTAATCCAAATCCTCGTAGAGTTTACACATGTCCATGCTGCAGTTAAGGGTGACAGGCTCCGTCAGACTTTGCGGATAATCTGAAGATGCTATATAAAAATCCGCGCTATCAAAATCCAGTAACATTTTCATCTGCTCCAGAAACTGCTCCCGCATTTCATCAAAATTATCTGTCGTATATATTTTATAAATGATACCGTTAAGAATCATCCAGTCGTTCATTTCTAATAATTTTTTGTTATCGTCCATATTTCTTCCTCCGAAGCGGGATCATGGTGCGGTTAAATGGAGATTGAATACAACAATCCCGCAATTCCATCCCGGTCTCTGTGATCCGCTTCATCCATTAATGACAATCGACTTAGTCGGTCAAGGTACTCCGACTCCTGAGAAAAGATATTAACCGTCACGTTTTTGATTCCCTCCTGAGAAAGCATCTGCTCCAAATGCTTTCTGGCTTCGTCACAGCTGCAGGCCGGGTTTTCCGTAATGCCGCAGAGTATGCCGCCCTTCAATGCCATATGGCTTATGGGATAGTTTTTCTGATAGGAAGTAAAGTAAAGGTCATAAAAGGTCATAAGCCCTGCATTATCATCATAAACTGTAAGCTTTTGATGAAGCCCCTCGCTGCATCCCCTTGCCCGCAGAAACAGGATGCAGTTTACCGCGCTTTTGCAGGCGGGAAGACAGCACAGCACAGCCACAATGGTAAGCAGATTGCGGTTGGAACCCGTTTTTACGATGCCTGCGATATACAAGGATACGGAGACGGCAAAGAAAAATACGGTTCGCAGGATTGTGTATATTTTTCTGTTGTTGAGAAAGCCGTAGCAGCCCTTTGGCACAAGAATCTGGTTCATGTCATTCCTCCTTAAAAGCACTTCATCAGAAGATTTTGTACGCCCTGGGTGGACAGATACAGTAGCCGGATGGGCAGTCCGCAGAGAGAAACGCTTCTTCCGCTTTTACAGTCGTCAATGGCCTTTTTTACCACGCAGGATGTTTCCGCCATGGTGAGCTTTTTTAAAAGGCTGATTCGTATCGCATTTTCGTAGGCATGGGTAAGAAAAGGAGTATTTACCGGGCCGGGACAGACGGCCGTCACGGTGATTCCCTTTCCCCGGAGCTCTCTCCCCAACGCCCTGCTTAAGGAGTATACATAGGCCTTGGAAGCCGCGTAGACCGCGAAAGCCTGCTGTGGCACAAAGGCAGCGCCTGAGGAAAACTGTAAAAGCTTGCTGCCCTTTCGCATATAGGGCAGGCAGATCATGGTCATACGGGTCAGGGCAACGATGTTAAGCTGCACCATCGCCTCAATTTCTTCGCGGCTTTGTCTGGCAAACAGCTTGTGGCTGCCGATTCCCGCACAGTTTACCAGAACCGTAATCTTCGGATTCTGAATGGAAAGCACCTCTTCAAACTGTTTCAGGGATGATTCCACGGTCAGGTCAATGGCAATAACCCTCGTTTTTGTCCGCAGGGAAGCGGCGAGCTCCTCCAACGGTTCTCTTCTGCGGGCGAGCAGCCAGATTTCATCCGTTTTGCCAAGGCTCTGATCTAATTGTACGGCAAACTCTCGGCCCATTCCCGAGGACGCCCCTGTAATAATGGCGATATTCATGGTAATTCCTTTCTCCATTCGCAAACTGCGTCTTTTTATTTATCACTCTTTTTCTTATGCACATTACGGATGGTCTTTTTTCTGCTTTTTTGGTCGGCTGACTTCTTTCCCTGCAGTTTTCCCTGTCTGCCAGGCTTTGAGCCGTCCGTCTTTTTCGCCTGCGGCGTACCTGCGCCGCCCGTTCTTTGTTTCTGGGTCTGACCGATCGTCCGCCGCGGCTTAATCAGGCATTTTTTATCAAACCCGATCAGATCTTCCCGGCCACCTTTCAGGAGGGCTTCCCGGACCAGATCGTAATTGTTTGGGTTCCGATACTGGATTAAGGCTCTCTGCATGGCTTTTTCGTGGGGATTTCGGCAGACATACACCTCTTTCCCGTTCCGCGGGTCTGTTCCGGTATAATACATGACGGTGGACACTGTGGAAGGAGTCGGATAAAAATCCTGCACCTGTTCCGGCATATAGCCAAGATCCCGCAGATATTCCGCCAGTGCAATGGCTTCTTTCAGCGTAGAGCCGGGATGGGAAGACATCAGGTAGGGCACAAGAAACTGCTTCTTTCCCAGCTGTTCGTTGATCTTATAATATTTTCGCACGAAACGTTCATAAACTTCCTTTTTGGGCTTGCCAAGCTTATTCAGTACGGCGTCCGAAATGTGCTCCGGCGCCACTTTGAGCTGACCGCTGACATGATGCTCCACCAGCTCCCTGAAAAAGGTATCGTCGGGATCGGCCAGCAGATAATCGAACCGAATGCCTGAACGGATAAACACCTTCTTAACGCCGGGAAGCGCCCGGAGCTTTCGAAGAAGCGTCAGGTAGTCCGAATGATCCGCTTTCAGATTGGGACAGGGCGAGGGAAAAAGGCACTGTCTGTTCTTACAGACGCCCTGACAAAGCTGTTTTTCGCAGGAGGGATGTCTGAAATTGGCCGTAGGGCCTCCCACGTCATGAATATATCCCTTAAAATCGGGCTCTTTAAGCATTTCCTCCGCTTCCCTTACGAGCGATTCATGGCTTCTTACCTGCACAATCCTTCCCTGATGAAAGGTCAGAGCGCAGAAATTACAGCCGCCAAAACACCCTCTGTTACTGACAAGAGAAAATCGGATCTCCGAGATGGCCGGCACACCGCCCGCCGCCTCGTAGGAGGGATGGTAAGTGCGCATATAAGGCAGGTCGTAGATATCGTCCATTTCCTGCATGGAAAGCGGCGGCTGAGGCGGATTCTGTACCACATAAAGGCCGTTCGGATATGGCTCAACCAGAGTTTTTCCCGTGAAAGGATCCGTATTCTGATACTGTGTCCAAAAACTGTCTGCATAGCGCTTCGGCTGCGCCTTCATTTCTTCATAGGAAGGCAGCATGACGCCGTCAAAAACGCCGCTGATATCCTTTGTCCGATAGACCGTTCCCGGGATAAAGGTAATATCCCTGACCGCAATGCCATTGTCCAGCGCTTCCGCAATTTCCACAATGGACTTTTCTCCCATGCCGTAAGAGAGAAGGTCGGCCTGACTGTCCAAAAGAACGGACCGTTTAAAACTGTCCGTCCAGTAATCGTAATGGGCCATCCGCCGCAGACTGGCCTCAATGCCGCCGATGATCACCGGCACGTCTTTGTAACGCCTGCGGATCAGATTCCCGTAAACAACAGTCGCCCCATCCGGCCGCTTTCCTGTCAGACCGCCCGGCGTATAGGCGTCTGTGGGCCGGCGTTTCCCGGAAACAAAATAATGGTTTACCATGGAGTCCATATTTCCGCCGGAGACAAGAAAGGCAAGTCTGGGACGTCCGAATAACGCAATGCTGTCCTCGTTTTTCCAGTCCGGCTGGGAAATGATGCATACACTGTAGCCGTGGGCCTGCAGGACGCGGCTGATGATGGCATGGCCGAAGGAAGGATGATCCACATAGGCGTCTCCTATGACATATACAAAATCAGGCTGACTGATTCCCTGTTGTTCCATTTCCTGTTTTGAAATCGGCAGAAAACTCATTGTTACGCTCTCCTGTTCAGCATCCTGCAGGTATCGGTTCCCGCTCATCCGCCGGCCCTGCGATAATGCCCTTTTCCATCAGTTCCATAAAATCAAAGGTATAGTAATCGGCCAGACGCCGTTTTTCTTCATCCTGATACTCCGAATACTTATCGTAAACGGCACAGACCTTCATTCCCGCCGAAAGTCCTGCCTGAATACCCGGTATGATATCTTCAAACACAAGACAGTTTTCAGGAGAGACCGAAAGCGCCTCCGCTACAGCCAGATAGATATCCGGCGCAGGCTTCCCCTTCGATACATCGCAGGCAGTCATGATACAGTCAAAATAATGCTCGAAATGATGGGCCTTCACAAGCGTCTCCACAAGCTCTCTGGAATTGCTGGTGGCGATCCCCGTCTTAATCCCCTGTTTTCTGCAATAGTCCAAAAGCTCCTGCACGCCTTTTTTGACGGGCACTTCAAAGGCGTATTTATCTCTGGCCATGCGGTTCCAGTCCGCCTTGATTTCTTCCAGTGTAGAGGGAATCTCAAAGCGTTCCTTAAAATAGGCCGCCGTTTCGCCAAAACTCATGCCTTCAATGCACTCCTGTAAATTTTCCGGCAGGGAAATGCCGAATTTTCCAAGATATTCAATATCTATCTCCTTCCAGATCCACATGGAGTCAACCATGGAGCCGTCCAGATCAAAAATTACAGCTTCTGTCATTTATTTCATCCTCCTGTATATACATGTACAAAGGCAGATTCATTCGACCAGGGGGTCGTTTCCATGCAATCAGTACGAAAAACAATGTCATATTCCCGGCATAGGCTTCTGCCGCTTCTGTATACGACGCTTGGCCTCTATCTGATTTTCCTGCTTTTGCGTTATCCGGGCCTGTCCCTGCAATACGCGCTGACAGGACTTACCCTTTGGTTTGAAAAAATGATCCCTACGCTTCTGCCCTTTATGATTCTCTCAGGGATCCTGATTTCCATGAACCTGACCGAACGGTTCGTCCGTCTGCTGCATCCCCTGCTGCACTGCCTCTACGGCACAACCCCCAACGGCTCCTACACGATGATTATGGGTTTCCTGTGCGGATTTCCCATGGGAGCGCGGGTTGCCGGCGAGCTTCGAAGAAAGGGACGTCTGTCCAGGGAGGAGGCGCAGCTTCTGCTGGCCTTCTGTAATAATATCGGCCCCATCTATTTACTGAGTTTTGTGGTTTCGACGCTTTCATTACGGCAGCCGCTTCTTCCTTTTCTTGTTATGTACGGCGTGCCGCTTGTGTACGGCCTTGTTTTAATGCGGCTGTATGCCGTTCGCCGTCCTTTTTCCGAAAATACCGTGGAAGCAGCGGACTGTGAACCGGAAGGGCTTCTATCGGCCATGGATTCCTCCATCCTCTCGGGTCTTGTGGGAATCGGCAGACTTGGAGGTTACATGGTGTTTTTCAATCTCCTGAACATTCTTTTCGTGCCATTTACGCATCTGCCGCCGTTTCTTTTACAGCTCTATAACTGTATTCTGGAAATTACAAGCGGCATTTCACGCTGTGGGCAGGCACACCCTTATCTGGCGCTGATAGCGCTGCCCTTTGGCGGATTTTCCTGCATCGCTCAGACATATGGCATGATAAACGGTACGGATCTTACCATACGTCCCTATCTGATTCACAAGCTGATACAGACCGCCCTCACAGCGCTTTGCTATTTCTTACTGTCACTGCTTTAACGGACCGCAGTCCGTAAACGTATAACGTCTTATGCCAGGCAATTTAGCGTTTCCTTCCCTTTGAGCGTCTTCTCCCCCGTCTCCGGCGTTTCCTGCTTTTTATAATCAGCGCCATGGAAAGCGCCATACCGATTACGGTCAGGGCGCAGACAAGGCACACTGTCAGGAAATAACGCAGGGAAGGATCTTTCTTTTCCTCCTGTTTGGGAGTTCTTCGCACCTCAATTGTGGTTTTCTTTTCGGCTGCTTTCTTTTCCGCCCCCGCCCTTGCCGCATCGGCCTCCGCTCTGGCCGCGGCTTCGGCCGCTTCCTTTTGGGCAAGTTCTGCGGCGATCTCTTCCTCCGTCTTATAATCCATGGAGGGAAGGGAAACCAGATTACTCTGCGTAAAAAGGTCGTATCCGTTGTAACCCCGTACGACGATCTGCGGGATGATATGGGGCGGCGCCTGCATCGTAAAGGTGATGGTATCCTGGGTTTTATCTCCCCAGGCAAGCCTTGGCGAAAAAGTTTCTCCGCCGTCATAGCTGTAATCATAATACAGCATACCGCTGTCATAATCCGCTGCCGAAAGCTCCACCGTGATCAGTCCGGTTTCCATTTCCTGCTCCGTCACCTCAATCATGCAGACGTCCGGCTCTGTCGTATCCGGCCGCATGACGCCCTCGGGAACCGGCACCTGAAGAGTTTGGTAATCGCTGTAATCAACACCGAGCGCATCGGATTTCAGATGAAAGTATTTGGCAACCGAAGTTGCGTCCAGACGGCCGAAGGCTTCCCACTGGGACTTTTCTTCACAAAAGGGGCGGTCGTTTGCGTGATCCATATGACAATGTTCGATCAGTACGCAGGGAAGATCCTGTTCTACGGAAAGCCGAATAATACCATAGTAGTCCGTGCCTCTGTCGTTCAGTCTGGTTTTAATGCCCCTTGAGTAGAGGCCGAGCTTTTCAAGCGCCTCCATTTCAATATCCGCAAAGGCATATCCCTCGCTGTAATACCGTCCGAAGGCGGATACCCAGCACTCTGCGCCAAAGAGAGAATTGTGCTCTTTGGAAAGGTTAAAGTGAAGGCAGAAAAGGAAATCCGCGTCTACACTTTTGGCAAAATTCACCCGCTCTTCCAGCGAAAGCTTCTCGTCACCCGTTCTCGTCAGATAAACAGTGACGTTCTCGTACTTCTCCAGCTCTTCTTTCATGGCCGCAGCCACAATCAGATTCAGCTCCTTCTCAACCAGACCGTCGTAAACGCCTCCCTCCGGACTGCCATCGTCCTTCACACCGCCGTGACCCGGATCCAGCACGATCACCAGATTATCTGCTGGCAGCTCCTCTGCCGCCGGCGCCGGCGAATCGGATTCCTCCCCGGAAGGAGGCGCATCCTCCTCTGCACTTTGTATGGCAGGCGCCGGTTCCTCCTGCGCGGACAGATTTACTGCCGGCAAAAAGCACAGG
>Ga0224748_10361_pt1 | contig 13883 bp, 16 predicted proteins | sample LIM_F_Water_Neg_FD_182074 | JGI IMG/M metagenome (GOLD analysis project Ga0224748, IMG submission 182074) | Enriched cells from gastrointestinal tract of the lab mouse from Pacific Northwest National Laboratory (PNNL), Richland, Washington... | ecosystem: Host-associated > Mammals > Digestive...
GCTTCGTCATCATCCAGTGTCCGAACGAGTACCGGCATGGTGGCCTTACCCGCCAGCTCACTCCCCCGCTTGCGCCGGTGGCCCGCTATGATCTCATAGCCGCCCTCTTGCCGGGGGCGGACGATACCGGGAGAGAGAACGCCGCTTCGTGCGATACTCTCCACTGTTTTCTGCATCGCTTCATCATCCCGTACCTGGAAGGGATGATTTTTGAAAGGGAACAGCTCTGACAGAGGGACCTCCTGCACCAGATTATCGTTGACCTCTGCCGGTCCACTTGTCTGAAACAAAGCGTCATAACCGGTCAACTGTATCTTGCTGGCGCTGCTTTTCATGCCAGAACCTCCCGCGTCAACGCGGCATACGCAGCGGAGACTTTACCGGCAGGGTCATGAAGGTAGATGCTCCGACCCTCCGCGCTGGTTTCTGCCGCCCGGATGGACAAGGGGATAATGCTGTCAAAAATGCGTACACCGTTACCATAGGCATCTCTCAACAGTTCCACGATCTCGCGGGAGTAGTTGGTTCTCATATCCGCCATGGTTATGAGAATACCCGCAATGTCCAGGTGGGGGTTGATTTTCAGCTTCACTTTTGATATGGTATGGATAAGCTGTTCGAGGCCCTTGATGGAGAGGTAATGCGCCTGCATGGGAATCACTACTTCGTCAGCAGCGGCCAGGGCATTGATGGTCAGCATACCCAGGGATGGGCAGCAGTCCAGCAGGATCACATCGTACTGTTCGCGGACACTGTTCAGGTATTCGCGCAAGATTGTCTCGCGGCTCATGGTGTTCACCAGCGTGACCTCCAGGCCAGATAATTCGATGTTGGCGGGAAGGAGATCAACGCCCTCCGCCTGATGAATGATGCCCATTCCGGGAAGTACAGGCTTGTCCGTAATGATAAATCCCAGCACATCGGCAAGGGTCCCTTCAAGCTGGTCCGGGTGCTGATAGCCCAGGCTGGCGGTAAGCGAACCTTGGGGGTCTACGTCCACCAGGAGGACCTTCTTGCCTTCCCGTGCCAGCCCGATTCCCAAATTGACCGTTGTTACAGTCTTGCCAACTCCGCCTTTCTGGTTACAGATTGCCGTAATTTTGGCTGTTTTGCTCATTTTGGCCTCCTTCTATGTTCATAGAATAAAAACAGGACTAAACCAGTGCGCCCCTTGCTGTGGGGTGTTGCTGATTTAGTCCTATTTTAACAGGCCCGTCCGCATATATATCGACTGCATTATTGGAATTTTGAGGCTCTTCTTATTTTGGAGTTAGAAATTTTCAAGAAAAATAAATTATATTACTTGAATGTAATAAACTTGATTTCCGATTATAACTATGATATACTGGCATTAAAGGTGGTGGAACAATGCAGAAACTTACTTTGAAAAAGCGTGATCTCTATCTGAATCGGATGATTGCGTTTCAGGACACGGAGATGATCAAGGTCATTACTGGCATCCGGCGTTGCGGAAAATCCAGCCTTATGAAGCTGATGGCCCAGCACTTGCGTGAGAATGGTATTGCACAGGAACAGATTCTGGAAATGAACTTTGAGTCCATGAGTTTTCCAGACATGGATGTCAGAGGTTTTTACGAATATGTGAAAGCCCGTATTCTGCCCGATAAACGGATGTATTTGTTCTTTGATGAGGTGCAGCGGATCTCTGGATGGGAAAACGCGGTCAACTCTTTCCGTGTGGATTTTGATTGTGATATTTACATCACCGGTTCTAATGCATATCTGCTTTCTTCTGAATTGTCCACCTATCTTTCGGGCCGGTATGTTGAGATCAAGGTACTCCCCCTTTCTTTCAGAGAATTTTTGGATTTTCACGGGTACACGGTAACAGAGAAGAAGTCGCCTACCGGGACGCTGAAGCACCGGATCACTGACCATGACGGCGATATATATGGTGAGCGGGAACTGTTCAATGAATACGCCCGGTTCGGTGGAATGCCCATGCTGGCGGATGTGGGGCTGGAGATCGACCGTGTGACTGCCGCCTTGGACGGAGTATATTCCGCCGCTGTTGTCAACGATATTCTGGAGCGGGAAAAGCGCAAGGGCCGCAGAACTATCACCGACCCCATCTTGCTCCGAAAAATCATCATGTTTTTGGCGGATAACATCGGCAATAATGTGTCCGCAACCTCCATCGGGAACACGCTGGTCAATGAGGGCCTGCTAGAAGAAAAAGGCCGCAGGAAACCTGCGGTGCATACCATTCAGGCCTACATTGAAGCATTGCTGGAGGCGTATATCTTCTACGAAATCAAGCGGTTCGACATCAAGGGCCGGGAGTATCTGCGGACACTGGGCAAGTATTATATTGTAGATATGGGTTTACGGAACTACTTGCTAGGCTACCGAGACGGAGATAGCGGCCACATTCTGGAGAACATCGTCTACTTTGAATTGCTGCGCCAAGGGTACGATGTGGCTATTGGAAAGATCGACAACCAGGAAGTGGACTTCATTGCGACCAAGGCGGATGAGAAGAAGTATATTCAAGTAACGGAAAATATGAACGCCCCCGAGACCCGGGAACGGGAGTTGGCGCCGTTGAGGAAAATTCGTGATAACTATGAAAAAATGGTGATTGCGCTGGATTGTGACTTGGCGCAGACGCAGGATGGGATTAGAGTAGTGAAAGCATTAGAGTTCTTTCTGTATAATCCCATTTTATAAATTAGCAAAAGAAAAGAGGGGAAACATATGATTCGTTATGATGTATCACATTGGACAATTACCGATGGCAAAACAGGGCTTCTCTTGTTTGCACAATCTCTAGAAGAGTTACTTGCTATACACAGTCATGATTCGCATAAAGTGCCTGCACTCAATTTTCACTACCTTGGATACGAAATATTAAGTGTAATTGACTTGATTGAAGATGATGTTTTAGATAGGGGAAACCTCATTCCTCTTTTGGCGGAAATGCGAACTTTATTTCAACAAGATCAAATTGCGCATAAATATTTTGGGAACGACTTTGATGCTATATTCTACAAAAAGAATGCTAAAGGTGAATATGAAAAAAAGCCGATCAAGATCGAGACTAGCAAAGAAATTGATGCGCTTCTCCCCGCTTTAAAAAAGGGAATGCGTTTTATTGTTTCGGAATTAAACCGAAATGATCAATATTACCATGAACTGATTCAACAAATAAAAATTCAAATTACTGAAAGCGGCGAAGATCTACTCAGATTAGATTCACTATATAGCTTAACAAAGATTATTGCCTCGGAATTAATTAATAAGGGATATAATCAGTCATATATTTACGATTGTATAAAGCAAACTTTTTTTAATCCCGAACATGCTGTAAGTACAATTGATGTTGTAGATACCTTTTTTAGTCAGTTCACGTCAAGCCAGTATGATTATGCTGTCTATTTCCCACTAAACAGTATTAAGCAAAAACGGGCTTTAGAGGACTATGGGAACTTCGAAATTGCCGAGAATATTTATGAGATGTTTGACCCATCTATCCCATATATTTTAAAATACTCTTGTACTGAAATTGATCCATATAGAGCAAGAGAACATGGCCTTCAGTTGATAAACTTTTGTTTATCGGTGAATCAATTTATAAAGCACAACAAATATGATTATAGTCCTAAATATGCAGAAGTTGTGAATAAAGAAAACAACACAGTCACTTTTATTAAAAGGCCCGAAACCCCTATTTTTCGCGGATATTCCAATTATACACCGCTCGAAGTCAATGATTTATTAGACACTTGTTTAAAACTGAATGCAGGAGTATTTCAAGTATTACAATTACATTCTGCTGCGCTAACATCAAAAAACACTGACAACCAATTAATAAATTTGTGGACAGCAATGGAAGTCGCTATTCCAATAACACGTAAAGACAGTTTGAGTCGTATTAACCAAATAAGTAACATTTTAACTTCGGCTTTATGCAGAGACTATTTTGCCGGTTTAGTTCATCAACTGTTTCTTGATATTGCATCAACAAATGATGAATTGGTAAAGAAAATCGAAGAAATTGATTATGATGGTTCTATTGAAGCTAAATTACTAGCAATACTTACGCTCCAAGACTACAGCAGAGTACACAATACTTTGACTCGAGAGTTACTCAATTTAAGGCCGATTTTGGCATGTAGAATGCATGAATACAAAACCAAATGGTCAACTACGAAATCAATTAGAAACGCATACCAAGCGCATTCCAACCGCCTAGCACAACAGATAATGCGCATTTATCGGACTAGAAATATGCTTGTACATGATGGTACATCTATGCCTTATTCGGATTATGTTCTACAAAACCTTCACTATTATATTGACTCGTATGTTAGATTTTTAAGCACATATTATAAGCTTGGATATACAGCGGTAAATACCATTATTAATTCTATTCAACTTCAAGAACAAATGTATTTACAATCATTATCTGTAGAGGAATCAGTGAATAAATCAAATGTAGAGAAATTTGTCCTCCGTGTTTAAATAGTAAGATGAATGGCCGCCTAGCTCTATATAATATTTCCCACCACTTATAATAGCCACGGCGCTACTCCAAACACCCGATGCCCGGATAAGCCCTTGCGCGACAAGGCTTTCCGGGCATCATTTACATTAAGCGCGGCGGGATACAACATGGCGGCATATCTGCGCAAGATCGCCATTGACGGGTACATTATCCAAGTAGACCACACGGACATAAAGGCAATGACAGCGGAGATACAGAAGATCGGGGTCAATGTCAATCAGATCGCACGTCGCGTAAACGCGACGGGGAACGCCTACAAAGAGGATATAGAGGAAATCAAGGGGGTGCTTGCGGAAATATGGCGGTTACAAAGATTAAGCCTGTTAAAAGCACTCTAAGCAAAGCCCTTGACTATATCGAAAACCCGGACAAGACAGACAATCAAATGCTCATATCCTCTTTCGGGTGCAGCTATGAAACGGCAGATATTGAGTTTGGCTATACCCTCTCGCAAGCGCGGGATAAGGGCAACAACTTAGCCTTTCACTTGATACAGTCCTTTGCGCCGGGGGAAGTGGACTATCAGAAAGCCCATGAGATCGGGCGGCAGCTTGCCGACGCGGTAACAAAGGGGCAGCATGAGTATGTGTTGACGACGCACATTGACAAGGGGCATATCCATAATCACATTATTTTCTGCGCGGTCAACTTCGTAGATCATCACAAGTACGTTTCCAACAAACGGACGTATTACGGCATACGCAACATGAGTGACAAGCTGTGCCGGGACAACGGGCTTTCCGTCGTCGTCCCCGGTAAGGGCAGCAAGGGAAAAAGCTATGCGGAGTACCAAGCGGAGAAAACGGGGACAACTGTAAGCGGGACCCCTTCACCGGCAAGGTGGTCACCGGCGGCATCGTCACTGTAAAGGACTCCTCCTGGCTGCTCAGTTGGACCATCAACCGCCAGCCACAGTTCCGGGAGCAGCCCAAGGATCACTGCTTGGTGTGGGTATACTCCCTGTTCTCCAACGTGCCCGGCGACTATGTAAAGAAGCCCATGCGAGACTGTACCGGCAAGGAGATCTGTATGGAGTGGCTCTATCATCTGGGCGTGCCCGAGGATCAGATCGAGGAGCTGGCCGAGCACAGTGCCAACACAGTCCCCGTGATGATGCCTTACATTGACGCTTTCTTCATGCCCCGCAACGATACCGACCGGCCCAAGGTAGTGCCTGATGGCGCAGTAAATTTCGCCTTCCTGGGCCAGTTCGCTGAGACAGCCCGCGACACCATTTTTACCACCGAGTATTCTATGCGTACTGGCATGGAGGCGGTTTACACGCTGCTCAACGTGGACCGAGGTGTCCCCGAAGTGTGGGGCAGCACCTATGACATCCGTGACTTGCTGGACGCATCCGTCAAGCTCCGGGATGGAAAACCCCTGACAGATATGAGCCTGAACCTCATTGAAAAATTTGCCCTGCGCAAGGTCCTCGACAAGGCACAAGGTACGGACATCGAAAAGCTGCTGAAGGCTTACAATGTCATTTGATTTGCGAACCGGCGTCAGCAATGACTGGCGCCGGTTCCCATCTCAGCGTTCAGAAACAGAAAAATATTGACGATTCGTTCATGTAAAAAGGGAGGGAGTAAGCGTCATGAAACGATTTATTTGCGGCCTCTTCGCCACCATCGGACTGTTGTGTGTCCTGTTTTCCGGACCGATCACAACGGTTCTGCCCTACATCCTAGTTTCTTCAAACCGAGAGAATCAAAGTACCGCTTGGCCTGCTGCATTTTCGCTTGAATATCAATCAGCAAATTGGGCCTGGATTGTACCGCAGCTTTCGCTTTGGGAACGATAATCCGCTTGCCGGAAATGCGCTCCATAATCGCCGTTTCAGAGTAATCCGCGCCGAGGGAATCACAGCGGACGAACCTCTTGCCATTTTGAATCTTGAACGCAAGGTGCTTGCCCCGCTTCACCTCCGCTCCTGCCGTTTTCATAGCGGCGAGGAAGCTGTCAAAATCTTTACAGCCTTGACCGAGGCGGTGTCGATGATCTGCTCCAACTGGCCCCGGACGGTAGGCGGTTTATCCTCTCCCAGCCAGGTGCCGTAGCTGCCCCGGCTGGGCTTCGGCTCCGCAATCACCGACAGGCCATTTTCCAGACACAGCATATCAGAGATTTTACGAATTGCGAACGAGGACCGCCAGAAGTTTCGGAATTTCCTGGTGCAGTCTATGGCGGTCGAGTTGAACACAATATGCGAGTGAATGTGATGCTTGTCCACATGGGTGCAGACGATAAAAGCGTGTTTCCCCTTGGTCAGCGACATAGCCAGATCATAGCCGATCTTATTCGCCAGTTCCGGCGTGATTTCCCCAGGCTTGAACGATTGCCGCAGGTGGTAGGCAATGCGAAATGGTAAATACCAGCAGGGGAAAACGTATTGCGTTCGTTGCTCGGCGTTGCGTGTTTTCACGAAACAGAGCCATGCGGATGCTGTTTTGTTCGCTGGTTTCACATGGATTGAGATTTAGGGCGCAGAAAAGGCGGCTCACCGAAGCAAGCCGCCCCATATCTCAGGTGCTTTCTGTATTCTGCTGGGCTTCCAAAGCCTTCTGCCGCCGTTTCGCCATGTACCGCCAGTTGTACTCGGCTTTCTTCGCCCGCTTCTTCCGAAGCTGTTCCTGTTCCGCCAATTCCTCCGGCGTAGGCTCCGGGATAGGCACATCAAATTTGCCGATAAACTTCAGGTAAATGTCAACTTCCTGCACACGTTCGCCGCTGGACCTATCCGCCTCATAAACAACGATCTTGTCCACGAACTCGTTAATCATCGGCGTTGTCAACTCAGAAAAATCGGTGTACTTCTTGGCGAGTGCCATAAAGTGATCGACCTTTGCTGTGTCTGCTTCAAAGTTCTCCAAATCAGCCTGGGCCTTCTGGATGGACGCCTCCAGCGTTTCCTGCTCCTGTTCATATTCAGCGGACAGTACATCAAACCGCTTTTCGCTGATTTTGCCAATCGCGTAGGATTCATAAAGTTTTTTGATGATGCCGTCCAGTTCCACCGCCCGTTTCTGCTCCCGCCGCACGCGCTGCTTCAATGCCTTGACGGTTTCAGCCTGCCGGACCTCCGATGCGTTGCGGACCTTCTGGATAAACTCGGCCTCGTTCTTGATCGCGTAGGTACTGGCGGAACGTATTGCCTCCAAGACCAATTCCCGCACAACGGCAGTCCGAATAAAGTGCTGGGAGCAGACTGTGCTGAATCTGGCCCTGCTGTTGTTATAGGTGGAGCAGTTGTATTCGTCCCGGTCCGGCCTGCGCTTCCCGTTGGGCCTGCCCTGCCAATCCCGCGCCTGTCCCGCGCTGCCCCGATGATTATACATCTTTGCGCCGCAGTCGGCACAGAACATCAGGCCCGTCAAAGGATTCGCCTCGCCCAGAGTGTCCGTCCGGCGCACGACCTTTCGCAACTCCTGCGCCAAATGCCACGTCTTTTCATCCACAATGGCTTCCTGGGTATTCTCGAAGATCACCCAATCCTCTTTCGGCGCTTTTTTAGGCCGTTTGTCCTTGTAGGATTCTTTATAGGTGCGGAAATTAACAGTATGCCCCATATATTCGGGCCTTGTGAGCATATCGGCAACGGTGGTTCCCTGCCAGATATAACGTTCATCTGAATAGTCCCTGCTCTGGCAAGTTCCCTGGTTCCGCTGTCCCAGGTAGTAGGCGGGCCGCTCTACCTTCTCCTTCGTCAAAATGCGGGCAATTTGGTGGGGACCATTCCCTTCAATCGTAAGCTGGAAAATCCGGCGCACAACCGCCGCCGCTTCCTCATCAATCAGCCAGTGTCCAGGGTCGTCCGGGTCCTTGCGATACCCATAGATAGCGTGGTTCGTGGTGTGCTTGCCGCTCATGCCCTTGGCTCGGAGTACGGAAGTCACTTTTCGGCTGCAATCCCGAATATACCATTCGTTTATGACATTCAAAAAGGGGGCGAACTCCCCGCTGCTTTGTACGCTGCTGTCTATACCGTTGGAGATGGCGATGAACCGGACGCCCTTTTCCCGAAACATAACCTCGGTATAGAAGCCAGTTTGGAGATAATCACGCCCAATCCGGCTCATATCCTTGGCAATCACACAGCCGACCTTTCCGGCCTCAATGTCCGCAATCAGGCGTTTCCAGTCCGGGCGGTCGAAGCTGCCGCCCGACCAGCCGTCGTCTGTGTAATGGGCACAGTTACTGAACCCATGCTGGGCAGCATACGTTTCGAGCATCAGTTTTTGATGAACGATCGAGTTACTATCGCCCGCCGACATTTCATCGTCACGCGATAACCTCTCATAGAGGGCCGTGATCTTCTCTGTGTCCAACCGCTTTGTGTTCATAGCGAACTCCCTTCAAGCGGCTGGGTCATTTGTGGTATGTTCATTGTACCACAGTCCGCCATATTTGTCACGGCCTCATGCTGAATTAAATGCAGAATTTTGTCGTTCATGGTTTCCTGGGCGGTATCGCTGAAATGAACCCGGAGTTTGTAGGTGGTAGAACCGATACGCCGGTAGATCGTGGCAGTTTTCGCCTCTGCCGGTTGAATTGTAGTTATATTGGCCTTCCTTTCTTGCGGTAGGTCGCAACCCGTGGTATGATGTTGGTGGGTGTTCCAGGCAAACGGAAAGCCAGCCCTCAGTTGCGTAATGTCGTTTGCAACCGAAAGCTGGCTTGATGTGCCTATGTAGTTTTGTCGTGAAAGGACGATGGTTTTCACAGCGTCCAAAGCATCCTCTCACTAATAGGAGAAAAACCGTGGGTAAAGCGGAACCATTTTCAAAAGATTTTTGAAATTTCCTTGGAGCGCCCCGGTTTGTTCGCCTATTTCTATTATACGGTGAAAATCGCCTGGACCACAAAAATATGGCGATAATGCAAGATTTGTCCATGCCGCTCAGAAAAATTGCAAAAATGCAAGATGGAATCAAACTGCGCCAAGCATGGTCTGGTCAGTAGTAAAATGCTGTTGACCAGAACCAAGAGTGCAAAATGCACACTTGGTCCTGGGTACAACGCGGCCGACAATTTGAACTGCTCCCCGTCAAGTAGACAGTGAAATAATTTTGGAGAAAATTCACAGTGCTGTAGCACTGTGGCACCTTGCAAAATTTATTTGTCCGCCGATGGCATCCAAACAGATTTTGCAAGGTCTGGTTATGCCGCCATAGCCAGTTCATGCTTCTCAAAAGGTGTGAGTACGCCAAGGCCGCGCTGGAGTCGCCTGGAATTGTAATAAGCGATGTAGTCCTCAATCATCCAGACCAGTTCCTCTCGACTGGTGAAACGCCGCCCATAATAGCGTTCCCTCTTGAGGATGCCCCAGAACCCCTCCATAGGACCATTATCAATACACTTGCCCACCCGGGACATACTTTGGGTCATGCCAGCCGCAGCCAGCTTGTCGCGGAACACCTGCGTTGTATATTGGAAGCCCCTGTCGCTATGGAACAGCGGGTGTGCGTCCGGATTGTCAGTCACGGCTTTGTCGAGGGTCTCGTATACCAGAGCGCAGTCATTTGCATCCCGAATGACTGCCGCAACGATTCTACGGTCATACAGGTCCAGGATAGCACTGAGATAGACCTTATGTACCACTGGACCAATATAATACTTGAACTCGGTCACATCCGTCAGCCATTTCTCATTGGGCCTGTCTGCATGGAATTGGCGGTTCAGAATGTTTTCCGCCGTATGCTTTGGGTCTGAGACGGATCGTGTACAGCTGTGTCTGGCGTACTTGATGGTGGATTTGATCCCCAGACTCTGACAGATGCGGCGGACCCGCTTGTCATTTACCGATGTATCGTAATAACGTGCCAGATCGTCTCGGATGCGTCGGTAGCCCTTGTCTGGACTTGCCCCGTGGATTTCCTCTACTTGCTCTGCAATGCGTTTGTTTTCCGCCGCACGGGGGCTGAGCTTTCCCGCATGCCACTGGTAATAACCGGCTCTGGAAACATGGAGGATTTGGCACAACGTTTCTATCGGATACCCCCGTTCCTTGGAACACTGGCGGATCGCTTCGTATTGCCGCTCATTGCGAAATTGCCTCAATCCTTCCCCCTCTCTAATTCCTTCACTTTTTTTAACAGGTCATTCTCCATTTTCAGCAAATATATCTCTCGCTCCAGTTGGGCATTCCGTACCCGCAGCTCATCTTCCGGTGTACGGGGTGTTTCCCTACTTGACATCACCCAAGGGGGAAATGCTGCAGGCCGTGGCTCCGCTGCTCATTCAGAGGGGCTATACTATCAAGGTTTTTGACCTGATCGACCCGGCCAACTCCGACGCTTTCAATCCATTCCCCTACATCTGGGACGACAAGGATGCCATGAAGCTGGGTGCATAACCTGATCCGCAACACTACCCCAAAGAACGCCATCAACAATGGCCCATTTGGGGAGAAAAACGAAATCGCCCTGGACACCGCCCTGATCCTTTACCTGCTCCATGAAGCGCCCCTGGAGGAACAGAATTTTGAAATGGTCATGTATATGATCGAGAACAGCGGGGCCAGGGAGGACAGCTTAGATAGTGTCTACATGAATTACGCGTGAATGGCGGCCCAAATGGCGATACAAGGAACGTGAACCGCGGCAATAAAAGCATCGGAAGTTTTTGCACAACGAGCAGCAATGCCCCTCCAGCGTTTTAGAACAAGAAAACAATTCTCTACCAAATGACGCAGTTTGTAGAGGTATTTGTCGTATTCGCGTTGCTCCTTGCGGTTCTTTTTTGGAGGAATCTCGGCTTCCATACCTGCCGAAACCGCATAAGCCAGGATGCCATTTGTGTCATATTTGAAAATGAGCAATTTCAAAATGGGCGCAGGGTAATACCGATGACTGGTTATATCGAAACCCGAGGAGTTCAAATCCTGCCCTCGCGCGTTTGGCATCTGTCGCCAAACCTGACAATTTTTGAGGGGTCAAATCCCTGGAAACAGTAGATGCCGTGGGCTTTCAGCCCACGGCATCTATACTGTCTGCTTTACTTGGCGCGGAAGGAGGGATTTGAACCCTCGCACGTTGTTTAGACGTCTACTCCCTTAGCAGGGGAGCCCCTTCGGCCACTTGGGTACTTCCGCACGATCTGCGCCCGGCCAGGAAAATGGCGGAGAGAGTGGGATTCGAACCCACGGATGCTCACGCACCGCCGGTTTTCAAGACCGGTTCCTTAAACCGCTCGGACATCTCTCCCAATCGGTTTTAAGCGCAGTACATATGATACCATGGCAATACCCGTTTGTCAATCAAAATTTTCGCGGAAATGCTCTTTTTTTCCTCCCCCTCAGTTCAGCCCCCGCGTCCGCACCGGCGAGGCGTACAGCACCCCGTTCTGGGGCTCCACCCCCTGGATGCGGAACAGCTCCTCCACGGTGACAAAGGCGTACCCCTCCTCCTGCAGCCGGTCAATCAGAGCCAGGGCCGCGTCCACGCTGGTGGGGTAGAAATCGTGGAGCAGGATGATGTCCCCCGGCTTGACGGCGTCCGCTGCGGCCTGGACCACCTTTTCCGCGTCCAGCAGCTTCCAGTCCTGGGGATCCACGGACCAGTAGATCATGGGCGTTTTCACCAGCGCCGCCCGCTGGGTGTCGATGGCCCCGTAGGGCGGGCGCAGCCAGAAGGAGCCCGCGCCCACCACCGACTGGAGCAGGACCTCCGTCTTGTGGATCTCCTCCACCACCGTGTCCCGCTCCGCCTTGGACAGGCGGGTATGGGAGTAGGTGTGGTTGCCGATCTGGTGGCCCTCGGCCTTCATGCGCCGCAGCAGGGCCTCGTTGCCCGGAATCTGCTGGCCCACCACGAAGAAGGTGGCGGCGGCTCCCCGCTCCAGCAGTCCGTCCAGCAGCCGGCCGGTTGTGTCCGCCTTGGGCCCGTCGTCAAAGGTCAGCGCCACATACTTGGGCTCCTCCACCAGCTTCTCCAGGGTCTGCTCGTCCAGCTCCCCCAGAATCTCCACCGGTATCTCCGCCGGCCCCGCGGCGTTATAGGCGGACAGATCCGGCTCCACAGGCTCCCCGCAGGCGGAGGCCGTCAGAGCCGTCAGGCAGGCCAGCCAGGCCGCCGCCCTCTTTTTCAACACGATTGTTCCCATTACTTGCCCTCCCCGGCATCCAAAATGTACAGCGGTGCTAGTATGCCCCAAAAAACCGCCGCCAGTCAAACATACACCGGCAAAAAAACTGGCTGAACTGCCAATTTGCCCATTGACTTTTTTGCCGGCCAGGCATATACTGTCCACAGATAGGCAACTATATACCGGATTTTTGTTTTTAATGGGAGGACATATATGGCACAGCTTATGGACGCACTGGTCAAACCCGTTGCCGGCCCCGGTCTGGAGCTCCGGCAGGTCCCCGTCCCCGAGCCGGGACCCGGCGAGGTGCTCATCAAGATCCACAAGACCGCCATCTGCGGCACCGACGTACATATTTATAACTGGGACCCCTGGGCCCGGGAGCACATCAAGCCCCCCATGGTTATCGGCCACGAGTACGTGGGCGAGGTGGCCAAGCTGGGCGCGGGCGTGACGGGCCTGCACCTGGGCCAGCGGGTCAGCGGCGAGGGGCACATCACCTGCGGCCGCTGCCGCAACTGCCACACCGGCAACATCCAGTGGTGCAAGGACACCAGGGGCGTGGGCGTGGACCGGGACGGCGCCTTCGCGGAGTACGTGTGCATCCCGGAGAGCAACGTGATCATCATCGACGAGAGCCTGCCGGAGGATGTGGTGGCCTTCTTCGACGCCTTCGGCAACGCCACCCACACGGCGCTGATGTGGGACATGGTGGGCGAGGACGTGCTCATCACCGGCGCGGGCCCCATCGGCATCATCGCCGCCGGCATCTGCAAATACGCCGGCGCGCGGCGCGTGGTCATTACGGACGTGAACGACTACCGCCTGGAGCTGGCCCGGCGGATGGGCGCAGACGCGGCGGTGAACGTCAAGAGCGAGGATCTGCCCACCGTCATGCACAAGCAGGGCCTGGTGGAGGGCTTCGATATCGGCCTGGAGATGAGCGGCAGCGGCGCGGGCCTCCAGCAGATGATCTCCGTCATGCGCAACGGCGGCAAGATCAGCCTGCTGGGTATCTCCAACGTCCCCGTGCCCATGGACATGAACTCCATCATCTGCAAGGGCCTGACCCTCCAGGGCATCTACGGCCGGAAGATGGACAACTGGCACCAGATGAGCTACATGGTCCAGGGCGGCCTGGATCTGACCCCGGTCATCACCCACCGGTTCCACTACACCCGGTTCGAGGAGGGGTTTGCCGCCATGAACAGCGGGAAATCCGGGAAGGTGATTCTGGACTGGAGCAAATGACCGCCCTTAAAGGAGG
>Ga0224748_10363_pt1 | contig 13853 bp, 10 predicted proteins | sample LIM_F_Water_Neg_FD_182074 | JGI IMG/M metagenome (GOLD analysis project Ga0224748, IMG submission 182074) | Enriched cells from gastrointestinal tract of the lab mouse from Pacific Northwest National Laboratory (PNNL), Richland, Washington... | ecosystem: Host-associated > Mammals > Digestive...
TATATCAGGGAATAAAAGATAAAACAGCCAAAATCAAGGAAATTGCGGCAGAATTTGCTATAGACGTTTCTCGGATTGCGTATATAGGAGATGATTTGATTGACTTAGAGCCTATGAAGTTATGCGGTGTGTCAGGATGCCCGGCTGATGCAGTAGATGAGATACGTAAAATCAGTTCTTTTGTATCTGGAAAGCGTGGCGGTGACGGCGCTGTCAGAGAATTTATAGAATGGTTGATAAAGGATACTGAAAGGAATGAAATATAGGTGAAAATTACACTTAATCCTTCAATGATGTGCGCAAATTTTGGGAATTTGGGCAGGGAAATAGAATTATTGGAAGCGGCGGGCGCAGATATTTTGCATCTGGATATGATGGATGGGAAGTATGTTCCTAATTTTGGTATGGGTATACAGGATGTCAGATATATCACATCCCATACGAAGCTGAAAACAGAATTACATTTGATGATTGAGTATCCAAAAGATTATGTGGAGTTTTTTGCCGATTGCGGGGTTGATATCATATATGTCCATCCGGAATCGGAGTATCATGTAATTACAACTTTACAAAGAATACAGGAACTGGGACTGGAGTCGGGTATTGTCATAAACCCGGGTACTTCTGTCGCTGCAATTGAGGAACTGTTAAATGTAGTAAAGCGTGTTCTGGTGATGGGGGTAAATCCAGGCCATGCAGGACAGATTTACCTGCCATATGCTGAAAATAAAATAGATATGCTGTTAAAGCTAAAGGAAAAATATGGATTTTCCATAGGTATGGATGGAGCCTGCAATGTGGAAAGGATAAAAAGGCTTTTCCATAAAGGCGTGGAAAACTTTGTGCTTGGTACGGCGGCACTATTTTATGGGGATAGAGATTATCAGGCACATATCCAGGCCATACGGGATGCGGTAAAAATGTAGATAAAGGATATGATATTACCATTTATCAGGGTTTTGCCAGTTGTTGCCATAGAAAGGAAAAACAGCGATATGAAAATAGCAGCTTATGCAACGATTAAACTAAATAGCCAGAGAGTGCCGCATAAAAATCTTCAGCCGGTGGGCAAAAAGCCATTATGTTATCATATATTGGATACGGCGCTACAGGTGGATGCTATAGATGACGTATATGTTTACTGCAGCGATTCTGCTGTAAAGAATTATATACCTGAAAAAGCAAAATTTATTCAACGGGAGGCCTGGCTGGACGGGGATGAGATACGGGCAAAAGATACATACACGGCATTTATTAATGATGTAGATGCTGATATTTATATAGCTATGTGTACTACTTCTCCGTTTACTAAGAAAGAGACTTTGGAGCATGCCCTCAATAAAGTGTTGTATGAGGGATATGATTCCGCATTTACTGCAAAGAGGGAACAAACTTTTGCATGGTATAAAGGGCAACCGATTAATTATAATCTTATGGAAGTGCCTAGAACGCAGGACATAGAGCCGGTATTCATTGAGACCAGCGCCTTTTTTATCTTTAAAAAAGAATTATGGACGCAGTTTGGCAGAAGAATTGGATTCCGCCCGTATATACAGGAAGTAGGGCTAATAGAAGCAGTGGATATAGATACTATGGAAGATTTGCAATTTGCGCAGATGATTGCAAATCATGTAAATGAATAGGGGTATAGGTGTATGATGGAATTGGAGTGGGATTGTGCCAGCGAATGTATTATAAATGATGTTGTGATAGAAAAATTGAAGGGGTATCAGGAGGTAATCATCTTCGGCGCAGGCGATTCAGGCAGCTGGGCATATGGATTGCTGAAAAGGCATGGCTTAAAGATAAAGGCTTTTTGTGATAACTGTAAAAAGCTGTGGGGGAGGGTAAAACATGGAATTAGCATAGAGTCTTTTGATAATGCAGTAAAAAAATACCCACAGGCTGCTATATGCATTGCGTCCATGTGGGCAGAGGAGATATTGGAGCAAATCAGAGGATGCAGTCCTGATTTAATATGCAAGACGTTCAATATTCTTACATCTATGGCATGGGAAACTTCGGAGAAATGCTATGAATCTTCTGAACCCGAATATATTAGGGATAATCAGGAAAAATTTGAGCAGCTTTCCAGGGTCTTGGCGGATGAGGCATCAAAAATAACTTTGGAAGGGATTTTGAATTATCGTCTTACGAGAAACATTGGATACTTGGAACGGATAAGGTCTAAAGGGCAAAAGTATTTGGATCATACTGTGATTCCTGCACCGTTGCTGGAAAGGGCTTCTACAGGCACCATAATAGATGGAGGAGCTTTCGATGGTGATTCGGTGGAAGCCTTTATACACTTTCTGGGAAAGGATGAAAAGGCATTGCATATCCATTGCTATGAAGCAAATAGAGAAAACATTGCCAGGTTGAGGCAGAAATTAGATTCATTTGCACCTCATAAGATTGAAATCCATGAGTCGGCTTTATGGAATTCATCGGGAGGAAAGCTTTATTTTGAGGGGCAGGGTGAAGCAGGCAGGATAACAGGGGAGTTTTCCGGCAGACCCAATGACGTACAGATTAATATGGAATTGGAAACAAACGGCGTAATCGCCGAAAAAATAGACGATACATTTTATCATGACTTGCGGCTTATTAAATTGGATATAGAGGGAGCGGAAAGATATGCCTTACAGGGTGCGAAAAATACCATAGTGAGAAACAGACCGGTTCTTGCAATATGTGCATATCATCTTCAGGACGATATACTGGTGCTATCGGATTTCATTCGCTCTGCACTAACAGGCTATAAACTTTATCTTAGGCATTACCTGTTGAGTGCGGGGGATACGATACTTTATGGAATCCCTCAATAATGATAGAAATGGTATATAATCAAAGAAAAAGTATAAAGAAAAAATGGGAAGTATATGGGGATTGAACGGTCGGATAGTTGGAAAGGGGCAGCGATGAGGAAAGTGAAGCTTCAGGATTTATTGGAGTGGGTGGACGGAACAGAAGGATACATAAGGGATTTTTTGCAAAAGGTATCAGGATATGAGAGTGTTATCATCTTTGGAGCCGGTATTGGTGGAAAACGCACAATGGAATTGCTGAAAAATAATGGTTATGAAGGGAAAATAAGAGCGTTTAGCGATAATAATGAGGGGAAAATCGGAACATGGTATGAAGGATACCCAGTAGTTGCCCCGGATAATATTTTGGAAAGTTGTTCCGGAACATTTGTCATTTTAATTTCCAGTACGGCATTTAAGGTGATTTCACAGCAACTTTCTTGTTTAGGGATAGATGAAGAGAGTATTTATTTTTTCCAACCCGCTGGAATTTCACTGGAAGATAATAAGGATATGGAATTTATAAAAAGGGAAATTGTCAATTTTGAGACAGTTTATGATATGCTGGCGGATGAAAAGTCAAAGATAATATACAAATCCCTCTTAAATTACAGGATAACAAAAAAACAATCGTGGCTGGATGAAATGGAAGCATTTATTGATAGGGAAGAACTGCAATATTTTGACCATAAAATTTTGAAGGGCTATTGCTGGGGTGAAGGAATCGTTGATGCAGGCGCTTATACTGGAGATACCATAAATAATTTCTATAAATTCTTTCCCGATGTGAAAGGGGAATATTATTGTTTTGAAGCTGTAAAAACAATATATGACCAGCTTTGTATGAATATTGATTATGGCAGGAGGGGGAATATTTTTCCATTTAACTATGCGGTATGGGATAAAGAGGGGGAATTGAGATTCGATGTTGCGGCATATGGAAACGGTGAGGGGAGCAGGGAGAGCAGCTTAGGAAAAGAAAGGGTAAAATGCAGTACATTGGATAAGCTGTTGGGAGATAAAAAGGTGGATTTCATAAAGATGGATATCGAGGGGGCTGAGAGGAATGCTTTGTGGGGGGGGGGCAAATTTAATTAAAAAAAACAGGCCTGTTTTGGCGATTTGTATTTATCATAAACCGGAAGATTTTTATGATATTCCATTATCAATAGAAGACATGGTTCCTGACGAGTATACATATTATGTCAGACAATATCGATACGGGCAATCAGAGACCGTGTTGTACGCCATGCCAAATAGTAGAAAAATATAGAAGCAATTGAATAAAGGATGAGCATAATGAATAATATTTTATTTTATACCTGTGCAGTGGTAGGCAATAAAATGTGGTTTGTATCAATGGATAGTTATTTCATGAATATAGATATCAATACGAAGCGGACCGCATTTATCCGGCCAAAGGATATGGGCCAGGCTGTTATAAAACTGGTAACATATAGGATGTTAGTGAACAGCGATAATTTGTATTGGCTGGAATATGATGCGCAGCGCCTTGTTAAATATTCTGTAATAGAGAATACATGTAAATTTTATGAAATGCCGCCGATTGATTGCAAAGGCGATGAGTGCTTTGCAGGAATTGCCCTATATAATCAAAAGATATATATGTTTCCGCGTTATACCCCTTGCCTGATTATATTTGATATTATAAATGAAAAATTTATTGTGCGGGACGATTTGTACCGGATATTAAATAAGCCACCGCTCCAAAAAGAAAAAGAATTTTTGTTTAGGTCTCATCAATTAGATGATACGATTTTTTTTCTGCGGAGAGAAAACATTGATGCATGTATAAATACAGTTATAAAGTACCAATTAGGAAACGGAAATTATGAAACTTTTGCATTATCAAAAGAAATAGAAAATCCTGTGAACCTTTATTATGGAGAAAATTATCTATATATATTGTGTGCCGATACCAGCTTATATAGGATAGATGCATATGACAATATAACAGAAAAAATATATGTATCAGAAAATGCAGACGAGTCTTTTTTAAGCATTGCCCTGACGAAGCGGAGCTTGTACTTGCTGCCCTCAAAGTCTGAAAATATTAAGATAATTGATTTAAATACGTTACATGCAAAAAATTTTGATAAGTATCCGGCAGACTTTCGATATGAAGTAAAAAATTACAGTAAATATCATGGATATTATGAAAATGAAAGATACATTTTTTATGGGAACCGTTCGGCAAATTACATTCTTAGAATTGATAAGGAAAGGGATTTGCTAGAGTGGCTCAAACCCCAATTACCCACTCAAGAGGAGGAACTTGATTATTATTTGAAAACCCAGAATGATATAGTTTGTGATGAAAGCAGGTTGGGAATGCAAATGATATTTGAAAGTGTACGGCAGAGACGAGAACAGGAAGTTAATGGGATAAATGCTTTGGTAGGAACGGATATATGGAAAAAGATAACGAAAGATGTATAGAGAGGAACTGCTGCATGGAAAGTAATCAGATAATGGTTTCTATATGGTGCCGGACATATAATCATGTGAAATATATAAGGGATGCCTTGGATGGATTTATTTTGCAACGGACGAATTTCCGCTTCCAGGTAGTTGTTTTCGATGACGCATCGACGGATGGCACTTCAGATATTGTGAGGGAGTATGCAGAAAAATATCCGGAATTAATTATTGCAATTATTGCAGAAGAGAATACATGGCATAGACCTAGAAACGAAAACCATAAGATGTCAAGGGGGATATGGGAAAGGCATCTTGTGGGGAAATATATTAGCTATTGCGAAGGGGATGACTTTTGGATTGATCCGAATAAATTACAAATACAAGTGGATTATCTGGAAGAACATCCGGAATGCATGATGATTTGCCATGATGCTGTGGTAATTGATTATAGCGATTTTAAAATTTATCCGCACCATACATATTTTGAAGAAAGATATTTAACGGAGGAAGAGGTAATTATCCAATATCGTGGTGACTTTCCGACGGCATCGACGACAATTAGAAGAGATTTGTTTAATTTGAGCGGATTTTTTGCACAGTGCCCGCTAGGGGATTATACGCATGAATTGTATGCGATTACGAAAGGAAAGATTTACTTTTCGCCGCGCATTATGTCCGTATACCGTTCCATGCATGAGGGGAGTTGGTGCAGGGCACATAGCGATAATATTGAAAAAGGGCTTTTGCTGAGAGGGAATGTGATAGATTTCCTTCGTGAATATGACACATATACAGAAGGGGCATATCACCATGCGATTATTTATAAGGAGTCGCTATTTATATTAGACAGCCTCTATTTATGCCGCAATTTAAATGTTGCTGAAATAGAGAAGATAATTCAGAAGTGCAATGAGAAAACAAATAATCAATATGAAAATTTCCTTATGCACGTAGAAGCGGTTTATAGACAGATGAATGAGGAGGAATATTTCCCATCTTTCATGGAGGAGTTTGTTGAACGTTATGAGCATATATACATATGGGGGGCTGGCAAATATGGGCAAAGGGTTGCACGGCAGTTACTCGGTAATAATAAAGATTTTGAGGCTTTTATTGTATCAGAACCTGTATCAGAACCTGTATCAGAACCTGTATCAGGATCTGTATCAGAACCCTCTGACCGGAAAGTGATGGGGAAGCCGGTAATCGGGGTGGAGGGGATACCATATTCTATGGAGAGCGTGGGAATTATTGTTGCGGTAAACATACAGAATTGGGATGAACTAAGGGGATATTTTGAAAAGGATGAGAAATTCCATTATATATATCCTTATGGTGTAACGGAAATGATAGAATGATGTGGAAAGAAGTGGAACAAATGGAGAAGTTTAACCATAGGAAAGGCATTGTATTATACGGAACGGGTCTGGAAGGGGAAAAATTTTTCAGTAGGTTAAAAAATAATGAGGAAGTTGTATACTGCATTGACCGGAGAAAAAGAAATGAGGCATTTCATGGCAGGCAGGTCTTTCAATTAGAGGAAAAGAGCAGGAGCTAAAAGATTATTTGCTGGTGGTGGCAGCAGCAACAAACGCGTGGCAGGAGATAAGGGCAGCCTTGCTGCATAGAGGATTAAAAGAATATTCGGATTTCATTAATGCAGAAGCGTTCTGGAAAAAAATAGCGGTGGTATATGGGAATTGCCATATGCAGGGCCTATGTGAATATCTGCAGCTTAATTATTTTTTTAAAAAAGAGTATTATATAAGTTTTCATTATATTGGGGAATATAAATGCCCGGATTGTGCGGAATTGGAAGCGTGTGATATCCTGATTACGCAGGATATCCGTAAGGATAATGGGTTTCATATGCCGGATGCCGATACGCTTTGCGGGCAAGTACGTAAAGATGCGCAAAAAATTGTTCTGCCTAATTTATATGGCTGTAATTTATTCTTTCCGCAATGTTATGCGCCTTCTGACAATCAGGTGCGTAGGCATTTGGAGGCTGATGCGATAGATTCGGGTACACAAGATGCGATGAAAGCACAGAGAATTAGAGTTACGGTGGAAAGCATCGGGAAAAGGGATTCCCATATAGATGAGTGCTGCCGGAATGGATATTCTGTCGAAGAAATTAAGGAACACATTTTAAGCGGTGCAGTATGGGAAGCGGAAGAAATCAGGCGTAACTTTTCCGAACAATTGCTGCAATTGAAAGAACGTGAAAAGAAATGCGATATTGTAATCTCAGATTATATTGAAAAATTTTATCAGCAGATACAATTGTTTTACGAACCTTATCATCCTACGGAGGCCGTTATTGCAGAAAAAGGAAGAAGAATATTGGAACTGCTCCAATTGCCACAGGACGAAGAAATTCCAATGAGCAAATCGATGGGAGCGATGGAAATGCCTATCTATGGATGTGTAAAGGAAGCATTGGGGTTACGGTTTGAACAGAAAGTTTTAAGAAGAGCATGTGCGGCAACACTGAAAAATCAACCGGAAAGTTTGGAAGAATATATTCAAAATTATCTCGTATGGGTTTGGGGGAGCGGTATCCTCTAGCTGTTTCTATTTTACAGAATAATAGAAAAAAATATGTTCTCGTGGAAAGCTGTTATAAGAAAAAGGCTCGGGATTGCGGTTTGGACCGATAATTCCAAGCCTTTTTGACATAAAAGAACCTATAAGAACAGCAACGCCCTATACTCCCACCGATGTTTCTGCAATGCCTTTCGGCAGCCATTTTCGGATATTTCCTTCAATTTGTTTTCATTTGCCAATATATTTTTTATCATTGCAGGCAATTCATCTAATTTTTCTAAGGAAAAAAGCAGCAAATCTTTCCCGGGAATAAATTCCTCATTTAATATGGTGCTGTAATCAGATAATACCACTGATTGGCAGCACATGGCGTTCAGGACACGTTCAGTCAGCCCATCTTTATGCCAGGACATAATATTAAGGGAAAGTCTGGATTGGCTCATTACTTTTAAGCTTTCTCCGGCATTCAGGGAGGGATGGCAGTGCAGGCACCGATGGCCGGCAAGGGGGAATGCCTTCCAACTGTCGCCATATACATGTATGTCAATCCCGGCATGGAGGAGGGTACGGATGATTTTTTCCCGGTAATAGAGCATAATGCAGAAACATGCTTGCCTGGCTTCAAAAAACAATTCCAAAAATTCTTCGTCAGTCAAAGAGATATGAAAATATGTGATGGCTTGTTGAAAGGCCTTTTCAGCAGGCAAATCAGGGTTTCTGAGCATAATCCGAAGATAACGGGCAACCAGAAACCGGAAGGGGCGGTCGTAGGTATGGATGAGGGCAAGACGTTCCCTATAGTTCCGGTAGGAGCCGATGAAAGTGAGGTCATATTGTTTTTCCTGCTTTTTCTTGGAGGCTCCACATATATTTGCCGGCAGTGCGCCCGCAGGCGGGAAATAAATGCAGTTTTTTACATTTTTGAAATATCTTTTAGCAAAAGCAAGATAATTCCGGTCATGGATGAGAAGGGAATAATCCTGTGGCCCATGTTCGATATGCTCTTTCATCCATGCAGGGTGGTCGAGTATCATATTATATTTGGGTCCATGAATTAAATCGTGGAGATTTGTTTTTTTATCTTGCATCATAATAGAAAAAACATGGGTCTGTATGCCAATAATGGCTTTGAACCGGCGGTTAATCAACCGGGTTAAAGCCGGATTCCCTTCTTTTTCAATATCAAAAATCTCCACCCGTTGATGTAGGGTACGGAGTGCTTCTGCCAATTCTTCTGCAAAAAAATTCAATGTGTTATAGCATGTATCGCTTCCACGGTAAATCAGGATAGGGCATGCATTGTCGTCAATTTCATAATATGCAGGGGCGTGGGAAATCATTTGTTCAAGCCAGGCGATAGCTTCGCCGCAATTGGGAAGCTGCTTGGCATTATTGATTAGGGCGGCAATAAATGTATTGAAATAACCGGATGCAAGAAGTTCTTGCTGATATTTCCCCGCAATATAGCAGTCCGTGCGATATCCGCCATCAAGCCCGGCGGCTGTTTCGGGATTGCCGTTCCCCGATAGGGCTGGTGAAAGAGGGTGGATATTTGAAGCAGGTGCTTTAGTGGAACTGCTGGACGGCAGAGGAAGCCCCACAGCTTTTAAGGTATATTTTTTTGCGGCGCGTAATAAAAATTCATAGTTTTGCTTTGCGCTCAGTTTGTTGTTGATGCTGCCGATTTCGGAAAAAATGGCTTCCGGGCATTCAAAATCCCCCTCTGCCCAACGTTCGTCAAGGAGAAGTTCCATAAATGTAATATTCTGTTCATCGCCTTCCGGTAAAGAGTGGGTATAGCATATAATTTCTTTCATTTCTTCCATCGCTTATGGAACTCCTTTTCGTATTTCATTTATTATAAATGATTTTTGTATATTAGGCAAATTGGAATCATGCATTATCCTGTTGTTCCAAAGGCCTTGAAGCAATGACGAAATATTTGAAGAACGCAATTGCCGCAAGGGAAAAATCTAGATATACTGTAACTTAAGATAAAGGTTTCGCTTTGTAAAAGGGTATTTGAATCTGGGCAAAGGCCGCTTGCACAATATTCTTTTGTGCCATATGCCAGGCAGCGCTGCCGGACAGGTCTTTTGACACCAGAATCCGTTTAATTAAAAAATGATATAGCAGAAGAAATATGAATGAGAAAGATTAGGGAGGTACGAATAGATATGGCTAAAGTTTCAATTATCATACCAATATACAATGAAGAAAAGTATTTGGAACAGTGCTTGGACAGCATATGCGGCCAGACGTGGAAAGAAACGGAAATTATCTGCATAGATGACGGCTCTACGGACAATTCGCCGAGGATTCTGGAAAGCTATGCAAAAAAAGATAGCAGAATAAAAATCATAACACAAAAAAATAAATTCGCAGGAGTTGCCAGAAACCGGGGGATGGAATGCGCGTCCGGAAAGTATCTGGCTTTTTTGGATGCGGATGATTGCTACGAACCCAATATGATGGAAAAAATGGTATGGAAAGCGGAAGCGAATCAATCGGATATCGTTATATGCCGTTATTTGGAGCGTAACGGGGAAGGGGAAGATATACAAAACGGATGGGAGTTTGAAGACTTATTTTTTAAGGAAGAAGGGCAAAAGGAAGCATTTGCGGGCAAAGAGCTTAACTGTGCAGGAATTTTCCAGATTGCAAAAGGATGGGCGTGGGATAAACTTTTCCGTACGGAATTTGTAAAGGAGTGTGGTTATAAATTTCCGAATTTCCGTTCTTCGGAGGACGGATTCTTTGTCTATATGTTGATGGCAAGGGCAGGGAGGATTTCCTATATGAATGATATCTTGGCGGTACATAGGATAAATATTCAAAGTTCATTGTCCAACACAAAAGAGGGGAACTGGAAGAATGGGTTTCAAATGTGGTCGATGATTGGGGAACAATTGAGAAAAACAGGCTTGTATCAGGTGTATGAGCAGAGCTTTATAAATGAATTGGTGTATTTTTTATTTTGGTATTTGGAATCGATGAAAAGCTTTGAAGCTTTCAGGGATTGCTATGAGTACATAAAGCATGAAGTGGAGGCTGAGTTTAAAATATTACGTTATGGAGGCGGTTTTTTCTTTCAGGATGAGGTTTTTGAGTGGTATGGAAAAGTGATGAGGCTTTCGCTGGCAGAATATTTGTTTGAAGGGAGAAGGTAATTTACGCTTACCAACAAAATCCGACATTTACCAACAGGATAAGCAAATAATTGATATAAAAGGTATAATACCAATACCTATAATCTAAATTCAAGCTTTGAGGAAATGTGGATGGCGCCGATGGGAAGTGAAAGTAGATGCAGATATGCGAAAATATTAAGAGTAGTTATTGTAGATAAAGATGAAGCGTTTTGTAAAAAGGTGAGGGCGGAGCTTCAGCGTTACCTGAAAGAAAGCTGTTCTCAAATGGAAATAACTGTTAAGACTAACGGACGGGAGCTATTGGGGATAGAGGAAAGCATGGATATATATTTTATATCTTTGGATGTGCCAGAACTTAAAAATTTGGAATTGGCAAAAATGTTGCGGAAGAAGAATGTGGATAGTGAGATTGTATTTATGAGTATAGGCGAAGAACCGGTGCGCTTGTCCTTGTGCGTAAAGCCTATGGCATATGTAAGGAAAGGGGAATTAGGAAAAGACCTGGAAGAAGCAATACATACCTTTTGGGAAATATGGTCTATGAAACATAAAAAGGTAATTATTTTGGACAGTAAAAAACCGTGTCTGATTGAGCCGGGAGAAATTAAATTTTGCCAAAGTGAAGAACATTATGTGAAGCTTTATCGTAAAAGCAATGATTATATTATGATAAGGAACACCCTGAAAGAAGTAGAGAAAGATTTGGCTTATTATTCATTTACACGTGTGAATGTAAGGAATTTGGTGAATATGAATTATATTGCATCTATTAAGGGTAATAAGGTGGCACTGGGAGATGGCAGTATATTTTCAATCAGCCAGACATATCGGAATGTTGCCAACGATTTGATATGGAAACACTTTAATAAGTACAGCTACAAAAAATGACATAAAATTGCGGATAATGACAAAGGCATGGATAAAAGGAATCAGCGGAAGTATATTTAAAATATACAGGCTGATTTTTTTGTTTGTCATAAGAATGGCTTTTGAAACGTGGCATCCGTTGCTACAGATTTTGGAAAGGTGTGAGAAACGATATGGGAAAAAAATATTGGGTCATATTTTTAATGCTTATTCTGTTGGGAGGAACAGCAGCGTGCGGAAAGGGAAATGATGGGAGGGAAGTGGAGGATTCCCTGACAGAAGATTTAGAATGTTTTTTTGAGCAGGAACATTTTGTTGAGGTTCCAAGAATACTGGAAGGTGCGCAGGGGGATATCGTTTATGGAGACGCAGCTTTTACGGATGAAACAGATGTGGTGCTGATAATGGATGAAAGCGGGTCAATGGCTTTTGCGGATAAGGAGAGAATAGCGGTAGAAGCGGCAAAGATGTTCATTGATATGGAAAAAGCCACTGGCACCAATCTTGCATTGGTGGAATTTTCTAATGAAATCAGTTCTACAGGATTAATTGAAATAAAGCAAGAACAAAATAAGGAATATTTGAAAAAAATATTGGATCAAATTCCTTACGGTGGAAAAGCACATACGGATACGGGTGCAGCTTTGCAGGAGGCGGTGTCGGTATTGAATAGTTCGGAAAGCACGGGAAAGAAAGCGATTATCCTTTTTACGGACGGGAGGACAGATATTGATGACGGAACGCCTGGTAGGACAACAGAGGATTCTTTAGCCGATGTAAACGCAGCGATGGAAGAAGCAGGAAGGCAAGGGTATCCTATTTATTCCATTGGGCTGAATGCGGATGGAAGAGTGGAAGAAAAGGAATTATACAGGTTGGCATTGAACACAGGGGGAGACTATAGGATTGCAAAGGATGTTAATGAATTGCCGGATTTTTTTAACCAAATTTTTATGGAAATGAGGAATATCCTTGAAATTGAATTGGACAGTTTCATGGCTGACGGGAATTACCGGGATATAAAGTTTAACATTGAGAACAGTAATATTATGGAAGCAAATATAGTTATTTTACATTCTGATAAGTTGATTGATGCAAAAATATACAATCCTCAGGGCGAAGAGGTTAAGAAGGGGGATTCTGGAGTCAGATTCAGCCCATCGGAGAAATATACGGTAATTAAATTAATTAGACCGCAAACCGGTGATTGGACATTGCAGGTAAAGGGGGTTTCCGGTGATAATATACGGATTAGTTTATTATATAATTATGATTTTACTGTAACTACCATGCTATCGGCACGGGAAGTAAAGGTGGGAGATACGGTAGGTATTAATTTATATTTAAATTCCGAAGGAAAATCAATCAAAGGAGAGGAATTTTACCAGGCCATTGCAGCAGATGGGGTAGTAGAAAACATAAAAACAGGGGAGGCAAGGGCGATTGGGTTCACAGCATCGGAAGACGGCTTGTATGGTGTATTTACACCGGATTCAGCTTCGGATTATGAGCTAAAAATCCACTTGGAAGGGAACGGGTTTTATAGGGATGTAGAAGGCATGATTGTTAAGGTATTGGCCGAGGGTGGAGAAATTTTACAGGAAAAAGAGCTTTTGTTTTTTGAAGTGGCGAAGGGGAAGAAAGTTAGGGTTGACTTGACAGAATACAGAGCGTATCAAAAAGGAAATTCATATTCTTTAAGCGCTGCATCGGATATTGTGAAAGCATCTCTGGAAGGGGATGTGCTTGTTTTAGAAGGGATAGAGGTTGGCGATACGGTTTTGGAATTATCCCCAGATGATTCCGATGGCAATAAGGTGTATGCAATCACAGTAACATGTACGGAAGGGGGAAGGGAGGATATATTCCGGATTATAGCGATAGCTGCCGTAGTAGTTCTATTATTATGTGTGTTCGCGATAAAGAAGAGCGGTAGAAAAATTGATGGTAAATTTAAGCTGGGCGTGAAATGTTGGAAAGAAGAGAACGGTGTGACGTGTAGAAATGATTATATGGTTTCGACAGGCATTGAGGG
>Ga0224748_10365_pt1 | contig 13846 bp, 16 predicted proteins | sample LIM_F_Water_Neg_FD_182074 | JGI IMG/M metagenome (GOLD analysis project Ga0224748, IMG submission 182074) | Enriched cells from gastrointestinal tract of the lab mouse from Pacific Northwest National Laboratory (PNNL), Richland, Washington... | ecosystem: Host-associated > Mammals > Digestive...
TCCCAGATTGATTCGTTTGAGCATGCTAAGAGCATATGCGTTGTGGTCATGGGGGTGTTAGCAGCTGTTGTTATTTTGATTTCCGAATGGTTGAATTATAAACAGAAAAAGAGGTTATTTGAGAATTGTGACATTAAGATCCTCGTGCTATGCGCCGTGTATTTTGTTATGGTCATTGTTTCCGCTGTTTGTAGCAGTTATCCGAATTTTGCGTTTACAGGAGGCGGATACGGGCAGTGGCAGACAATGTGGGTACTCTTAGCGAATGTTTTACTGTTTTTGTATGCGTATATGTTTGTTGATTCAGAAAACAAAGTATCTGTGGTCATAAAATGTCTGATGGTTACGGTTGGGGGTCTTGCCCTGATCGGCGTCATGCAGACAACGGGACATAATCCGTTGAGCTGGGATTGGGTACAAAAGATCATAACAAGCCAGAGTAGTATCAATGGTATCACATTTAAAGAAGGAATTTCAAATGTTATCATTACATTCAGCAATCCTAACTATGTAGGGCCGTTTGTTGCGCTAGTGTTTCCTATCGTCGCGGCGTTTGTGACGATCCGCGCCTCCAAAGAAGATGGGAAAACGATGGTATGCCGGATCGCAGGGATTGCTATCATCATAGGTCTTTTCGTCTCGCTGTTCGGATCTTCGTCATCGGCGGGCGCGATCGCGGTAATGACTGGCATAGCCGTAGCGGTACTTCTCATTCTCGTGAATGCGTTGACAAAAAAGAGTGGTGAATGCGAAAGGGAAGAGGGGAGAGGGAATCGTCGGAAAACGGGTGCGATCATCGGAGCGGCCGCCGTTGTGATCTTAGTGGCAGGAATTGGCGTATCCCAGACAGAGTTTTTCAAAAATACGGTAAATAAACTGCTTCAGGGAAGCGAGGATACGAGGAACATTGCCTCGATCGTCAATTTGGACAAAGGATGAACATGAAAAACAGAATACTATTCATTGACGATGACAGACAGGCACAGGGCATGTTATCAGACTTACTGAAAACGGATTATGAATATATTCCGCTTTCAAATCAGGCAGAGGTAAATTCCTATTTAAAAGATAGTATCACTCCCATTGATCTGATTCTTTTAGACCTGGAAAAAGCCGTGCAGGATGAATTCAGTATACTAAAGGGTGTTCGAGATCACTATTTATATCGGGATGTTCCGATCCTGATCTTAACAGCGGCAGCATCGACTGGGAACGCCGCACAGGCAATTACTATGGGAGCTGACGATATTCTCTCAAAACCGCTCGATCCAGCCATTACCAGGCAAAGGATCCTGAATCTGATCCATATTGGTAAAACCCGGAGGGTGCACAATGTAATGGAAGATCTGATCCAGTCGGAAATTGATAAAAATTTAGATGTTTTAGGTATCTGCCCTTGTCCTCAATGCCGCAAAGACTTACTTACACTGACACTGAACCATTCCAAACCCAGATATGTAAGTACAGGAAAGGGTGAATCCATCATCCATGCGGGACAGCTTGCCTCTATGGATGACCGCATCCAGCTGCTAACTGAAATTACCCGCTATGCAAATCTGATAAAGGAAAACCCCCGTCACGAAGCATAGGTAAAAAACCGGGGATCAAAAAACAATCTACATATTTAAAAGGGAGTCCCTCGCCTTCAGGCGCCAGAGACTCTCTTTTTTCGTCCAAATTTAAGTTCTTTTCACTTAACCACCCTATCTTTTTCCGGTCAACGCACAAATTAAATTCCTTCATTGAAATTTGCACCTTAGTTTTGCGCTATTGTTCGGAATCCGCTTTTCCGATGATGTCCCTTTCATTTACTTTGTCAAAGCAAATGCCAGTTATTCTTCCTTCATCGTCACTTATATAATCGAGCATGTACGTCGGTTCTTCCAGTATACTCAAAAGCTCATCTGGACTACTGTATGTGCATGTCCTGCCCTCGATCTGTACTGTCAGCCCCATCGTCTTTGCCCTCTCCAGCTCATCTCGGAGCCATGAAGTCTCTCTCAACTAAAAATCCCCCCAAAACTGTATGATAAGATAAAAGGAAGTGATGCCGTGATGCAAAAACAATTCCTTTCCGTAAATATAAGATAAAAGACATTCTCCCGCTGCCTGTGTGTTTTGTATCAATTTTCATTCCATTGGATATCAGAGCGACATTGCTAATAGAATAATCAGATTGATCAGGAAAGATGCTGAACGAAACCTTCTGCCCCTAATTTATATCACGCCCCCTTCTAGAATATCTTTTATCTTTATACATATTATAATATCTAGACGCCCTAAAAATCAAGTGTCGTATGAACGTAAAAACTGTCGTTTATACGTGAAAATGGTTGTTCATACATAAAGTCAGGAATGATTCCTGAAATCTAAGAAAAATTTGGGCAAATTTTCTACTCCCAACATGTTGACTTTATTCACAATATAATTTATACTTTTTTCATATAACTTCAAATAATACAGAAAGGAAGTGGGTTTGTGAGAATTGAACGCATCAACGACAATCAGATACGCTGTATCCTTAGTAAACGTGATTTATCAGAACGTCAGTTGAAGATCAGTGAACTGGCATACGGTTCCGACCGGGCAAAAGAACTTTTTCGAGATATGATGGAACAGGCAAGCTTGGACTTTGGGTTTGATGCAGATGACATTCCACTTATGATCGAGGCGATTCCAACTTCAAAAGAATCGATCGTCCTTGTTATAACTAAAGTGGAAGACCCTGATGAATTTGAAGAGAAATTTTCAAAATTTGGAAATATTGCAAATAAATTTGTAGATGAAGACGAAGATGAGGACTTCTATGACGAAGATATAGAAGATGAGCCGGATGAGTTTGAAGACGATCTGATCAATTGTTTCGAACAATTAAACGAAATCATTGCCGAAGCGGACGATACCGGCTCGGAATTTATACCTCTTCATGAAATTCTCAAAAAAAGAAAACGCAGCAAAGAGTCTTCCGAGAAGCATACCAAAGTTTCTCAGGATACGACATCTCGGCTGTATTCGTTCCCATCCCTCAATTTCATTATCAGCGCCTCCAAGGCCGTCGTACGTGTCTATTCTGGGAAAAACAGCGTTTGGAAAGATGAGAAAACCAGCAGATACTACATGATCTTATCCAAAAACAATAAAATGGCTTCTTTTGACAAAGTGTGTTCTATTTTAGGTGAATTCGGAAAAAAAGAAACATTAACATATGCTACGCAGGATTTTTTCAACGAACATTATAAACTGATCCTGAAAGACGATGCCATTACAAAACTGTCCCTACTTTGATAAATACGTGACAAAGGGGTACGAAAATCCTGGATCTTTTCCGACCAGAGATTTTTGTACCCCCTTTTTGAAGCGTCAAAAACTCACGATGCTTTTGCAGCTAAATATTCGTTTATTTTAGATACCAATTCATCACAATCCATACCGTGTACCATCGCCGCCTCTTCAAGACTCTCTGCCTGAGATGCGGGACATCCGACACAGTGCATGCCTGACGCCATCAAAATGGCCGCAATCGTCTGATCTTTGGCAAGTATTTCACCTATGAGCATGTCCTTCGTAACTTCCATCATTCCATACCCTCCTTTCTATTCGATTATATTCACTGTTTCCCAAAATGTCAAGCCACAATTTTCCTACCATTCGCGGCAGCATGATCGCACATTTTGTCCATTCAATCCGATTATGTGCAATTATTTTCCTGAATATACTTGTATTTTTTCATACTTTGTATTAAAATAAATGTATCTAAGAGAAAAAGGAGGATACGATCATGGCATACAAGATTACAGATGCTTGCATCAGTTGTGGTTCATGTGCTTCTGATTGCCCAGCTGGCGCTATCTCTGAAGGAGATGCACACTTTGAGATTGATGCAGATGCTTGTTTAGACTGTGGCGCATGTGCTTCTACATGCCCTACAGGTGCAATTGAAAACTAATGTGGGAGTGAATTTTCCCTGTAAGTTGAAAAACTGCGGAAGTGCTCATGCACTCCCGCAGTTTGTTTTTCTTCCTTCATCCACTCATCAAAGACGCTTCATCAATTCTTCACGCTGTTCCTCATACCCTGGTTTTCCAAGGAGCGCAAACATATTTTTCTTATAGCTCTCAACGCCAGGCTGATTAAAAGGATTTACTCCGAGCATATACCCGCTGACTCCACAGGCAAACTCGAAGAAATAGAACAGCTCGCCAAGACAGAATTCATTCTGTTCCGGAACACGGATCACAAGGTTCGGAACATTGCCGTCCGTGTGGGCAAGCTGCGTACCTTTCATCGCGTTCTTATTTACAAAATCAAGTGTCTTTCCGGCAAGATAGTTCAATCCGTCCAGATCTACTGCTTCTTCCTTGATCGTTATATCAAGAGAAGGTTTCTCAAGCTCCATCACCGTTTCATACATAATGCGGGAACCGTCCTGAATGAACTGCCCCATCGAATGAAGATCGGTCGTAAGGTCTACACTGGCAGGAAAGATTCCCTTCTGATCCTTTCCCTCACTCTCTCCGTAAAGCTGTTTCCACCACTCACCTACATAGTGGAAGAACGGCTCATAATTTGCCAGTACCTCAACCATCTTCCCTTTTCGGTGCAGCGCATTCCGAACCGCTGCATACATCACAGAATCATTTTGTAGAACAGGAGTCTCCAGACAAAGCTTTCTCATACTCTGCGCGCCTTCCATGAGCTGATCCAAATCAGCCCCGCTGACCGCGATCGGCAAAAGTCCTACTGCCGTAAGCACTGAAAATCTTCCTCCCACGTCATCCGGAACAACAAATGATTCATATCCTTCTTCCGTGGCAAGGTTTTTCAATGCTCCTTTTTCCTTGTCGGTCGTAGCATAGATCCTCTTCGCCGCCTCTTCTTTGCCATACTTGTTTTCCAACATTTCCTTAAATACACGGAATGCGATAGCCGGCTCCGTCGTCGTACCGGACTTGCTTATAATGTTTACAGAAAAGTCCCGATCTCCAATCGTCTGGATCAATTGGGACAAATACGTACCGCTTATGCTGTTTCCGGCATAATAAATCTCCGGTGTCTTCCGCACCGACTTGTCCACACTATTATAAAATCCGTGACGAAGAAACTCGATTGCTGCTCTTGCTCCTAAATAAGATCCTCCGATGCCGATCACCACCAACACGTCAGAATCTGACTGGATCTTTTCTGCCGCTTTCTTGATCCTTGCAAACTCTTCTTTATCATAGTCAACCGGAAGATCAATCCACCCCAAAAAGTCATTTCCCGCGCCACTTTTACCCACCAGCGTATTTTTCGCCGTTTCTACAATACCTTCCATCACTTTGATCTCATCGTCACTGACAAACTTTTTTGCCAATGAATAATCAAACGTTACGTGCTTACTCATAGCCATTTCCTTTCCTTTCACTTTTTTTCAAAACCATTTGTTATATTATACCAAACAGCCTGTGAAAACTCAAGATGCAACGGGCACAAAATCTATACAATGTACTCCTTTAGCACCTCCTCAATGATCGCCTCTTCTTCCTTCGTAAACTGGATCTTCATTGCCGGCTCTTCCGCCTGCTTCATGGATAACAGCTCGTCCAACTGCGCCCTCTCCTCATCAAAATATTCCCGATGGTATTCCGCCATCTCTTCCCTCTTAAAAACTCTATTTTCCAAGCGCGGTTTGTATACATTTTCCAGATAATCCAAAATCTCTACCATCAGAAGCCGCCGCTTTAATCGAACATTTAAGAGCATATCTTCCAGCAGTATCAGACCACAGACAGTAATTCCCGCTAACAGTGATGACACGGCCGCACTTCGGTCATCTGCAGTCACTGCTATGTACAAGTTCGCAATGACGCTCGTAAGCAGCGTAACGCCAAATGTGGCATCCCCCATGATCTCCCATGTATACAGATGAATGCCCGCACTTTTATAGGAATTCAGATACTTGTCCACAAAAATTTCCACATTTTCTACGCCCATCTTCAACTGATAGCAAGCCTCAAACTTTTTCATCAGCATTTTCATAAGCGGATGATCCGATTTTCCCATCTGGCCTGCTTCCCGGATCAGTTTGCGGTACATCCTGCTCACTGCCAGCTTGATCACCACACAAAATGCCCCGAGTCCCAGTATCACATATAACGAATCGTTCATATAATCCCTCCATTTTTTGTATACGGCGCAGACACACGGCGTATACGACTGAATCTTTCCTGCATACATTCAGTATAACAAATTTCGGGACATGCTGTATAGACGGGTAAAGCAGAATGTGACATTTTCGTACGACAAAAAATGACAATATTTCCGATTTTCCTACATTCATTTTCTTTTTAAGAAACAATTTGATCAATGATGTCCGCTACTTTGCTGACCGCGTTATGCTGGTCACTGGACTGCATTGTGCCGACATACTCATTTCTATTATCGTATACTTCATTTACTGCGTTCAGAAGACGCTCACTCGTAAGATCCTCTTCTCGGATCACATAACTAAATCCCTGCTTTTCAAACGATTCCGCATTCAGGATCTGATCTCCCCTGCTCGCCTCGAGCGAGAGCGGGATCAGTATATTCGGTTTATGGAGCGCCAACAGCTCACAGATTGCATTGGCACCAGCTCTGGAGATCACAATGTCCGCTGCGTCCAAAAGATCGCACAATTCCTTCTGGATATACTCGAACTGAACGTACCCAGCCGTATCGTTCAGACTTTCATCCAGTTTATCCTTCCCGCACAAATGAATAACCTGATATTGTTCGAGCAGTTGGGGGAGAATATCCCTGACCGCCTCGTTGACGCGAACAGAACCCAGACTTCCGCCGATAACCAGTATCACCGGTTTTCCCGTATCAAATCCGCAGAAATCCAATCCTTTCAGCCGGTTCCCTGAAAAGAGTTCCTTTCGGATCGGCGAACCGGTTAGATGCGCCTTTTCCTTCGGCAGATGGGAAAGAGTCTCTGGAAAATTTGCACAGATTGCTTTAGCTGACGGAATACATAACTTATTGGCCAACCCCGGAGACAGATCTGACTCGTGTAGGACACATGGCACCTTCTTACGTTTCGCCGCCAAAACAACTGGTACCGTCACAAATCCTCCCTTTGAGAAAATGACGTCTGGTTTGATCTTTTTTATGATCTTTGCGGCCTCCGCATATCCTTTCAGGATACGAGCGGGGTCTGTAAAGTTTTTTATATCAAAATAACGGCGAAGTTTCCCTGACGAAATGCCATAATAAGGAATATCAAATTCCGCCATCAGTTTTGTCTCAATACCGTCCCTTGAACCGATATAATGGATCTCGTACCCTCTTTTCTGCAATTCCGGTATCAACGCAATATTTGGCGTAACATGCCCTGCTGTCCCGCCACCTGTAAGAATGATCTTTTTCAATGCCAGCCCCCCATTATAAATTTTTCTTAATCTCTTCTGCTACTTCATTTGGATCCGGCGTTTCCCCCGACTTCCACATAATATTTACACCATCGCCATAATATCTCGGCACAACGTGAACATGAAGATGGAATACCGTCTGTCCGGCAGCTTCCCCGTTATTCTGCAGAATATTGATGCCATCGCAACCATATGTCTTTTTTATCGCAGTCGCGATCTTTTTCGCGATTGGAAACACCTTAGCCGCTTCTTCCTCTTCCAATTCAAAAATATTTGCAGCATGCTTTTTCGGGACAATGATCACATGTCCTCTCGCTGCGGGATTTACGTCCAAAATCGCCTTATAGTCATCGTCTTCATAAACTGTGGTCGATGGAATTTCCCCTGCTATGATTTTACAAAATACACATTGTTCTTCCGCCATTTTCTTCTTCTCCTTTTTTATTTCTATTTTATATCTCAAGCCGTTAGAACGGTTTAAAAACGAAATACGGCATCAAAATTGCGGAGCACTTTGAAGTTTCCCTGCGCAGAAAGATCACCGGACATAAACGCATTCTGGAACGGCTTCTGACCAGAAAGGATCTGTTGAAACACCTCGCTTTTGAGCTTTGCTGTCACATCAGGCATCCCCGTACTTCCAAAATAGCAATTCAGCTTTTCACCGTCCACCTGAATAACAAGACTCCGGTTCTCATCCACAATTTCAATTTGAAATACCGCCTTCATACCATCACTCGGTACAAAATGCGCTTTCAATTCCGAAATATATTTCTCCGTTTCATCTTCCCCTCCCAGCATACCATTAAACAGACTGGCAAGTTCTTCAATGTCCTCTTTCTGTTTCTTTACATAGTGATCGTTGGAAACATACGCTGACAACTGCTCGCTTTCCTGCGGCGTCAATGAAAGCGTGCTGCTGCGGAGAACCGTCTTTTTCACCTGAAGGCTGCTATTCGGAAATGCAATCGTTTTTTTCGATATGGCACGGTAAAAGTTTTCCGCGCACTTTTCAATCATCATATTGTACGCCGCATTTGTCTCAAACTCTACGTGATTGTCTACATAGGCACAAATACCCTCGCAGGGAATGCCGCCCAGCATCTCCCATGCCTTAATGAGTGTGTGAAGCGCTTCCCTCTCCCCATATGTAGTTGCCATCACAACGGGAAACATATAAATGTCGCGGATCGATTCCTTATCCCCATAGAGCCAGCACGCATCCAAAAACTGCTGCAGATAACCTCCGATACCCAGCCATTCGACAGACGCCGCCAAAACTACCCCTTCTGCCTCCCGCAGCGTTTTCGGGAGAACAGAAATCCCCCCTTTATCTTCATACAAATTGTATCGTTCCACACTTACATGAAGTTCATCCAAAACTTGCGTAACTTTATCAATCGTATACAAAGTAGGATCATCGATCAAACCTCGTCCGCCATAATAAACATTTACTCTCATTCCGCTTTCTGCCCCTTTCTATTTTTACAAAAACTTTTTATCACGCACATGATCACGCAGATCAGCATCCCACTTACAAATCCTCCCGCATGGGCTGCCCCATCAATATCCGGTGCCTGAAATCCCGTATAAAGGCTGAGCGCCAAATACAACGCAAATCTCGGTATCTCTCCGCGCAGATTTCTTCTCCTGTATACTACAAGCAATACCATCAATGCGCCCATAAGACCAAATATCGCCCCTGACGCCCCGCAGGAAACCATTTCCTGCCCGGTCTGCATGTTGTAGAAAAAAGAAATGATACTAGATATGAAACCAGCTCCCAGATAAATGAGACCAAACCACGCTTTTCCAATAGCATGTTCCAGTGAATAACCAAGAACCAAAAGCGAGATCATATTATTCAACAAATGTTCCATGCCAAAATGAAGAAACATACAACTGATCAGACGGTAATACTCATGATCCTCTAATACTGACGGTTCATACATCGCCCCCATATGTATCATATGGCTGCTGTCCAAACTGGATCCAAAGTATTCGGTCACCGCAAACGCCAGTATATTTAATACTGCTAATATCACCGTGATTACGGGTATCGCCGCCTTTGTCTGCTTATCCAAGACTACACACTTCCCTCTTACTCCCAGCGTTAGGAACAAACTTGCCTGTGCTGGTAAAATATGATAGTATTGTAGCATATATTATCGTATCCGTCCACCGCTTATCCATTAGCGGAACATGAATTTTGTAAATGAGGTCCATTATGAAAATAACAATCCACGCAGCACCTGAAAACACTAAAACAATTTTAGATCTGGCCGAAGAACAAGGAATATCCGTTCCCTGCAACTGTCACGGCGCCAACGTCTGCGGCGGCCGCCAGTATGACTTCCCCTGTGGACTTATTCCTCACTCTGATATCACGGTATCCATTCCTGACAAAAAAAGACTGACTGGTATCGCCCTCGCGCCTGCTTCAGATAAATCAATACCGCCGGACACCCTTCTGATCGATCTTGGCACCACCACAGTAGCAATGGTCTTCTACCACTCAACTGCCAAAACCGTTTTTCATTCCATCACATTTGAAAATCCTCAAAGAGAGTATGGCGCCGATGTAATAAGCCGTATAAAATATGATGTGGAGTTTCACAATGATTATGCACTAAAAGAACGAATTCGCAGTAAAATCTCAAAAGTTTTTGGCGATTTTAATTCCTCGCAACGCAATCTTTCAATCCAAACCTGTTTTATTGGGGGAAACACAACTATGATCCATCTACTGCTTGGCCTTCCACTAAATGGAATGACTGGCAGTCCATTTACACCGCATCCCTACCAGGATTTTTCGTTCTCTTATAATGAAACTGATATTTACATCCTTCCCTGGCTGTCTGCTTTTATTGGAGGAGATATAACCGCCGGCCTGCTCTCCCTAGACTTTGATCAAAGGACAGATACTTGCCTGCTTGCTGACCTCGGCACCAATGGAGAACTCGCACTTTTACATAATGGTACTGTCCTGACCGCCAGCGCCGCTGCGGGGCCGGCTTTTGAAGGTGGTGGATTGTCCTGCGGCTGCCCCGCTGTCACCGGCGCTGTCTCTGATTTTGTATGGAATCCCGTCATGCCAAGACTAAAAACCATTGGAAATAAACTTCCAACCGGTATCTGCGGGAGCGGAGCCATCAGCATCCTCTCCGAGCTCATCAAACACGGATTTCTTCTTTCATCCGGCGTGTTAGCTGATACGTTTCCCGTCAATGGACTTCGCATAAGCAAAACGCCCTCTTCGGGAGACATCCTTTTTACAGCGGCAGACGTACGGCAGATGCAGCTTGCCACCGCTGCGATCGGTGCCGGAATTGACACACTATGCAAACAGGCACATATTTCAGTCGAACAGATCAGCCGCCTTTATTTAGCCGGCGGATTTGGATATCATATGGACATTGAAAAAGCCGCTCGAACTGGTCTGTTCTCAAACATAGACACCTCTCAGATCACTTCTGTGGGGAATAGCTGTCTGAATGGCCTGGCTGAAATTTCTTACCGCCCTGACGCATTATCCGAACGTGTTCATCATCTACAGGAACAGTGCCTGGAACTAGTTCTGGCGGATGATGAATACTTTCAGAAGCAATTTATCCAGCACATGACTTATGATTCCGTTTCCACCCGGTAAAAGACCGATGAAAACGCTATTTCATCATCAGCACAAACCTTCCGGCGCTCCCACGGCACAAGCTGTTTGCCATTCACATACGTGCCATTTGTCGATTCCTGATCGATCACAAATACACCGTCCTCTTCCACGACAATTTTAGCGTGCACGCGGCTGATTTCTCCTGCCGTAATGACAGCATCTGATTTTTCATTGTTTTTTCCGATGAAAAAAGGAGTTTTCCTGATTTTTATCTCCTCCCGCTGCCAGTCCTTTGGAATCAGATTCAAATATATTGTTTGCGGACGTTGATCAACCAACACAACCGTTTGATCCAAATCGGTTTCTATCAGTTTCTCTGTCTGATCATTCCATATTTCAGTGTCGTCCTCTTTTTTATGCTGCACATCCCCTCCCCGCAATTTGCCGATCATACACCATTCCAACACGATCAGAAAAACTGCCAGTACTGCACTCTTTTGTATATCCAGTCCGCCATTCTCTCCATTTAGTACACCTGAATACACAGCCGACACAAATACAAAGATGCCTGCTGCCAAATAGCCTGCTGCCTTCCCAAAGAAAACCGTTCTCTTCCACGGCGGGCCTATCGTGAATGACGCTTCCTTTTTTCTACCTGCTTCAGATGGCACTTTTGGTCTTTCGCATATCATAACCGCCTCCCGCCTGCGAACCTCTCCTGTTCGATCCCCTGTCTGTTTGATCGGTTGTTGCCCTCCCAGCACTTCTGTCAGACGACTCAAACAGAAATTCGCCTCCTTGCTTATTTTGTGGAGTCCGTACACGAGAAAGACCAGTTCCTTATCCTGATGGTTCATATGATCCATACAAATTTCTAGAATACCCGAAATTCCTTTTCCTACATCATGCTGATAACCATCTAGATATGCGACCAAAAGCTTATTCTCTAACTCGTCAAAGAACATACAATCACCCGTCAGCATCATATCTCGTTCATCCAGCAAATACTCCTTGGCAAGTCCGATCAGATGTATGATCCGGCGCATAAAGAATTTAATGTCTTCCGCCGAAAAAATACCTCTTTTTAGGTAATCAGAAAACGGTATGCCATTTCCGATCGCATAAACATACTGCGGCTTATTGTCTATCTGCTGTACCTCCGCGCCTAGGATCCCATCAATTCTATTATACTTCAAAACCTTCTCACCAAAATCTGCAGTTTTACCCTCCGCTGTTACTTTCAGATACCTCCCCGTAAACTCCTGTACGATTTCTGTCTCTATCCGCATCGCTTGTTCCATTCTTTCGTCCCTTCCTTCTCTTCTCCACCTCTTTTTTCTGTCGTCAAGAGCGCACACCCTGATCAAGATCTTCTTTCGCTCCCTTTACATCTCCTTGCTGCTCCACAAATACTCAGGCGCAAACAGCACCTCATGCGAAACCGAAATCTTTCTCCCTTTCTCTCCGGTCAGCAGCTTTTGTATAAACGGAACCCTTACCTCCGCATGAAATGTAATATCTGCCCGGATGGAAAGAAACGCTCTTTTGACCGTGATCCTGTCCGCACGGCACAAAAACAGATGCTCGTTCATATACTGCTTCATACGTGCTTCCATCTCTGTTTCGGTAAATTTCTTCCCGTTTTCCACTGATTGCTCCATAACATGTTCCGCCATCGAATACATGGCAGTCCGATCGTGCGAATACACGGCCGCATAACATACGGCTGCTAGAACCCAGATCGTAATATTAATAACGAAAACTGCCTCTACTGTAAACGATGCCTTTCGGCGATTCAACCAAATACTTTCCATATGCACATCACTCCAAATCCGGCAAAGACAAATGGCGCAAAGGGCAACGTATATTTCCTGCCAACATGCTTTGTTATGATCAGCACTACGCTGGCCGCTGCCGTAAATACCAGAGAGAGAAATAACAAAATGCTATTCTCGTAAAACCCGAAAAGCAACCCGCAGATCATGAATATGATCCCATCACCAATGCCGATCCCCCCTCTCGTCAACACGCTGAGCACGACGATAAAAACTCCCACCATTATACCCAAAAATGCGTTTCGCACGGCAACCTCACCTAGACACACGAGATAAATCTGTCTCACTGACAAGATCAGCGCAACAACCGCCGAAAGCGGGAGATGAATTTCTTTTTTTCTTATGTCATACATCATCATTAAAAATAAGTATGCTAATACAATCAAATAACCTGTCATCTCTTCCTCCATACGCGAAAACTTCTAGTCCTTTCCACATCTACTGCACGGCAGCCTGCTCCCCGCCTCAGATAGCAAAATTTCCTGAATACTTCGTTTCATATTTTTGCATGTACGGTAACTGTGGAATCGATCTCCATAACTACATATAAATACATCATCTTCCGTGCGGAATTTCATTCCGCGGCAGCAGCTTTCACAGTTATAATATTTCCCGCCGCTCTCACTCCGCAAATATGTTAAATCCCCATACTTTACCTGGGAAATATGAAGTTTCAAGTAAGTACAGGACAAGCTCCGATGGTACACCTTACCCGTCTTCGTTACGTACACCACCATATCCTCATTCTCCCCACCGCCGCCCTGTCGTGTCGTTACCCCGGTAAAAGCACGGGTATGAACCCGCTCCGTACAATGAAAACGCCTTCTGCTCAAAACCGGAAACGGAACTGTCGCCTCATAATCTGCGATGAGGTCAATCTCATTCGTCTCAGACTCAAATCGGGAACGAGCCATACTGACGATAAGTCCATCCTCGTTCAAATACAGATTCATCTTTCCCATCAAATACGCCGGGCTAAGAACCAATGACTTGTCCAGCGCCGCATATTC
>Ga0224748_10366_pt1 | contig 13813 bp, 7 predicted proteins | sample LIM_F_Water_Neg_FD_182074 | JGI IMG/M metagenome (GOLD analysis project Ga0224748, IMG submission 182074) | Enriched cells from gastrointestinal tract of the lab mouse from Pacific Northwest National Laboratory (PNNL), Richland, Washington... | ecosystem: Host-associated > Mammals > Digestive...
CAGCGGTAAAGTTACCACAAAGACACCGGGGAAGACAACCGTGACAGCAAAGATAAAAGATACGGAAATTGTATCAGATCCTTTCGAAATTGAAGTAATCGGCGCACAGGAGAGCCTGGAAAGCGGAAAGCATTATCTGACGGTTTATTCTACCACCAAGGCTTTTTATGCCAGCACAGGCAATCTTGAGCAGGAAACCAGAAGCGTCTACATGGCTGTCAGCAATGACGGCAAGAAATTTGAAGTTTTGAATAATGGCGGCGGCGTAATTTTTGCTAAAAAGGGCGCCAAACAGCTGACAGTTCCCATGGTGTATAAAAACGAAGGGAAGTTCACTGTTGTGGCAGAGGACGCCAGTTCTTCAAAGCTTCATATCTTCACTTCGGCAGACGGAGTACATTATTATGATGAGAATATGGCAGACTCCTATGGTGAAACAGCTCCGACTTTAAAGAAGGATAACTTTGAATTGCTGTTAAAGGGTGAAAATATTCTTAAAACAGACAGTTCCATTACGCTTGGAAACGCCGTAGAACTGACAGAGGCTGAGTACAAATATATTGTTGATAAGCTTGGAAATGTGGTCAATACTGGCTTGGAGACAGTGGCAGATGTAACCGTTAACGCAGGCGACAATGTTTTAGATATCTTGAAAACACAGCGTCCGAGTGTGAATGCTACCTATACCGATGGCTCTACCCAGAAATTTAATATTAACTGGAATGATGCCCTGAGCGGCAAGGATTTGAGCAAACCGGGAGTTTATGAGCTGACGGGTAAAGTAGAACAGACAAAATATTTGAATAAGCTCAAAGAAATCAACGGCAGTAAACTTGAAGAGGACAATCCGGAAAATGTGAATCCGGATCAGCCGGACCATTATGATGAAGCAACTGGTAAAGTATATTTTGACGAGACAAAATTCGTAGAAGGTATGGCGGATCCTATGATTTACTGGGATGAAATTACCGGCTACTATTATATGACAGGTTCTTATTTCCCGGAAGATGCAGATGCAGACAAACTGCCTGGAGATACGACAAAAGAATATGACCGCGTGGTATTAAGAAGAGGAAGAACACTGGAAGAGCTTCAGAACAGGAAGAACCAGGTGACGATCTGGAAAGCAGGCAACCAGGGATATGAGGCAAATGACGGTGCGCAAAAGAACGATGGACAGCGCTTTATCTGGGCGCCGGAAATTCACCGTATAGGTGATAAATGGGTGGTATATTTTACCGAGGCACACGGAAGCACATGGCTGATTTACTGCCATGCCCTGGTACTTGACGGCAGCAAGGATCCTTATGAGACGGCACTGAAAGCTTATGATCAGGAATCTGAGTGGAAAGATTATCAGATGCGCACAGACAAAGGAGGCGTTACAGGAGCTATAACTAAGGATTTCTGCCTGGATATGACATATTTTAAAGACGCGGTAAATGGTCAGTCTTATGTAAGTTGGGCATCCAAAGCATCAGGACTTTCTGACATTTATATTGCAAAAGTTAATGAAAACGAACCTTGGAAGATTGATTCTGATATCGTATTGCTGACAGCGCCGGAATATGGCTGGGAATGCGTACGTTATGTGGTAAATGAAGGTCCTACTGTATTACAAAAAGATGGAAATATTTTTGTGTGCTATTCAGCATCTGGAACAGGTTCTGAATATGCGATCGGTATGATGAGCGCTAAAGCAGGAACAGACTTATTGGATATTAAAAATAATTGGACCAAGAGTCCTTATCCACTGCTGACTTCTCGTGATGTATCTGGAGAAGAAGGGCCTGGACATAATTCATTTACGGTAGATAAGGATGGAAACGCAATCTTTGTATACCATGCAAGACCAACTTCTCATAATTACAAGAAATGCACATGGGATGGAACCGCTTCAAAATATAATGATGATCCATTGTTAGATCCATGCCGCCATGCACGTCTGAAACGTGTGCACTGGGCAAAAGACGGCACGCCGATTCTGAAGATGACGTATGATGACGAGCTTACGGCAGCGAACCAGACTGTGAAAGTAAAGGTTACAGTCAAAGAGAAACCAGTAACTCCGCCTCCTGCTGTTCCGGGAGTAAATAGTCTGAAGCTGAATGTGAAGAAGCTGACTCTTGGTGTAAAAGAGAAATATACATTGAAAGCAACAGTGCTTCCTAAGGCAGCTGCAAAAGTCAGCTATGTATCCAACAAACCCAGTATTGTATCAGTGGGAACAACGAATGGCAAGCTTACAGCGAAGAAGACAGGTAAGGCAGTGATTACGGCGACAGCAGGAGATAAAACAGCAAAAGTTACCGTAACCGTGAAGAAGGCACCTGATAAGAAAGCAAAGGTGACTTTGAAGAAGAAGAACGTAAGCATGAAGCTGAAAGGGAAGAATAAGACTTACCAGATCAGCCCCAAAGTTTCCAGCAAATACGGAAGTGCAACCTTTAAGTATACGATAGATAAAAAAGGCAAGAAGGTTGTCAAGGTAGACGCTAACGGAAAAGTTACGGCTAAGAAGAAAGGTAAAGCAACCATTACGATTAAGACATACAATGGTAAAGCAAAGACGACCTTGAAGATAACAGTAAAATAGAAGCAGGACAATATAGGAGGCTATCCCCGGACTGGGGATAGCCTCTTGATTTTACTGGCGGATGAAAGGAAGCCCCACACTGCAAAGAGCAAAAGAGACAGCAGGCTGATCCAGCAGGAAATAACTTTGCCGGGAGGGCAGTAGAAAAGAGATATCTCATAAGTTCCGGCTTCCAGTGGAATGCCGATAAATGTCTGATTCACCTGAGCAATTTTCGTTTCCTGGCCGTTTACATAGGCCTTGTAGCCCTTACGGTATGGCAGGCTGGTGGCAAAATATCCCGATTGCTTGAGCATTGCTTGTCCGTGCAGCACCATGGAACCAGAAGTTTTGAGCGTATTGCTGGAATTTGCCAAATCTTTTGTGGCAGTTTCCAGAGACTGAACAGAGCTGTTTCCCCAATTTTCAGTATCCATGCTCCATACCTGCCAGTCAGAAAGAGTATAGTTTCCGGCAGAAAGAGAGATATTAAGCTCTTCAATGACGTCATTGGAGGAAATGATCCAGGTAAAAGTGTCATTGTGATTGGGATAGGGAGCGTTTTCTCCTGAAAGTTTGTTTCGTCTTTGGTTAATGTCTATGGTTACCTCATCGCCATCAGGTGAAGCGATTCTAACGGATAGAATCAGCAGACGGGTTTTTAACCTGGATGGGACAGGGAGGGTAAGCTTCGATGTTTTCTGTGAACCCTCCTGGGAAGCTGCAACATCTGGCAAATGAAAATCCTTTGCAGAGAGTTCTCGTATCTGAGAAGTTTTCATAAACTGCTCCCTCGAAACAAGAGTGGGCTCTGTTCCAGGGGCAAAAGCTTTGCAGTCCCTTAATGAAGGAATAATGGTGTATTTCGTCAGAGCCTCCAGAGTATAAGGAAAATTCAGTTTTTCAAATTCATCCTGCGGCATGAGAGCCGTGCTGGTGTATGCCGTTGGAAGAACATTCGGATTTTCAGCAAGGATTGAAGATTCGGACGTTTTTGCCGCAGGCAAAAAACCAAAGGGCATGAAATCCTGATTCGTCTGTATGTAGCGAATGCCCATCAGATAGGAGAAAAAGGGATTGGCATCCGTCATCAGCGCTACCCGGTTGCGGATACGAATAGGATTTCTCATAGTGTTATAGAAGAAATCAGCATAACTTTTGTTTGTTACAGAAGAGTACATAGAGGTACGTCCTAATTTGGGTATAGGCTGTGTATTTACATTTACAAAAGGTTCTGTCAGGCATTCAAAGCGGTAGTTTTGGTCTGTATTTACCGTGTCAAAGACAGTCAGGTCTTCTTGATGAAAAGGAAGCTGCCGTTCGTCAGAGGCGTACACATAATCTTCACGCTGTCTTAATCCGTCAGAAACGCATAGGGAAGGTATGCACAAAATCAGGAACAGCGGAAGTACTTTGCGGGCAAGAGAGACCTGTTTCCAGCCTGAACAACCAGAATTCTTCTGAAAAGTATGGCGTTTTGCAATGTGTATCAGTACAAAGCAGAGAAGGAGCCATAAGCTGTCGGCGAGGATTCCCAGAGAATATTTTGAAAATATGGCAGGGATCAGACACAGCAGACCTAGCCACAGACTGTGCCGCTCTCTGCCTGTGAACAGCGCTTCCAGTGTCATGGTACAGAGCATAAGAAGCAGCGGGACCAATGGAATCAGTACTTTGTAACGGACGTAGAGCAAACCGCTGAGCAGGTAAGAACATGCATTTACAGTCAGGCATAACAACAGCAGAATACTTAATATACGTGTACGTTTCCGCCGGATGCTTAGCAGCAATGTATACAGGCAGAGGACGGTAAGTCCGCATCCGTAAGGATGGTACAGCAGACTGTTTAGATCCAGCCCAAGAGAAAATATTTCAGACAGAGAAGCAGGTGTTCCGGAATCTTTGCTGGTTGACAGTAAATCCAGTCCGGTAGGAATCAGCACAACGGCTGACATGCCAAGGGCCAGTGCAATGGAAGCTGAAAATTTGCATGTGACAGGAAACCAATGATTGCTGCGTTCTGACTTGGAACAACCCAAATAAGGGAAAAAATGAATCTTTTTTTCTTTGAGAAGGCAGCACAGGAAATATACCAGACATACAGCAAGAACCGCAGGGGCAAAGTAATAGCTGTGCAGGCAAACCAAAAAAAATGAAATAGTCAGCAGCAGGAAACTTCCTTTTTGAATCAGCGCTTCTATTCCCCATAGGGCGAGGATGAGGAAAGGCATATAATTTACAAACATAATCTGATGGTGAGTATGGTAGAAACAGGCAGCACAGGAATAGAGAATTGCTCCCAGAAAAGCAAAGAAAGGAAGCGTTACATGCCGTTTCAGCCAGAAATAACAGAGCAATGTTCCGGCCGCAAGTCCTAAAAGGGCGTAAGTTGAAATAATATGGGTCATTGGTATATGAGGCAGAAGGAAGGAGACCAACACATCTGGACGCAAGAATCCATAGTAGGAAAAATCGTAGCTGTTGCAGCCCCCGCCTAAAGGCAGCCAGTCAGGAAGAATTTTTCCTGTTTCATAAAATGCAGTACGATACTGTTCTGCCACAGCAACATGCTGGCTGAACCAATCCCCCTCAGAACCAAAAAGGGCGTTTGCAGATAGTACGGGACCGACAAAGGCCAGTATCAGCATCAAAAGGAGCGCAGGGTAAAGAAGTGCTGTTCCAGATTTTTTCATATTATTTTGCTTTCTTTTGTAAAATAAAAGGGATTTCATATCAGGCTTTCCTTTCTATGTAGTCTGTTTTCAAACATATTGTTATCGTCAGCAGCAAAAAAATAGATTACGCATACGTTTTTCATTACAGATAAAAGTATATAGGTAAAATCTTAAAAAACCATAGAAAAATATCTAAAGATTTCTTAAGTTTTTCTTTAGATATTTGAGAAGAGTATGATATAATATCGACAGATATTATATCGCCTGAAGCGAAGTGGCATGAAAGACCATGATATTGCGAAGCAGTGTGAGATCAAGAAGCGGCGCCCTGAGGAGGACAGAACAATGAGAGAACAATTAACCAGAAGTGACATTAAAAAAATAGAAGAAGAAATTGAATACCGTAAACTGGTAGTACGCAAAGAAGCGATAGAAGCAGTGAAGGAAGCGAGAGCACATGGAGATTTAAGTGAGAATTTTGAGTATCATGCGGCGAAGAAGGACAAGAATAAGAATGAGAGCAGAATCCGCTATCTGGAACGAATGCTGAAAACGGCAGAAATTGTGTCAGATGCATCGAAAGAGGATGAAGTCGGTATTAACAATACCGTTACTGTGTATTTTGAAGAGGACGATGAAGAGCAGGTCTTTCGGCTGGTAACATCGATCAGGGGGAATTCTATGAAAAACCTCATCAGTACGGAATCTCCAATTGGAAAGGCTATTCTGGGGCGTAAGGCAGGAGAGCGAGTCCAGATTAAGGTCAATGATAGTTACAGTTATTATATTGTGATAAAGAAAATTGAAAATACTTCTGAAGATGAAAATGATGCAATCAGGAGTTATTAATTACCGGGCTATGATGAGCAACGGATATCTTGATGTGTCTGGTTTTTCATCTGCAGTGCTGTCGGCAATCGGTAAAAGCAGCTGTCACAACAGAGGCCAGATATAATATATGTTATTCCAGAATAGAGGATAGCATATATTATATCTGGCTGTTTATGCGGCAGCTTCTTTTTCATTCTATAGGATTAGGGTGCCAAAAGGTAGTGAAATAAAATGAAGCTGGCAATTTGCACCTATTTGTGCAAATTGCCAATAAGCATTTATAATATCACCTTTTGACGCCTGAATCTCTATAGGAAAGATCTTCAAGAAATGCGGATGTAACGGGCAGCAGCATAGCCTTTTACCGTTTTTCTGCCCTGCTTTACACTGACCAGATACCATTTTTGACGATCTGATCCGGTAGCCTGTCCAAGAATGGTGACTTTTGTACCTCGCGGCAAGGTGGTGATGATTCCGCTGCTGGCGTTTGCCATGCGGCGAAGGTGAAGACCGCTGCCAGCGGTGACGATGCCAGTCTGTTTTTGTGTTTGTCCTGTGGAGAGAAGGTCAGATCTGACATAGCCGTTTTTCTTTTTGTTTCCTATTTTAAAGGAAATGCGGCTCCACGCTGTTCCAGACTTGTCATTAGCGGTACAGATAACAGTTACTTTTGAACCAGCGTTCAGGGTTGTGATAACGGGATGATTGGTTCCGGCATGTTTTCTCACGTTTGTAGAGCTGCGTACATTGGCAGAACGAGAATTGCATCTGGTCCGGGCGGAAAGAGGCTTGGAAAAATATCCGGTTACAGTGCGGCGGCCTTTTTCTGTGTAGGCACGGACTCTGTAATAATATTCCCTGCCGCTTTGCAGTTTAAGATTGCAGAACGCATGGTTTCCAGCGGAGATTTCTTTGATTTTTTCATAAGGACCGTCATATGATAAGGACCGGAATATCTGATAACCGGTGATGCCGTTCTGAGAAGCCCAGGATATATTGATGCTGTTTGCCGTAGTAACGCCGCATTTTAGTTTTTTGACCATCGCTGGCTTCCTCGCAGCAACTGCAGGCTGGGGCAGGCAGAGAGTGATAAAAAAAAGCAGCAGAAGAGAATAAATACATTTTTTAAAATTAAGATTTAATTTCATAACACACACTCCTTTTAAAATACATTTCATATTAATTAAAAGGAAAAATTCGGTAAAAGTCAATGGAAAATTAGGAATTCATTTTTTATTAATAAATTCAAGAAGTCTTAAAGAATTCAAAATAAAAAAATTAAGTACAATTACTCCTAAATTCTTCCGCATTGTGATATACTGTAACGTATGAATGAAAGCTGCCTTCTTACATAATAAAAGGAAATTAGAAATGACAGAAAGGAAACCATAGGATTATGATGGAGATTTTAAAAGCCGTGATATACGGAATTGTGGAGGGAATTACAGAATGGCTCCCTGTGAGCAGCACGGGGCATATGATTTTACTGGAGAAGATTATGCCTATGGAGGTATCGCAGGAATTTTGGAATATGTTTCTGGTAGTTGTACAGCTGGGTGCTATCCTGGCAGTCGTAATCATGTTTTGGGAAAAGATCTTTCCTTTTCATCTGAATAAAAGAGAGATTATTGACTGGGATATTATGGAACTTTGGGGCAAAATTTTAGTTGCGTGTATTCCTGCGGGAGTAGTAGGAGTGGTATTTGGAGACTGGCTGGATGAACACCTGTATAATTTCTGGGTTGTTGCAGTGATGCTGATTACGGTGGGGATTATCTTTATCATAGTGGAAAATGTGAACCGCGGCAGTAAACCTGTAATTCGAAGTACAAGAGAACTGACCTGGGAGATTGCTTTTATTATCGGTTTGTTCCAGCTTGTGGCGGCTGTATTTCCCGGCACATCCAGATCTGGAGCTACCATTATCGGGGCTCTGTTGATTGGAGTGTCAAGATCAGTGGCAGCGGAATTTACCTTTTATCTTGCCATTCCGGTAATGTTCGGGGCAAGTTTCTTAAAACTTCTGGGATTTGGGTTTGCATTTACCAGGCAAGAACTGAGCATACTACTGGTGGGGATGGCTGTTTCATTTGCAGTTTCTGTGGTGGTAATCCGTTTTCTGATGGGATATATCAGGAAGCATGATTTTAAGGTATTTGGTTATTACCGGATGATACTTGGAGGGCTGGTAATCTTGTATTTTGGCTTTCTCAACTAATACATAACATCATCCTAATAACTTAAGATGACAGGAAAGGAAACAGAGTATGTTTATAATTGCAGGGCTTGGGAATCCATCTTCCAGATATGAGGGAACCCGTCATAATGTTGGATTTGATGTGATTGATATGCTGGCGGATAAATATAATATCCGTGTCAGGGAAAAGAAGCATAGAGCATTGTGCGGGACAGGGATCATAGAAGGACAGAAAGTGCTGCTGGTAAAACCGCAGACTTTTATGAATTTGAGCGGAGAGAGCATAGGAGCGATTTTGAATTTTTATAAACTGGAGCCGGAGTCAGGGCTTTTGGTCATTTATGATGATGTGAGTCTGGCTCCTGGCAGGCTTAGAATAAGAAAAAAAGGAAGCGCCGGGGGACATAATGGAGTTAAAAGTATTATCAGCCATGCTGGAACACAGGAGTTTCTGAGAATTAAGATCGGGGTAGGGGAAAAGCCGGAAGGCTGGGATCTTGCAGATTATGTGTTGGGAAGATTTTCACGGGAAGAGAGAAAATTGGTGAACGATGCTTTTGGACGTGCATGTGATGCAGCAGCGCTGATGGTACAGGGAAAAACGGATCAGGCAATGAATCAATTTAACTGAAACAGGAGGCAATATGAGAAGTTTTACAGAGCCTTTGCTGGGACTGGAACAATATATAAAATTAAAGGAACAATTGATAAAGTTGGACGGAGTTGTGCAGGTTTCCGGGTGTGTAGACACTCAGAAGCCTCATTTCATGTATAGTCTTTTGGAACAAAAATACAATGCGCTTATTGTAACATTTCAGGAACAAAAGGCAAGGGAAATCTATGAAAATTATCGTTTTTATGACCGGAAGGTTCTGTATTATCCTGCAAGAGACGTATTGTTTTATCAGTCTGACATACGAGGTAATCTTTTGACTGCCGAACGTTTGGCAGCAGTGAAAGCTTTGCTGGAGCGGGAACAAGTAACAGTAATTACTACTTTTGATGCGCTCATGGACCGTGTACTGCCTTTGCCCTGTATACAAAAAGAAATCTTAGAGTATGCGCTGGGAGATCCGCTGGATATGGAAAAAGTGAAAACTCAGCTGGTACGGTTGGGATATGAGAGGAATTATCAGGTGGAAAGCGCGGGACAGTTTGCTGTCCGGGGCGGAATTTTGGATATTTTTCCGCTTACGGAGGAAAATCCGTATCGTTTGGAGCTGTGGGGAGATGAGATTGATTCTATGCGCAGTTTTGAGGTGGAAAGCCAGCGTTCCATTGAGAATCTGGAGCGGGTATCGATCTATCCCGCAATTGAAACAGTGTTGACGCAGGATAGCTTAGAACGTGGGCTGAAGTCTCTGGAACAGGAGAAAAACCGGATCTGTGAAGCGTTCCGTAAAGAGATGAAGACAGAAGAAGCTCATAGACTCAAGGCGGCGATAGAAAATTTGACAGAAGAGATAACAGAACTTGGGCAGAGCGATGGAATAGACAGCTATCTTACGTATTTTGCAGAAGATACGGTTTCATTTCTGGATTATTTTGAGGGGGGAGAAACGATTGTATTTCTGGATGAGCCTGTCAGGCTGGCAGAGAAAGGACGAGTGGTACAGCAGGAATTTTCTGAGAGTATGCAGCATCGCTTAGAGAAGGGTTATATTTTACCAGGGCAGATGGAGGCGCTTTATTCGGGGAAAGAGATTTTTGCCAAAATACAGAGAAGAAAAAGCGTGGCAGTGACAACGCTTGATATGAAAATCAATGAAATAGAAATAAAATCAAGATATAATATTTACTCCAGGACGTTAAACTCTTACAACCGCAGTTTTGAATTGCTGTTAAAAGACTTGAAGGAATACCAAAGGAAGAAATATCAGGTGATTTTATTGTCTGGTTCAAGAACCAGAGCCAGGAATCTTACCGATGATCTAATGGCAGAAGGGCTGAACTGTTTTTACAGTGAAGACTATGATCATCTCCTGCAGCCTGGTGAGATTATGACTGCCTACGGCAAGCTCAAGCAGGGATTTGAATATCCGGATTTGAAATTTGTAGTCATTTCGGAGAGTGATATTTTTGGCGGAGATCACAAACGTAAGAAAAAACGAAAAACTTATGAAGGAGAGAAGATACAGAGTTTTACGGAGCTGAGCGTTGGGGATTATGTGGTTCATGAGCGGTATGGTGTGGGCATCTACCGCGGAATTGAGAAGATTGAGATTCAGAAGACGGCGAAGGACTATGTGAAGATCGAATATGATAAAGGCAGTACGTTATATGTGCTTGCCACTCAGTTGGAGGCGATACAGAAGTATGCAGGGGCGGAGGCCAAGAAACCCAAAATAAACCGCCTGGATGGACAGGAATGGACAAAGACAAAGAACCGGGTTAAAGGTGCAGTCAAGGAGATTGCAAAAGAGCTGGTGGAGCTATATGCAGCAAGACAAAACACGGAAGGATTTGTGTATGGACCCGATACTGTGTGGCAGAGAGAGTTTGAAGAGTTGTTTCCTTTTGAAGAGACGGAAGATCAGGAACTTGCCATTGAAGCTACCAAGCGGGATATGGAAAGTAAAAAGATTATGGACCGGCTGATTTGTGGGGATGTAGGATATGGAAAGACGGAAATTGCAATACGTGCGGCATTTAAGGCGGTACAGGAAAATAAGCAGGTAGTCTATTTAGTTCCCACCACCATTCTCGCACAGCAGCATTATAATAATTTTGCCCAGCGCATGAAAGATTTTCCAGTCAGAGTTGAATTGATGTGCAGATTCTGTACCAATGCCCAGATGAAAAAAACAGTGGAAGATTTGAAACGGGGGATGGTGGATATCGTTATCGGTACCCATCGGGTGCTCTCGAAAGATGTGGAATTTAAAGATTTGGGGCTTTTGATTATAGATGAAGAGCAGAGGTTTGGGGTGACGCACAAAGAAAAGATTAAGCAGATGAAGAAAAATGTGGATGTTCTGACGCTGACGGCAACCCCGATTCCCAGGACTCTGCATATGAGCCTCATTGGAATCCGAGACATGAGTGTTCTGGAAGAGCCTCCGATGGACCGTCTTCCAATACAGACTTATGTGATGGAGTATAATGATGAGATTATCCGCGAGGCAATTAACCGGGAACTGGCGCGGAATGGACAGGTATACTATGTATTTAACCGGGTCAATCAGATTGTGGAAGTTACCTCAAGGATTGCAGAGCTGGTGCCGGAGGCAAGGGTAGAGTTCGCTCATGGACAGATGCGTGAACGTGAACTCGAAAATATTATGTATCAGTTTATCAATGGAGAAATTGATGTTCTTGTGAGTACTACAATAATTGAAACAGGACTTGATATTTCAAACGTAAATACAATGATCATCCACGATGCAGACAATTTAGGACTGTCTCAGCTTTATCAGCTCAGGGGGCGTGTGGGCAGGTCAAACCGGACCTCTTATGCTTTTTTGATGTATCGGCGGAATAAAATGTTAAAAGAAGTTGCTGAGAAACGTCTCTCAGCCATTCGTGAGTTTACAGAGCTGGGCAGCGGTTTTAAGATTGCCATGCGGGACCTGGAGATACGAGGAGCTGGGAATCTGCTGGGAGCTCAGCAGCATGGACATATGGAAGCGGTGGGTTACGATCTATATTGCAAAATGTTAAATCAGGCTGTAAAATCTCTGAAAGGTGAGTCTGAACCAGAACAATTTGAAACCAGCCTGGAACTGGATGTGGACGCATTTATTCCGCCTGCTTATATTCCCAATGAATTTCAAAAACTGGATATCTATAAAAGAATCGCAGTAATTGAAAATCAGGAAGAGAGTGAAGAAATGCTGGAAGAACTGATTGACCGATTTGGTGAACCGCCAAAATCAGTGGAAAATTTACTTACAATAGCGCAGCTGAAGGCAAAAGCGCATAGATGTTATTATACTGAAATTAAAGAAATAGGAGAAAAAATAAAATTTACATTTTATTATATGGCAAAGATTAATCCGGCGAATATTATGAAGATGGTTGAAAAATATGAAGGAGCGCTGAAGTTTATACGAGATATAAAAATTCCTTATTTTGAGTACAGCAAGAATCATAATATCAGACAGAAAGCAATCAGCACGCTGGAAGCGGCGGAGATGATTCTGGAAGATACGGCAAATCTTCTGGTGGACTGCAGTGTGAAAGAGTAATGCGGTTTCGGATTTTGCGGTTTTTGGTATTTTTGAGTAAGACAGCCTGTAAAAGGTGAAAAATCCGTGAAATTCAGAGAAAAACTGTTGCTTGTATCAGAGAAAAGAACTATAATATTACAGAAATATAGGGAACACACAGGAGGAAATATATGAAGGCAAAGAGATTAGCGGCTCTGTTACTGACAGTGGTATTGGGAGCCTCCGTTTTAACAGGATGCGGCAGCGGCATTGATGCGAAAAAGACAGGAGCAACCCTGGATGGACAGGAGATTTCTCTTGGATTTATGAATTTTATGGCAAGATATCAGCAGGCAATTTATGACGGGCAGTTTTCATCTATGTTTGGAAATACAGACATGTGGTCTCAGGATATGATGGGTGATGGAACGGATATGGAAACTTCCGTCAAGAAAAACGTAGCGGAAAGTATTGAGCAGTTCTACCTGCTGGAAAAACACATGGCAGACTACAAGGTGGAAATCACAGACGAGGAAATGACGGCCATGGATGAGGCGGCAAAGAAATTTATGGAAGACAATACCCCAAAGGCAATCAAACAGATTGGCGCCACTGAGGAATATGTCAAGGAAATGCTTCGGCTGAACACGATCCAGGCGAAAATGCGCATCGAAATGGATAAAGAAGTAGATACTGAGGTTACGGATGAGGAAGCCGCACAGAAAACGATCAGTTATGTCAGCGTAAATAGAAATTCCACGACAGACGAAGAAGGCGAAACCAAGGAGTATACGGAAGAGGAAAAAGCGGAAGTAGAGCAGAAGGTAAAGGATTTCCGAAAAGCTGCCAAAGATGACTTTGAGACGGCGGCAGAGGCGGCTGGTTATACGGTCACTCCTTATTCTTACGGTGAGAAAGATGAGAGCTATACCTTGGATGATGCGGTAATAGAGGCTGCAAACAAGTTGAAAGACGGTGGGCTCAGTAAAGTAATTACTACAGATGATAATTATTATGTGGTACACATGGACAGCACCTTTGATGAGGAAAAAACTGAGGAGAAGAAGAAATCCATTGTACAGCAGCGCAAGGATGATCATTATACGGAAGTATGCGACGGTTACAAAGAAGGAGTAACTTTTGAACTGAATGAAGATGAGTGGGCAAAAGTTAAGTTTGACGAGCGGTTTACAATCAAACAGACCCAAACAGCAGAACCGGAGAATGACGCTGGTGAGGAAGATGCTTCTGGTGCAGAGAATGACGCTGGCGGTGAAGATGCTTCTGATGCAGATGAAACCGCAGATACAGAAGGGACTTCTGATAATGAGACGGGAACGGAAGATTCTGACAGCAAATAAGATTTAATAAAACAGAAAAATGGACA
>Ga0224748_10367_pt1 | contig 13783 bp, 9 predicted proteins | sample LIM_F_Water_Neg_FD_182074 | JGI IMG/M metagenome (GOLD analysis project Ga0224748, IMG submission 182074) | Enriched cells from gastrointestinal tract of the lab mouse from Pacific Northwest National Laboratory (PNNL), Richland, Washington... | ecosystem: Host-associated > Mammals > Digestive...
AGGGCAGTATGCTCTATTGTTGCAGAAGAAAGAAGAAAACTGGAAGGATTGCTGCGAACTGCGTCTCTATGCCCTATGCCCTGACTTTTTTAAACTCCGGCCCTACAGAGGAGATATGCATTGCCATACCTGCCGCTCCGACGGTAAGGAAGGGCCTGCCATTGTGGCGGCGAATTACAGGAAAGCCGGCTTTGACTTTTTATCTATCACAGATCACGGACAGTATGAGCCGTCTCTGGAGGCGATCCGCGCCTATGCGGAGATCCCCATGAGTTTTTGTCTGTTCCCGGGGGAGGAGGTACATCCGCCGAAGAATAACTGTCATACCGTTCATTTTGGGGGAGCTTACAGTGTAAACGAGATCTTCCGCAGGGATCCGGAAGGATATGAGCGGGAGGTGGATGAGCTGGCAGAGGCCCTGCACGTGCCGGAAGGGCTTAATGCCAGGGAATATGCCTCTCTGGTGTGGGTATATCAGCAGATCAGGAAAGCAGGAGGCCTGGCGATTATGGCTCACCCTTGCTGGATTCAGGAGGAGGCCTACCATATCTCCAGGGCTATGTATCGTTATCTTCTCGCAACCCATCCTTTTGACGCCCTGGAGCTGACCTGCGGACAGTCTCTGGAGGAAAACCAGCAGCAGATCAGCCTGTGGCAGCAAATGAGGGAGGAAGGGAACGTGGTGCCGGTGGTGGGCAGCAGTGATTCCCACGGGACGGTAAATTCTCAGTGGTTTGGCCTGTCCAAGATGATTGTACTCAGCGAGGAATGCAGCAAGGATGCCATTATGGAGGCAGTGAAATCCCGACAGGTGGTGGTATTGGAGCAATACCATGGGGAGGCTCTTCCCAGGGTATACGGAGAAAATCGAGCTCTGGAATTCGTGTTGTTTTTGCTTACGGAATTTATGCCGTTACATGACGAACTGTGTTTTGAGGAAGGGCGGCTGATGAAAGCGTATGCCTGCGGCGACCGGCAGGCAGGAGAAGAGCTGCGTCGGATCGGCAAGCGCACGGAGGCGCTGTTTGAAAAATATTGGGCATAGAGAAGAGTAATTTATGGACACTGTTGCCGTGACGGGGGAGATGCGATTTGGTAACCGCAAAAGAGATTGATATTGTGCGCTCTATGGAATATAATAGGAGAGTAAAGACGAGGCGTAATTGTCAGGAGTGAGTTTGATGGCGGAAAACCCAAATATTGAATATAGAGAATCATGGAAGGATGAATATCTCAAATGGATATGCGGTTAAACAACAGTTAAGGGGAAATGCATTTACGAATTTTCTCATGGCAAAGACCGGGATGAAGTGGGATGCGGCAACTGTGTCCAATATCTCTGTTTTGGATTTGTATAAGGAGGGCTTTGATATTTTTAAGAGAGAAGCGCTTCGCAGTGGTCGCATGTCAAAAGAAGATTTGGACATTTCAAACGAAGAATTGTTGGAAAAACTGGATTTAGTTGCAGACGGCAAATTGAAACGTGCCGGAGCGTTATGCTTTTACAGGTATCCTGAAAAAGTGATTGGAGGATGCTATGTGAAAATCGGGAAATTGTCCCGGTTCAGATCCGTATAGAAGAGGATGTTATGTTCGTCAGCAACTGTAGCATGCTTCCTTTTGGGTGGACAGCAAAAACTCTTTTAGGCTCTCATACTTCAAAGCCTTATAATCCGGATATTGCCAGAGTGTTCTATCGTGCAGGATATATTGAGAGCTGGGGACGTGGGATTCAAAAAATTTGCGATGCCTGCAAAAAATTAGGCGCTGAAGAACCGGAATATATTGTCAAAAAAAGATTAGAACGTGTAGGTGGAAAGCGTTACGGTTACTGGAAGATTAATGAGCAATTAAAACAATGAAAACTCTTAATTGGGGGAACGGAAAAATGTCCGTATACACAACAGAAAAAATCAGCGATCATGATTTTAAGATTTATCATGCAATATATAGCCAGGAAAATATTTTTATGAGTTACGATTGGAAGGAACGCGTGGAGTTGTCTGAGCCGGACGGCTGCGGATTTTTGTTGGCGAAAGATGGCATCGCTGTTGGCGGAGCCATTTACCGGGATAATCATGTAACATGCCCTTTTTTGATTGCTCCTTTCTGTGATAAATATGAGTTTTGGAACGAATTGCTGAGGCTTTGGAAGGTGCGGGACGACAAGCTGTTTCTTGATTTTATACCGGAGAGCTATTGTGAGCCCTTAGAAAAGGCAGGTGCCCAAAAAAAGCGTGGGCAGTGCAGGATGCTGCGTCCCACAACAAAAGAGAATGTTTTGTTAAATAAAGACTATTACTTTTCCACCCCTGCTACGGCAGATCAGGAAGAGATTATAGAGGTAGTTTATGAATCACACTTGCATGGATATACATCTACGGTAACCGGGCTGCCGGACAGGGAAGAAGTGGGAATCGCGGTTAATCGCCGCTTCGCCGCATTTTCAGAGACGGATACATTGGACTTCGGCACGATTGTCAAGAACCGTGAGGATCATAAAATAGCAGCTGTGTGTCTGGCGGGGATATATCCCGGTGCATGTAATGACTTTTCCACAATCCATCAGGTGTCCGTATTGCCCCAGCACCGCCAAAAGGGCGTGGCGGAAGCTATGATACGCAACACGATCAATACGGCATGGAAACGATCACCTGCCATATCATTAGGGGTAATGACAGGTAATCCGGCTAAGAAACTGTACTCTAAAATAGGGTTTATTTCCGGGATGGAGTATAATGACTATGTATTTTGACAGTGCAGGAACCGGACTTCAGATGAATGGGGAGATTATGAGGCTGGCTTGATCAGCGTCGCCTCCCCAATACATTATTTTTCATTCCAACACTTGCGGCAATTCATATAAATTGTCAATACTTTCATCACCCTTCTCTGTACGTTGAATCCGAATAAATTTGCAATTAGCATTCATCGCAGTTCTTCTATCCTTTTCTTCATCTCCAATAAAAATTAATTCTGTGATTGGAGTGGAAAATTTTTCGGAAATCATTTGTAATCCTTTGCAGTTTGGCTTCCTGTATCCTGCAACAGAAGACGAAACGTAATAATCAAAATAGACCAGCAGCTCTGAGATGTCCCGCCTGAAAATTTCATCAGGCATTGCACTGGGTAAGTCGGTCAATGCCGCTATTGCATAACCTTTTTCCCTGAGTTTTTGCAACACATGAATTGATTCTGGATAAATTTCTGCTTTTAACTGTAATCCGCTCCAAAAAGTTTCTATACAGCTTTGAATAGGAATATCTATATGCCAGGGTTCTAATACTTTTGTAAAAATGTACTCTGCTGAATACTCAACCTCTCTGTAGTTAATTCTCGGATTAAATTCCTTTAGCATTTGAAACGATTTTTCGACTGTTTCCTGGGAGATATGATACTTGTATTTTCGAATAATTTTTTCAAATCCCTCATAATAAAAATTTTCCCATGAATGAGGCATTCCTGCATACTGCATTAATGTTCCGCCCAGGTCAAAAACTACGACTTTCAAAATTGTTACGTCTCCCTTCCCCAGTTTATCCAGGTAATATTCCAACTGACGAAATATTCCGGTAAACCCGGTCGCCTGTTATTCAGACACAACCCGGCAGCGTTTTTTGTAGCATGCAATCCCATATCTGAGGATGGTGCGCATACCGTCATCCAGTAATTCCTCTGCATAGTTCTTATCGCGGATTTGCCGGAGCGCTTCTTTGCATGCAGCGTCGAAGCCGGCATTTTCAGCGTACTTTAATTCTATAAGGATACCAAGTTCTTTTTCCTCATTTTTTATACTGATGTCGCTGTAACCCTCGCCGGATTCAGCGTTAGATTTAACAATCCACCCATCCATACAGGCAAAAAGTCCTAATAAGATGCCGTGATAGAAATTTTCTTTCATTTCCTTTCTGGCGTTCGTATCCCGAATGCTGATGGTGCTGCGCAGGTAAGAATTAAACCCTTCTTCTATGGCGGCCGTGTTATTTTCTTCAAAGGCCCGGCAGAAGTTTTCCAGTTTGTGCAGGTCTTTGTGGGTTTCCTCCTGAAACCACATACGTATCTGTTGCGTAAAAATCCACTGTATTTCCCTGTTAGGGATAACAAGCTCAGTCAGCCCTCTTTCATCCTCGCCTCGCTGGGTCAGATAACCAGTGGTAAAAAGGATGCTCCAGAGGTTTTCGATGCCAGAGTCCAGATCCCGGTAGGTCAGCTCCTGACGGATTGCCTTTTTGATACTGCCGCCGTTGATCAACAGTTCGATCTCATCTCTGACGACTGAGTTTGCCTGCCTGATAAAGCTTCTGATAATATCATTGCTGCTGGTATTTACCCAGTAATTCTGAGGTCTGGAGACGCTTTTGTCACGCAGGCCGTCACAATAGTTGATGACATCCCATGGACAGTATACTTCTAAATTGCCGAAACGGTAGCCATCGTACCATTCCCTGACAGAATCGTACTGCGCCGTAAAACCATAATAAGCAAGCATTTTCTGGACTTCCGCATCAACAAAACCGAAATATTCATTATATCGCACGTCTTTTATAGTATATACGTTAAAGTTGTTTAGTCCGGTGAAAACACTTTCTTTGGATATTCTGAGACATCCTGTGAGGAGTGCAAAGTACAGGCTGTCATTTGTTTTCAAGGCTTTTCCAAACAGTCTTCCGATCAGGCTGACCATTTTATCATAGTATCCGGACTGATATGCTTTATCGAGGGGAACATCGTATTCGTCGATCAGTATGATTACATTCTGTCCATAATGCCTTTGCAAAAGCTGGGACAGGATAAAAAGGCTCTCCGTCAAAAGATCGTCCGACATGGAAAAGATACCGGAATCATCCAGAGAAATAATCTGTCTGTATTGTTGCCGCTGGGTTTCTGACAGACGTTCACTCTTTGCAAGAAACTCAAACTGCAAGGCTTCATGTCCGATCAGGGAACACATTTTACTGCGGGCAGAGGTAAAACTGCTTCCGGTGACATCCTTTAAACTGATAGAGATGACGGGAAATTTCCCCATATACTTATCACAGAGTTCTTTTTCCTTTGAAATTTCCAGGCCATCAAAAAGCATCCGGTCACATCCGATTTCAAAAAAATGTTTCAGCATACTGATATTCAGGGTTTTGCCAAAACGTCTTGGGCGTGTGAAGAGCTTTACTTTTCCCCAGTTTTCCAAAAGCGTTTTGATAAAAAGTGTTTTATCTACATAATACAATCCCATGGTACGTATTTCGCCAAAATTTTCCACACCCACGGGAAGAGAGGTTTTAACTGCCATCATAAAACTCCTTTCTTTGAAAAAGCGCCGCATCTTCACTTGTCGGAAAATCCCAACCCCTTAGTAAATCAGGGCCTGCCACTTTCTAAGATGAAATAAACATTCCATATTCTTTCGGTACATTTAGAATTCCGTTTGTTGTATTTTCCGCCAGAATATCTTTTATTACCTGTTTCGGTACATTTTTCAATGAAGTCATACTGGGAAGGGAGCAGATATATTCCACCATATCATCAATATTAGTAACGGCCAGTGAATCTATATATTCTAATTTTTCAACTCTTGAAAAAAATTTACTTAAAATTTCATTTCCATTTTGAAGGGTAAAGCTCTTATTTATGTTATCTTCAACACCGTATGCAGAAAGAATATTCGAGAGATAAGCTATGATTCCATTCTCTCCATATGTGGCACAATAAAAGTGACCACCTCTTTTTAAAACCCGCCGTACCTGCGCCAACCCTTTATCTAAATCAGACACATGGTAAAGCATCATATTTGCAATGACAACATCAAATACCTCATTTTCATAAGGAAGCTCCTGAATATCTAAAACCCTGTATTCAAGATTATCATAATGTCCGATCCTGTCCTTTGCGGCTGCTAACATTCCTTCTGAAAAATCAGAAAGTATTAACTTCGAACAGTTACCAATTAAAGACTCCCTGTTCTTCCAAATATCTCCGGTTCCGCAGCCAATCTCCAACACTTTAGCCCCTTGATCAATTCTGTAATTAGAAACTATCCAGTTTCCAAACCCCATTTTATTCGTTGAATACTTATCATGAATTGACATTCTTGTTTTTAAATGATCCGCGGTAGCATATTGCTGTTTTACAATTGATATATCATTTGTCCTGCTCATAATTAACCTCATGCCGTGGTGGTGCGCCGCGTCAGCGGCGCATGTAAGTTTTAGAACTATAATTGGTAAGTATAGCATATTTTCGGCGGAGCATACAGAAAAAAATACGTGTTTGAAAAAGCATTCTTGGGGAAGTATTTCAAGAGGTTTTGTTGTTCAAGATCATAGACTCCGGCCTCTGTCTATGCTATACTGAACGGTATGAGATACAGGGCGCGACAGCCCAGGAGAGATATATTCATGGAGAAGAAAAAAGTAAGTGAACTGCTGAAGAATGCAGACAGAGAAACGTTTATTGACATTATTGCAAAAATGTCGGAGCACGGCCCTGAATCAGAAAAGGTGATAAAGGACTGGCATAAGAGGAACAGTGAAAAGTACCACAAAAAAGCGGTCGCCGGGGAATTGGAGGAATGCTGGGAAGAGGCCAGGGCGGTTATCAGCGAATTTAATGAGTACGGAGGCGGTCCGGAGTCTGATGAGGAGGAAGCCTGCGATCATTTATGGAGAATGGACGAACTGGTCAAGGAACATGACATTGACTGGGAGGATCGGGTGGAAATTCTGGATGAGATGCTGGAAGAATTTTATGAAGGGAACAGCGGGTTCGACGACATCCTGATTGATGTGGCGTCTTCTTTTTGCAAAAGCGAGCAGGAGCAAAGGTATTTGGCAGATAAGCTGGCAAGCGGCTACAGTGGCTATTACAGGGATTATGCGGCCTATATCTATAAGAATCTGGGGGATGAGGAACAGTTTTTGCAGACAAAGCTGGCAAACCTCAGGTACGGCTCGGATTATATAGAAGTTGCCAAATACTACGCAAAGGCGAAAGACCGGGCCAAGGAACTGGAATATATATGGAAAGGCTTGCAAAACTGCAGCGGAAGGCTTGATGAACTGATTGAGTACATAGCGCCTGTTTATATAAAGGAAGAAAATGATAAGGAGCTTAAGCGTTTATTCGATTTTGTTGAGAAAACGAAATGGGATGTCAATATTGTCGCTATGGCAAAGCAGATGTACAGATATGCAGGCCAGAAGGGGGATTATGCTTCCAGGAAAAAAATGCTTCTGCTTATTTTGGATACCTGCGACAGAGACGAAGTGAAGAAATGGTTTGAAGTCTGCAAAAAGGAACTGAGCCAGGAGGACTGGCAGAAGGAGTATGAAAAAATCCTGGAAAAAGTCAGACACAAGGATCTGAAATTTTATCTGGACATCTGCATGGATACCGGGAGGGAAAAAGAAGTGTTGAAATACCTGCAGGATGCCGGCTACAGATATGATTATTGGGGTATAGATTACAATCAATACTTTAGCAGCCGTTTAGCCCAATTTTATCCCGATGAGATAGTGCAAATTTACTGGAGGGAAGTGGAGGGTCTTCTTCGGGCCTCAAACAGCAAAAATTATGAGACTGCGGTAAGCTTTTTGAGAAAGATAAAGGCTCTCATGAAGAAAAATAAAAAGCAGGCCGAATGGGAAGAAAAATTCAGCGAATTGAAAGAAACACATAAGCGCAAAAGAAGTTTTATGGCGTTGGTCTCAAAGCTCTGAGAGGGCAAAAAACGTAGCATTACGGTATTGCCCGGCCAGCTCCACAATAAGCCCCAGCACAAAACCATGGTAGAACCGCTCCGGGTTTGCATTCCCAGAGGGCTTATTTCCGGTATCGAAGGAGCTGAAAGTCTGTTCGGCCACCAGATTCATGTATTCATTCATATAGTCTGAGTCGCCCTGCAAAAATGCCTGTAAAAACCCATTGTACGGGATATTTTCGCTGGAAAACCAATCCTTGACCATATCCTCGAACATCATATGGACTTCCCGGTTGGTCAATCGGAGGCAGTAGGTAAATCTGCCGCTCGATGGATCAAAGTGGCGGGATGTCACCTTTAAATAGCCGCTTGCCAGAAGCAGGCTCCAGATGGCGCAGCGCTTTTTCTCCAGTTGGTCAAAGATGATCTCTTCGTCAAGCTCCATGGACAGAGCTCGTCCCTGCAGAAGATCCTCCATTATCACTTTTGTTTGCGGATCTCCCTGCCGGATCAGGCGGCTCACAAGGCGGTTGGAGCTGGAATTGGCCCAATACGGCTTGTACAGCCTGCCTTCCAGGAAACAGGTAATCGACCAGGGATTATAAATGTCCGTCAGCAAGCCCCGCTCCATATAAGGATTGGTCTTGAAGGCGGAATTGAAAAGACTGCGGATGAACTGCGTCAGCTCTTCCCAATATCCGTTTGCGTAGGCTTCCTGCAAAGGCGTGTCGTACTCGTCCAGGAGAATCAGCGCTTTTTTTCCATGGTATTGATACAAATAGTCAGTCATATTTTGGATGGCTGTCGTGGCGGCAGCATCGTCCATATCTGTCCGGACAAGATCAAAGGACGCGCGGTCAATGGCATTTAGCCGTTCTTTCACATAAATGTGGCTGCTGTAAAGCTTGACCAGCTTTCGGATAAAAGAGATGCCGGATCCAATGTCATGCCGCACCCTGTTTTTGGAAGCCACGAGGCGTAAACTGCGTCCGGAAATGATGAGGAAGAACGGGGAAAACCTTCGCGGGCAATTGCAAACCTACCTGTTTTATTTTATAATAGAAAGCGTGTGAAACCCCGAACGGTTCAGAGGCACAGAAACAAGAGGAAAAACACGGATGCCGGATGCCGCGCCCGGCAGGGCATTTTTCAGTGAAATAAAATCTTAAGGAGGATTTGTCTATGCACCAGACTATGTTATCAGTAATCGAAGGCGGCGCTTATCTTGCGCAGGGCACGGAAATTATACCCGACGGTCCAGAGGCCCAGGAGGCGCTAAAGGCCCGGACAGGGAAGGAAACCACGAAGGAAGCGGCAAGGCAGCAGACCATTGCCTATGGGATTTTAAAGGAACACAACATATCGGGAAACATGGACAAGCTCAGGATCAAGTTTGACAAGCTGACCTCCCATGATATTACCTTTGTAGGGATTATCCAGACCGCAAGGGCGTCAGGGCTTGAGAAGTTTCCCATTCCTTATGTGCTTACCAATTGCCACAACTCCCTTTGTGCGGTGGGAGGAACCATCAATGAGGACGATCACATGTTTGGCCTCAGCTGTGCCAAGAGGTATGGCGGCGTTTATGTGCCCCCTCATCAGGCGGTAATCCATCAGTATGCCAGGGAAATGCTCGCAGGGGGCGGAAAGATGATCTTAGGCTCCGACTCCCATACCCGTTACGGCGCCCTGGGCACCATGGCAGTGGGGGAGGGCGGCCCTGAGCTGGTGAAGCAGCTTCTGGGACAGACCTATGACATCAATATGCCCGGCGTGGTGGGCGTTTACTTAACCGGTGAGCCGGTAAAGGGCGTAGGGCCTCAGGACGTGGCTCTTGCCATCATCGGGGAGGTATTTGCCAGCGGTCTGGTGAAAAATAAGGTGATGGAATTTGTAGGGCCTGGCGTGGCCTCTCTCAGCGCGGATTTCAGGATCGGCATTGATGTTATGACCACAGAGACCACCTGCCTGTCCTCCATCTGGCAGACGGATGATACCATCAGGGAATTTTATGAGATTCATGGGCGGAAAGAGGATTATAAGGAATTAAATCCGGGGGAGCTCGCTTATTACGACAGCATGATCACCATTGACCTTGGCGCCGTGAAGCCCATGATCGCCATGCCTTTCCATCCCAGCAATACCTACACCATAGAAGAGCTGAATGCCAATTTGATGGATATTCTGGATGATGTGGAGAAAAAGGCGGCGGTTTCTTTAGATGGGGCTGTGGAATTTACCCTGAAAAATAAGGTAAAGGACGGAAAGCTTCTGGTAGATCAGGGAATCATCGCAGGCTGCGCAGGGGGCGGATTCGAAAATATCTGTGCGGCGGCAGATATTATGAAGGGCAGCTATATCGGCTCCGACGGCTTTACCTTAAGCGTTTACCCGGCCTCCATGCCGGTTTATATGGAGCTGATCAAAAACGGCTGCGCCGCAGCCCTGCTGGAAACCGGTGCGGTGATGAAGACGGCTTTCTGCGGGCCCTGCTTTGGCGCAGGCGATACCCCGGCCAACAACGCGTTCAGCATCCGCCATTCCACCAGGAACTTCCCCAACAGGGAGACGTAACAATTTTGAAAGTCGTAGTTTTTGACCTGGGCGGAACATTAATGCAGTATGCAGGAATGCCTCATTCATGGGAAAATTTTTATTATGAGGGATTTGAAAAAATTATTCGAAAATACAAGTATCATATCTCCCAGGAAACAGTCGAAAAATCGTTTCAAATGCTAAAGGAATTTAATCCGAGAATTAACTACAGAGAGGTTGAGTATTCAGCAGAGTACATTTTTACAAAAGTATTAGAACCCTGGCATATAGATATTCCTATTCAAAGCTGTATAGAAACTTTTTGGAGCGGATTACAGTTAAAAGCAGAAATTTATCCAGAATCAATTCATGTGTTGCAAAAACTCAGGGAAAAAGGTTATGCAATAGCGGCATTGACCGACTTACCCAGTGCAATGCCTGATGAAATTTTCAGGCGGGACATCTCAGAGCTGCTGGTCTATTTTGATTATTACGTTTCGTCTTCTGTTGCAGGATACAGGAAGCCAAACTGCAAAGGATTACAAATGATTTCCGAAAAATTTTCCACTCCAATCACAGAATTAATTTTTATTGGAGATGAAGAAAAGGATAGAAGAACTGCGATGAATGCTAATTGCAAATTTATTCGGATTCAACGTACAGAGAAGGGTGATGAAAGTATTGACAATTTATATGAATTGCCGCAAGTGTTGGAATGAAAAATAATGTATTGGGGAGGCGACGCTGATCAAGCCAGCCTCATAATCTCCCCATTCATCTGAAGTCCGGTTCCTGCACTGTCAAAATACATAGTCATTATACTCCATCCCGGAAATAAACCCTATTTTAGAGTACAGTTTCTTAGCCGGATTACCTGTCATTACCCCTAATGATATGGCAGGTGATCGTTTCCATGCCGTATTGATCGTGTTGCGTATCATAGCTTCCGCCACGCCCTTTTGGCGGTGCTGGGGCAATACGGACACCTGATGGATTGTGGAAAAGTCATTACATGCACCGGGATATATCCCCGCCAGACACACAGCTGCTATTTTATGATCCTCACGGTTCTTGACAATCGTGCCGAAGTCCAATGTATCCGTCTCTGAAAATGCGGCGAAGCGGCGATTAACCGCGATTCCCACTTCTTCCCTGTCCGGCAGCCCGGTTACCGTAGATGTATATCCATGCAAGTGTGATTCATAAACTACCTCTATAATCTCTTCCTGATCTGCCGTAGCAGGGGTGGAAAAGTAATAGTCTTTATTTAACAAAACATTCTCTTTTGTTGTGGGACGCAGCATCCTGCACTGCCCACGCTTTTTTTGGGCACCTGCCTTTTCTAAGGGCTCACAATAGCTCTCCGGTATAAAATCAAGAAACAGCTTGTCGTCCCGCACCTTCCAAAGCCTCAGCAATTCGTTCCAAAACTCATATTTATCACAGAAAGGAGCAATCAAAAAAGGGCATGTTACATGATTATCCCGGTAAATGGCTCCGCCAACAGCGATGCCATCTTTCGCCAACAAAAATCCGCAGCCGTCCGGCTCAGACAACTCCACGCGTTCCTTCCAATCGTAACTCATAAAAATATTTTCCTGGCTATATATTGCATGATAAATCTTAAAATCATGATCGCTGATTTTTTCTGTTGTGTATACGGACATTTTTCCGTTCCCCCAATTAAGAGTTTTCATTGTTTTAATTGCTCATTAATCTTCCAGTAACCGTAACGCTTTCCACCTACACGTTCTAATCTTTTTTTGACAATATATTCCGGTTCTTCAGCGCCTAATTTTTTGCAGGCATCGCAAATTTTTTGAATCCCACGTCCCCAGCTCTCAATATATCCTGCACGATAGAACACTCTGGCAATATCCGGATTATAAGGCTTTGAAGTATGAGAGCCTAAAAGAGTTTTTGCTGTCCACCCAAAAGGAAGCATGCTACAGTTGCTGACGAACATAACATCCTCTTCTATACGGATCTGAACCGGGACAATTTCCCGATTTTCACATAGCATCCTCCAATCACTTTTTCAGGATACCTGTAAAAGCATAACGCTCCGGCACGTTTCAATTTGCCGTCTGCAACTAAATCCAGTTTTTCCAACAATTCTTCGTTTGAAATGTCCAAATCTTCTTTTGACATGCGACCACTGCGAAGCGCTTCTCTCTTAAAAATATCAAAGCCCTCCTTATACAAATCCAAAACAGAGATATTGGACACAGTTGCCGCATCCCACTTCATCCCGGTCTTTGCCATGAGAAAATTCGTAAATGCATTTCCCCTTAACTGTTGTTTAACCGCATATCCATTTGAGATATTCATCCTTCCATGATTCTCTATATTCAATATTTGGGTTTTCCGCCATCAAACTCACTCCTGACAATTACGCCTCGTCTTTACTCTCCTATTATATTCCATAGAGCGCACAATATCAATCTCTTTTGCGGTTACCAAATCGCATCTCCCCCGTCACGGCAACAGTGTCCATAAATTACTCTTCTCTATGCCCAATATTTTTCAAACAGCGCCTCCGTGCGCTTGCCGATCCGACGCAGCTCTTCTCCTGCCTGCCGGTCGCCGCAGGCATACGCTTTCATCAGCCGCCCTTCCTCAAAACACAGTTCGTCATGTAACGGCATAAATTCCGTAAGCAAAAACAACACGAATTCCAGAGCTCGATTTTCTCCGTATACCCTGGGAAGAGCCTCCCCATGGTATTGCTCCAATACCACCACCTGTCGGGATTTCACTGCCTCCATAATGGCATCCTTGCTGCATTCCTCGCTGAGTACAATCATCTTGGACAGGCCAAACCACTGAGAATTTACCGTCCCGTGGGAATCACTGCTGCCCACCACCGGCACCACGTTCCCTTCCTCCCTCATTTGCTGCCACAGGCTGATCTGCTGCTGGTTTTCCTCCAGAGACTGTCCGCAGGTCAGCTCCAGGGCGTCAAAAGGATGGGTTGCGAGAAGATAACGATACATAGCCCTGGAGATATGGTAGGCCTCCTCCTGAATCCAGCAAGGGTGAGCCATAATCGCCAGGCCTCCTGCTTTCCTGATCTGCTGATATACCCACACCAGAGAGGCATATTCCCTGGCATTAAGCCCTTCCGGCACGTGCAGGGCCTCTGCCAGCTCATCCACCTCCCGCTCATATCCTTCCGGATCCCTGCGGAAGATCTCGTTTACACTGTAAGCTCCCCCAAAATGAACGGTATGACAGTTATTCTTCGGCGGATGTACCTCCTCCCCCGGGAACAGACAAAAACTCATGGGGATCTCCGCATAGGCGCGGATCGCCTCCAGAGACGGCTCATACTGTCCGTGATCTGTGATAGATAAAAAGTCAAAGCCGGCTTTCCTGTAATTCGCCGCCACAATGGCAGGCCCTTCCTTACCGTCGGAGCGGCAGGTATGGCAATGCATATCTCCTCTGTAGGGCCGGAGTTTAAAAAAGTCAGGGCATAGGGCATAGAGACGCAGTTCGCAGCAATCCTTCCAGTTTTCTTCTTTCTTCTGCAACAATAGAGCATACTGCCCT
>Ga0224748_10371_pt1 | contig 13738 bp, 8 predicted proteins | sample LIM_F_Water_Neg_FD_182074 | JGI IMG/M metagenome (GOLD analysis project Ga0224748, IMG submission 182074) | Enriched cells from gastrointestinal tract of the lab mouse from Pacific Northwest National Laboratory (PNNL), Richland, Washington... | ecosystem: Host-associated > Mammals > Digestive...
AACTTGACTTAGTGGTTTTGATTGTTGATAATATTGAAGCGTTTATGGATCAAAATGCAAAAAATTCTAGATCAAGGTATCTTACTCCTGTTATAGAGGCGTTTCATTTGGCTGAATGCATTGATCAAAGAGGCAAATCTACAAAATGGTGTTTTAATATGCTTATTGCTTGCAGGCATCACATTTGGCGTATAATGAAGGGAGAATATTCTGATAATTCTCAAGAGAGCGCATTATTACAAAGTTATGTTACAACAGAAAAACCATATGATTTGGCAAATCCAGTTGATGTAAATTCTATTATTGAAAAACGAGAAGAAGTGTTTTCGAGAAGGCAAAACGATCCCCAAAAGTGGAATATTGCAGTGGATGTTGTTGATACGATTTTGCGAAATATGAATAATACTATTGGGGATTTTGTATTGCAATTAGGGTTGAAAGATCTTCGAAAAAGTATGAAGAAAATGAAAGAGTTAGTTCTACATAAAGGTTTACAGAGGAAAACAGATGAAGAAATTGAGGGAGTATTTCAGATTTCATCCGTTGAACAATTTGATTTAACAAGAGTTAATCTTGTTAAAGTAATTGGATTGGACGATAAAAAGTATTATGCAGATACGAGTAGTATTATTCCAAATTTGTTATATAATCGTCAAGATGAGGATGTGGAACTATATCTATTACTTACTTTAAAATATTTTTTAATCCAATGTGGTTTTATGGAACCTGCATGGGACAACCCAGTATCTATTGATACGTTCTATGCTAAAATGAAATATATTTTTGAATTTGATGCTGTTAGATTTAAGTTGCGTTTTAAAAAGTCGGTTCATTATTTGCTTGAACATCGTTTATTGCTTAGGAGTGCTGATCAATCTCAGGATGAAGTACCAGGTTTATCCTCTAGTGAACTTGATAAGATTGAAAAGGTGTATGTTTCCGGAGCAGCAGTTAAATTGTGGGAAGAACTAGGAAAATCAAGTGCGTTATTCCAATTATTTCTTGATGATGTTTGGTTGGATGATGAATCGGAATATTTTGACGAAGATGGGAATGATATTGAACATTGTGTAAAATATTTGGAAAAATTAAAGCAAAAGGAACATAGAATTTACAACAACGCAGACAACAATTCTCTTAGAGCTAAAAAAGATTATATAGAGGCGTTTGGTGTGACACCGATTTGCAGTCAATTAGTAGATGGTTTGATTGCTAGTTTGGAGACAATTAGTACATCTGTTGAATTTGCACTATATAGCAGAATAAGTGCCGCAAGGGAAACATTGAAAAAGGCAAATAAATTGTCTAATGATTTAAGAAAATGGGAAAAAGAGAGAAAAGAATATGAGTAAAACTATATGTTTGATGAAGGAAGTAGAGAACAAAGAATTAGCAAGGATTTTATAGTAGGGATATTGAAAAACAGAACTTGTGAAATACTAGTATTATGTTGAATTAGTATGTGAAATAAAGGAGTTTGAAATCTATGAGAAGATTAGGAAAGATATTGTTTGGAGTAATAACAACTGTTATGATAAGTGGAACAGTTTTGTCTGCAAACAGCAATATTTGCCGAGCAGCAGGGGAATCATATAACACGGCATTGGAAGCCACCTATGGTGACACGTTCCGCCGTGTCTATGAAAACCGTCTTGCTGGTTCGCCTCTGGAGGCAGAAGCGGCCGATGGGGTAGACACTGCCACTGGGCATCTGGTTCTTTCTCGGAATGATTTATCACTGGATGGGACAGGCGGCATGGATTTTGAACTTAACCGTTACTATGACAGTAATGAAGCCAATCTCGGCCATGCCACCGTGGAATATACGGAAAAGCTGGAGGTAGATACCATCTGGGTGAATTACACCGCTTCTGATGGTTCGGAGAGACGTATTATCGTAAATGCAGCTGTCTTGAAAAACCATAAAAATGCCCTAAAAAACTTATTGGTGAAGTATGAAAAGGGTGAGGGCAGAAGGGGGGTATCGTTTGACGGGACCCCCGATTATGAAGAAAAAACCCAGCGGACCAAGATTGTCAGCAGCGAAGGACATAACGTCTATGGTTTGGCAAGCGGCTGGCGGTATGATTTCCCATGGATTGAGACGGTCACGCTGAAGGAAGAAGAGAGCTGGGGAAAAGAAGCCAAATACCTGCACTGCGGCAGTGCCGGGGTGATGAATATCGAAACAGAAAAAGATTCTGCCAGCAATCGTTATAAGATTAAGGGACTGGAAGGCTATCCTTATGATGATATCAAACTGGAAGACTGGGACAAGACCGTAGACGGCATCGCCTGCAAGTACCTGCTCCGTGATAAAACAGGACTCCGCACCTATTTCAACGAAAACGGAGTAATTGTGCTGCAGAAAGACGCCCACGACAACAAGATTACTTATACATACACGGATGGCATTTATTTCAGCAAAATCACTGATTCTGTTGGGCGGGAGATTGTATTCCATTACAACGGCGAGGGTGAAGAAAAGGCAGTTAGCTCTGTAACAGTTCAGGGAAAAGCGACTCAGGGGGGCGTGTCCCAGAAAACCATTACCTATGAAACCGAAGAGAAATCCTATACCCCCCATTATGGGGATCGGCTGCATGGAGTGGTACTGATTGGTGCAACGGTAGATGGCAGCAAAGAAAAGTATAGTTATAAAACCGTGGAGCGTCTTGTGAATACCTCCGGCGCTGGGATAGCATCCCAGCGTGTCTCTACGAACCAGAGTTACCTTTTGAACAAAATCACAGTTGATGGAAGTGAAACGCACTATGAGTACCGCGCCGGCTCCCTGCGGGGCTCCAAAGAGGAGGGGACTGGACAGAAAAGGGATGTGGTGACGGAACAGTTTTATGTGACAAGGGAATATGAAAAAGATACGAAGACAGGTAAAAAATCAAACGGGGTAAAATACGATTACTTCCAGAAGATGGGGAGTGATGCCCTGCGTTCCTATGACGATTTTCGGGAACGGGAAGAGAAAGCGGACGGCAGTGATGGCGATATTTATGAGACATGGCAGTATGGGAACAGAGGACTAAGGACAGTAACCGTAGTCAGTTCCTTTAACCCGAACAAATATAAAACAAATGGGAAGTATTATGACTATACCTATAAAAAATCGAAAATCAACCCGGAAACACTGCGGTTAAAAAAGGATACGAAAAAGAACGTCACACTTTACATATATAACGAGAATAAACTTCTTACGGATGAGATTAATTATGGGAAAGAAAAAGAAGAAACCCTTTATAACTATGATAATGACGGGAAGGGTTCCCTTGTGGTGCTGGAAATTAATAAATCCTATGGGCAAAAAGGAAAAGGTGCTGTTACTACAAAGAGGGGGTATACCGCTGATTCATACCGCAATCTTCTGAACAGCCAAAGTCCCAAGGCATACCTAAAGAAAAATAAAGGAAAAGAATACTTATATACAACGGTATATTCTTACCATGCCACAGATAACGGTTACCCGGCAGGGGATGCGGCTGCGCTTCTTTCTACCCTTGAAACACAGGAAAGCTATTCCTCTGCTGGTACGAAAGTGCGGATGATAGGAACTGTAGCCGCTAATGGTGTGGATTATGCCAGTATCGCTGATCAAAAGAGTATAAACGGCGGGGCATACAAGACCATTTCCAAAACGGATTTTCAGTATGACAGGCAAGGAAATGAAACCCAGGGGAAAGTCTACCCTTCCTACAGCACGGATGGGGAAAAAGAAGTGATCCAGAATGATTACACCTACAACAGCCTCGGACAGCAGACAAAGAAGACCATAACCCTCACTTCTGCTAAACGTCCGGAAGATAACCGTACTTACACGGAAGAGGAAGTGGCCTACGATTCGTTCGGCAATGAGCTGAGTTATACGGATGAAAACGGCCTGGTATCGAAAACCTCTTATGACCTGGAAACCGGGGAGGAAACAGAAACCGTTAATGCCATGGGGACGGAGTATGAATCCAAAGATAAGGAATACCAGTCGGCGGATGGATTAAAAACCATGACTGTAGACGATTACGGCCGGGTATCCATTGACATACGGGATGCTTTTGGCAATACGCTGATCAGCAAGGATGAAGCTGCAGGCACATGGACTGAGAGTATTTATGATTATGGAAGTGAGGAAGATGGTGGCGATGCTTCCGGCGATGACGAAGAAAGTGAGTCAGGTGAAGAGAAAGAGGAGACAGCACGGCTGCTCGAAGAACGCACCTATTCTTTTGAGCCGGATGAAAGGCGGTTCCTTGTCAACGAAAACGGGGAGACCGTACCGAATTATTACATTACCGGAAAAGGGAAAGATATCCTGAGTGGAAGTAAACACTTTTATGATGATCTCGGAAATGAAATCGGCAGTGCAGAGTTCAGCAATGGGGAACTGGACGCTGCCCACTGCACTTCATGGAGCTTCAGCAAGAGCGAGACAGAAGTAGCCGGAGAAGAAGATGAAGCACAGACAATTTCCACCAGTTACAGCAAAGCATTAAATCCGGTAAAATACCAGCCGGAGGCAGATGCAGAGGGGTATTATGACCAATTCAATGATGCGGTTCTAAGTGAAAACATTACAAAAACTGTGACGGATGCGGGAGGGAACACCCTGTCCCAGACAAGTACTGCTATCCGTGGTAAGAACAGGGTAGAGACAGCCATCACCTATGAAACGGATGATTTTGGCAGAACCACCAATGAAAACATGGTGACCAGAAAACAACAAGACGGGAAGTGGCTTCCTGCTTATGAGACACAGACCCTTTCTACCTATGATGACAATGGCAACGTTAGCCAGATTGAGACAAAGAGCCGAAAAGAGGGCGAAACGGAATGGCAGACTCAAACTGTCAAGACAGACCATGACGAGCAGGGACAAGTAACAGGGGAATACACCCCAAGGGGAACCAAGGAAAATGTAGCAACCAAGTATGAGTATGACATTCTTGGTCAGATAATACAGTCCCAGATTCCACAGGAAAAGAAGGATGGCAGCATCCAATACCAGAAAACGACATCACAATACGACAACACCGGAAATATTATCCAAAAAAATGAACAGATTGACAGTGACAGGACGGCAAGAACCGAGTATACTTATAATAAACTTGGAAATCTTGTTATGGTCAAGAGTTGTCTGGATGGAGATAAAGCACAGTATGTCCAGTATATCTATGATGTTCAGGGCAATAAAGTGCGCCAGTTCACTGGAATGACTGCACCACTGACGCTTACCGTATCGGAAGTGACGGACGCCCCAGATGATGCTGATACATTCTCCTATGCAGGAAAAACCTATCAGCTCACTGTCAGCGGAAAGAAAAAGACAGATACCGTAGCTGAGACGAAGTACGAATATGACGGAAAAAATCAGCTGGTTGCTTTTATTGACCCAGAGGGCAGAAGGGAAACTTATACATATGATGTAAACAGCAACTTGACGAAAGCAGTAGATAAAAATGGCAACACCCAGAAAAACACTTATGATTACCAGAATCGTTTAACGGAGATGGTTGCAAAGGAGAAAAAGACCGGGAAAGAGACGAAACATAATTATACTTATAATGCGTATGGGGATGTAGCAACGCTGGATGATACGTCATTTCTGTATGAGGATGCATCCGGTCAGGTCACTAAAGAAACTACAAAACTGACTAAGAATAAGGATGTGGTCAAGAACTATTCTTACGATAGTGCCGGGAATAAATCTGCCTTTACTGTAAAAGTAGGAGACGATACAAAACTTTCCCTGCAATATAACTATGACGGGGAGTCCAAACTGACTGCCGTTACTGACGAAAAGGGAAGTCAGGCAGTGGGATACTCCTATGATATGGATGGAAATCTGGCAGAAATAACCGTGCCTGGCAACAACCAGACAACTGCCTACACCTACGATTACCAGAACTGTCTGACAGCAATGAAAAACCAGACAGGCAGCGCCGGGGTGATATCCGAGTATTCATCAGAATATCTTGCCAATGGACAGAAGTCGAAAGAAATTTCTGATGTGATGGATAAAGATGGCAAGAAATCCCAAAAGACTGCAACCTATACCTATGATCTGTTAGGGCGTATTAAGAAAGAAACCCAAACAGGTAGTGAGGACATTTCTTACACCTATGACAGCAATAACAATCGGAAAGAAATGACGGTTGGACATAAAGTAACTGCCTACAAATACAACAAGAACGATGAACTGCTCCGTACCGATACCTTGAATACTAATATGGAGGAGGATTCTGTTGTCATCTATAAATATGATAAGAACGGAAACCAGCTTGCCACAGTCAACCGTTATGAAATTCCAAGTGACAAAAGGGATAACACTTATGTTGATATCGACGTGACACTGGGGGACAATCGGTTGAATGAGAACGTAGTTAATCATTACAATGCACTGAACCAGTTGACAAAGACGCTTACAAAGAACTATAAAGTAAGTTTTACTTATGATGCCGAGGGGTTGCGTACCAGCAAGACGGTAAATGGAGAGAAGACGGTATTCGTCTGGGATGGGGATCAGCTTGTTATGGAACTCTCTGAAAGTGGCAAGGTGCAGAAACGCTTTATCCGCGGAAATGACCTTGTGTATGCAGACAAAGGTAACAATACCAAGAAGCAGTATTATGTGACTGACCCGTATGGAAATGTGGTACAATTGACAGATGAAAGTGGGAAGGTTATCAAGACCTATGAGTATGATTCCTCTGGTAATGAAGTGAATAAAGATGCTAAGGATGAGAATCCGTTCCGTTACTGTGAGGAATACTATGACAAGGAGACGGAAGAAATCTATCTGAGGGCAAGGTACTATGAGCCTGCAGTGGGGAGATTTCTGACAAGGGATACATATACCGGGGAAGAAGATGAGCCGCTGAGTCTTCATTTGTATACTTACTGTGAAAATGATGGGGTGAATATGATTGATCCGAGTGGGCATTTTGGAAAAGAAAGGAAGAAAAGGGCTAAAAAAAGTGATTATGTGACTTATTGGTACACACATCAAAATATTACAGATCAGGCATTGATTCAATCAGGGATTTCGATAAATTTTAAGAATAGAGCACTGGTTTTATATGGGTCAGTATTGATGGATTATTATCCAGATGGAGTAAAAGGGGGTAAAAAGAGATATGATTATTTTATAACAAAACGAGGAAAGGGAGCAGCAAAAAAAATAATAAGAAAGTTAAAAAGGAAATATTCAGAAAATAAGACAGAATTGGATAATTATTTTCATGGAAAAAATAAAATAAAAATGGTAAGATTAGAAAAAGAGGTTCAAAAAATGATGCATAAAAAAAATAATACTGGCAAGAAAAGAAAAGAAAATTATATTTTATTAGGTGTTGCATTACATTCAATACAGGATTTTTATGCTCATAGTATGGTTGGTTGTGATCTAGAAGAATTTAAGTTAAAACTTAAAAAATTTAAGAAAAACCACAAATATAAAAATATTGAGGATCTTAAAAATCAGTTAGTACGAAATAAAATTTTTTCTGAAGAAGAAGTAGCTTTTCATAGTGACTGGTTAGAGGATGATTCAGTAAAAAGAAAGAATAATCATAGAAGCAACAAAGATAATCCATATGCTGTCTTTCGAAAATTAAAAAACGGCGATTACAAGTGGAGTAAAGTTTCCTCGCGCTATAATAACTCAAGATATATAAATGCGATAAATCACTCAGCAGGTTATTTAAAAGGGACTTTTTGGGATAGTGTCAAGTGATCTATGAAAAAGCAGAGCCAAAGAAAAGCATCGTGATTTAGGACACGATAGCCTTTGTGCTTGTGTAGTCGCAGGTAGGCAACCCATAAGGCTAAATCATAGCTGGCATATCATAGTTATCAAAGCCGTTTGTTGGACGATAAGAAACTGTATAGGTACGGTTGAGGCGTTTTGGCAAGCTCCATTGCAGCCAATGGGTAGGCACTATAGATGCCAGCAATTAATTTAAAGTTTTTTGTCAGTTTGGATAGATGTCGGAACAGACACTGTGGTTGTAAGATATCAGATATCCAATGATGGAACGTCTGGCAGTATCCATGATAAACCAGATATAAGCTTTAATATTACGGACTTTGATATACGTTTCATTGGCAGTAAAAACACTGCCTGTTTTGTAGGCGTAATTATCAATAAAGGGTTTGATATAGATTGATGTGGAGAGTCAGGCATGGGACATGATATGTGCATTGTGATTGGAAAATTCAGGGAAGAAGTGTTTTTGGGAAAGGAGTTTAAGTCCATGGCAAAGAAATTCATAGTGAATTCACGGTAGATGTAATGTAGCTTATATTTGTTTTTGTCATAGTATTCTTTCAGGTCTTTAGAATCTACATTGGAAAGGTTGTGTAGATAGTAAGGACATTTTGGGTTTACACATTTATGAATGCGGAAAAAGTTTTCGGCCTTTCTTTGCATCAAGTGTATTTTCGCAGTGGGGACAGATAAATCTGATGGGTGTTGTAACATGTTCGTTCTAACCGTAGATCTTGCATTAGTTTTGACCATTGCTACCGTTGTTGTCGTAGATGAAATGCTGAGGAGCACTTCAATAAAGGACAGATGTGTCATCGAGAATGGTTTTGCCATTGCGACAATGAACAGGTTTTACTGGCTTACCATACTTCCACTAGTGCACTGACACATTTATATTCAGCTTAATAATTCTTTTATTTTTCACCGTTTCATGATATGATAAAAGAAACGGCGGTGATTCTTATGGCAAGACCTAAAACATATCATATTATGCTCAGCGACAATGAAGTGGCTGCTCTCTGTAAAGTTATCAAGGACAAAAAAACCTGTAAAACCGTACTGAAAAGATGCCAGATTTTATTAGAGCTGGATGAGATCCGTGGCAGCGGTTTGACCCACTCCCAGATCGCACATACCTATGCTGTCTGCCCTGCTACAGTCACCAATACTGTCCAGTCTTACGTTAAGAATGGTATTACAGACATTATCAAATATAATATCAGCCCAAATTCAAGCGCAGCATTACGCAAGGCAGATGGACGGATGGAAGCACATCTGATTCAAATTGCCTGCGGTCCGGCGCCTGAAGGGCACTCAAGATGGACCATCCGGCTTCTGGAAGAGAAAGCCCGTATTGAACTGGAAACACCAGTCAGCAGGGAAACAATCCGGAGGGTATTAAAAAAAATGAACTTAGACCTCACCGCAGTGACTACTGGTGCATCCCGCCAAAAGAAGATGCAGAATTCATAGCATGTATGGAAGATATCCTTGACACCTATGAACTTCCATATAACCCTATGCGCCCTGTTGTCTGCATGGATGAAAAACCATACCAGCTTTTGGGAGAGACGAGGGAGCCGCTCCCGGTGCGTCCCTGCAATGACCGGAAAGTGGATTCTGAATATACACGCAATGGAACATGCAGCATCTTTGCTTTTATAGAACCACTTGCGGGAAAGCATCATGTCAGCGTCCGGGAACACCGGACGGCTGTTGACTGGGCAGAAGAAATAAAATACCTCGCTGATATCATGTACCCGGATGCAGAAAAGATTGTTCTTGTAATGGACAATCTGAATACCCATAAACCGGCATCCTTATATAAGAAGTATCCTGCGGCAGAAGCAAGGCGCATTATAAAACGTCTGGAAATCCATTATACGCCAAAACATGGAAGCTGGCTGGACATCGCTGAAATAGAACTTAATGTAATGACACGCCAATGCCTGTCACGGCGGATTGACAATATCAATGCTCTTCGCAGCGAGCTGGCGGCATGGGAAACCGAGCGTAATACAATGGCGGCAAAGGTAGACTGGCAGTTTAAAACTTCCGATGCACGAATTAAACTGAGGTCGCTGTATCCTAAATTTACAGCTGCTTCTATGTAAGCAATCGTTATACTAGATATAAATATGTCAGTACACTAGTAGTATTCCAGAAAGAACCGCCAGTCCTATTTGATATAAGTTTTAATGACAGGTAGTTTATTAAACTTTAAATTTTTGGTACTTTGGAGAATGGGAATCATCGAAAGCCCACTGCTTGAGAGGAATGTATCTGCAGATAAAATTTAAGAGCCAGCAGATTCATTTTTGTTGATATTGAATTAATTGAAGTAAATAAAGTATAATGTCCATGAGCATTTATCCTTTCTGATATTTTAGAATTTTGGTCGAGGACATTATATCAGGGAGGGAAATGCTCTTTTTATTGCAAACTCCCCAAAAATAAAGGTTTGGGAACAAAAAACAAGGTAGTTATTTGACACTACCCTTTTTGGTAAGGGGGATATTTATGAAACATAAATTTATATGTTTAATAATTATTTGCGGCGTAGTGATTTTATTGGTTATTTGGTTTGATAAATCAGAAAAGGGAACAGATAGTTCTAAGTATCTAGCCACAACACAGGTTGTAAGTAGTGAAGGTATTTCAATACAGTCAGAAGAGAATGAGAAAAAAGAACGGATTAAAAATGCTGTAAAAATAAAGGTAAAAGATGAAAAAAAAGATAGAATATTATATTGGGAAGATGTAGATTTAAACAATATGGGAGTATGTGCCAATTATTTAAGTTCAGGTAGTCCATTTGTGCCTAATTATTCTCAGATACTGGAAGGACATTATTATTATCTGCGTCATAAAACAGGAAAACAACATGCTTATATTATTTATCAGGATGAGGGAAAAATTATTGGTAAATTTAGTGTTGACGGAGATATGGATGTTTTTCTAAAATACAAGGATGGATATTATGTTTCCTATTATGATGGGGACGATCAGTTGAGTAGAATTAATACAGAAAAAGCAATAGATGAAATATCTATTGAGGATTCAGGGTATTGTGGTGAAATTCCTTTAAGTATAGTTTCTCCGATCTGGTTATATGATAACTATATTTTCGGTTATCCTAAATATAGTATTGATAAGGAAACAGGGATAAAATGTATGAATATGGAATGGGATGTAACAGGAATGGTAAAGGCTCCTCTTAATAATCTGGCGGATGTGACAGAAGTAAAAATACCAAATAAGATTATTCAAAATAATCCATATCTTGTTTTTGTAGATGGGAAAATTATTTATGGGGAAGAAAACAAAGGGAAAATTAATCTATATTCTTATGATATGAAATCGAATACAGAATTAAAGTTTTTCTCATTCCAGCAAAAGAAACGGAGAATTAAGGATAAAGTAAAAATTCAGCTTGATAAGGATTATATTTATTGTGGGGAATATTTGATTCCACTTTCAGGAGGCGATATTCAGATTATAGATACTAAAAATGAGAAAATTGATTATAGCTTTAATGAAAAATATATTTATTATATCGATGAAAAATTTTATGTACACCGGGTTGATAAAGAGATGACAGAAAATAATGATATTATTAGCAAGGTTAAAGCAATGAAAGTTGATGCAACGGATCAGTTTATTTATATTCAGGGGTATAATGAAGATTTGTTTGAAAATACCGTAATACCGTATGAGGATTTAGAAGATAAAGACTGGGACAATAGTGATTGGGATTGGTATTCCTGCGCTCTATATAAGATGGATTTTAACGGAAAAAATTTACAAAAAATTGCTGATGAAGTGACAGAAGATAAATGATTTTAAACTAAAACGCAAGAAAGGTAAGCTTACAAATGCCCGGATTCGGAATTATGGATGTGGGTTGAGGTCAGCTCGCCATCCAGTAATGGAAGATATATTTAGGCAAGAAAGAAATCAGCCTAGAGCGGCAATGGGATTGATTAATCGTTAGGATATGTCTATGAAGAAAATATTATATATGTTTTTAGTATGTTTGTGTATTCTTTTATGCGCCTGTGATTCTGAAAGGAAAGAAAGCAGAGAAATTGAACAGAAGGAACAAGAAAAGGAAGAAAAAAACAAACAAAAAGAGCAAGAGAAAGAAGAAGGGAAGTATATTGAGGTAGTTGATGTAACAGGGGAAAGTCGTCAGCTGAAGCTGGGAGAAGTGGATGTGGAGGATATAGGGTATGAATTTAGTTCTCTGTCTTTTGCATCGGATTATTCACAGGTTCTGGATGGGCATTATTACTATCTGCGTACAGATGGTGAAGATAACTATACAGTTTATCGTGACAAGGGGGAGAAAATAGTATGTTTTGAAGTAGATGCGGATTGTTACGTGGAAAATTTTGTTAAATATGAAGAAAAGTTTTATTCTTTTCTGAGGAGTGGATATGATGACATGGTTAACACTCTGGTAAGCATTGATGTCGCAACCGGGGAGGTGACAGTGGTTAAGAATATGACAGAGGAAACTGCTGATAATGGATTGTGTGGGGCGGTGATTTATAGAGATTTTCTTTAATATGAAGATTACTCCGATTACTATAAGGAGTATGATTTTTGGGAAAATCCTTATTATACTAAGCAGAGGTGGGAAGAGGGAGACTGGCGAGAATTAATCTAAATAACGGTTTGAGGGAGATATCTTTTCCGTTGTCATCTAAAATTGAAAGTCTGAAGGAGAATCCATTATTGACATTCATTGATGGAAAAGTGTATTATGGGGAGCAGCAGAACAGGGAGGTGGTACTGTTCTCTCACGATTTAGAGAATAATGTAGAAAAAGAAATATTTCGTTATGAAACATTTAGCACATGGGAAATAAATATAAAAATGGATAAGGATTATTTATACAGTCAGGACCGATATATGATACCGCGGGAAGGTGGGAAAATGATGCCGGTGTCAGAAGGTATATATTCATGGGTGCTTTCTACGGATGGAAAGTATATGTTTTATCTTGATAAAAAGGATCAGGTTCATAGGATTAACAGAAAAAAGCATAAGGATGTTGTTATCTGTAATGATATCTTAGCAATAGATGGGATCGACTGTACAGGGGATGGTATCTATGTCAGAGAGTATAACAAAGCGGAAGATGAATGGGAGGAAGAAGAGGTTTGCGATAATCGGGGTGATCCCCGTTCTAACAATTTGTATTATATGGATTTTGACGGAAAGAACCGTAAAAAGATTTGGAAAGAGATAACTGAAGAAAATGGAGATTATCTAGAATAAAAAACGGTCTCCTTATGACTATCTGGAGCATGCATAAATAACGTAATCCTTATAATTGAATAATAACACGGCAGCCGTTCAGAAAGCATAAGTGACCATAAAAGCACCAGTGTTTCGCAGTGATGTGGGATGCTGGTGTTTTGTTGTTGTAAAAACAGTGATAGAATCGTGTAATAATAATAAAACAATAAAAAGTGAAGGAGGCGTTGGCGATGACAGAGGAAATCCATATGGATGAGTTTTTCGGAGGGCTGCGTTTTGCCAGCCCTTATTTACCTATGATTCTATCTTAAAAAAGTTAGGCAGGGAGGATGAGGGATATAATGAACTGGAGGGAGAAGTGGAAAAACTGGTAAAAGAATATCCCTTAATTAAGAATTTGCGTGAGGGCAAGACGGTCAACGATGGAGCGACACGGGAAGAGGTGGAGGCAGTCCAGAAATATATGGAACTGAAATTTGATATGCAGGCTTATGTTGAAAGGGAACATTATTTTCGGGGATATAGGGATTGTATTTTATTTTTGATTCATTGTGGGGCTTTAGGTACGAATTTTGAGGTTGGTTAGAATGATAACGGCGGAATAAAGAGGAATGTTTATGATAATCGGTTTCTCTTTGTTTTTTATTATATGAGAGTAAAAACTTGTGGCGGGATATGTGTCAGTATGATACAATATTC
>Ga0224748_10374_pt1 | contig 13699 bp, 9 predicted proteins | sample LIM_F_Water_Neg_FD_182074 | JGI IMG/M metagenome (GOLD analysis project Ga0224748, IMG submission 182074) | Enriched cells from gastrointestinal tract of the lab mouse from Pacific Northwest National Laboratory (PNNL), Richland, Washington... | ecosystem: Host-associated > Mammals > Digestive...
TTTTTGTGTTATAGTCAAGTTCATTGACCCAGACCTCGCCTCTCCAGGTTTTGAAAAATGAGTAGATGTCGACCATTGCGGAACTGGAGGTGAATCTTCAAGATCTATATATACGAGTTTATCGCCTTTTTTGATCGGAACAGTGATTCGGATATACCCATTTATAATCCTCAAATCTCCATATACACTCATACGGACATTGTTTTCGCCAATCAACTCGCCATTCACTTCCAATTGCTTTTTGGTTGTACCTCCTCCTGACAACACCCAAGGGAGTGTTGTGCTGCCACGGGTGGACTGATATGCTGTGTATAAGTTGGACTTCGAAGAATTTACATGTGCAAAAAGCTGAAACGACGTATCTGATTTGCTTCCAATTCCAGGTTCATCATTTCCAAATATGCGTATGACATGGCCATATGTAACGCCTGCCGGAAGATTTCCACCTGCTTCTCTCCATTCATTGGCAGACCATGTTTTTAACCAAGGCGCACTGGTTGTGTTGGACACTTCATTTAATTTTATAAAAGCAGTCATTGTATTAGTCGTATAATCTCCATATCCAACATAGCCACCACTGGACGTATATGCTGTTGCTATATAGTCTCCAGGAGATCTCTGACCCATTAAAGTAAGCTGACCAACTATCCATGTTACATTCGGCCATAAACCACAGTAAGCAACCTGAATCTCATCGTTTTTTGCTACCTTTTGAGCCAAAATTCTTATACGATTGTGTAATAAAATTTGCAAATTTTCCTTTGTGAAAGATTCTCCGTTTTTTCCAAAATCTTCAATCCTGAAACACTTTCCTTGCAATTCGTCTGTTTTGGTAACTAAAGACTCAATATCTTTTTTATTATCTGCGACGCCCTGCTTATTGACATCAATTTGTACTTGAACATTTTCGTTAATTCCATTTAACTTTTTCAAATCATCAAGAGCAACTTCATGCCACGGAATAAGCTTTCCGTTTGAATCAGAAATAATTAATTTATTTGGAGTAACATTGTTTTCAATTCCAATATCTGATAACACGCCTGTTTCTAACGCCGAGTAGAGTTTTGAAAGTTTTCCTAACACAACGTTCACAGAATCTCCCGATTGAACATTTGCTAATACAGACGCCTGTTCAAATGTTATAATATTTTCAGATATATCTCCACCTACCGAAACCTTTTTTGAAACATCATTCTTTATTTTTGATATCTCTTGTTTGATTTCTTCTGTATTTATTTCCTGAGACTGTTTTGTGTTTGCAAACTCTTGATATTTGCCATTTACGATCTTTCCTATAGAATTCATATCTACCCCCCCCCGCATTACTTTTTATAAACTTGTACAACCATTATAAAAATATTCATCGCCTTTTTTGACCTGATAGTCATAGGCATAGATTTTATTGTCTGAGGCTTGATAATTTGCTTGTACAATTTCAAAATATCTGCCATTTGTCGCGCTGTTTTTCCAGCTCTCCATTCGAAACATATAAGAATTTGAAGAGGCTAGTTTTATAGCACTATTTGTTGGATAAAAAAGCACATGGTTTCCATCCGCGATATTAGCCTTAGCTGTAAGATGTAAATACACCCAATATATATAGGCATCAATTTGATAAAGGTACACCGATCCAGTCCAGTTGGAATTTACAGTGACAGGGATTGAAACTTTCCCTAACGAATGAGGCAAAGACACATACATCTGCTCATTTGACAGTTTAACTGCAAGGTTTGTAGAACCTCCAGAAAATCCTATTTTAGCGCCGCCCCTTACAGAAGCACTTGCTAAAGGAAGAGAATACGCATTTGCTCCCGTAGCAATTCCGTTTAATTTTGTTTTATCTGTGGCAGACATTAAACCATTTGCAGTAGTAGTAGCTATACCATATGTCGTATTAATGTCTTCCCTCCATGCCGGGACGCCATTTGCATCTGTTTTCCATACTTTATTAGCCTGGTTTGCACCAGACGCAACGTAGCCTTCACTGGTTGCAGAATTCGCTTTCCATGTGTTTGTCGGCACTGACCAAGTTCCATCTTGACGCAAATATTTTGTTGTTGTGGTTTCGTTCGGAAGTTTAGGCACTAATCCATTATCCGCTTTACTTACAATCTGGTATGTTGTATCTGTCGTTTTGAATCCAACATCGTTTTCAAACTCAGACAACTTTGTTGGTCTTTCGTTAAGATCAATATATTTTCCAGAAAAAGCGACCGGCTTCAAATCAGAAAGCCATCTTTTAATTTTCCCAAATAATGTATTTAGGTCTTCTCCAGAAGATATTTGTTGCCTGTTTGCTGTCTCGTTAAATTCAACTTTTATTTTTACGCCGTTAAAAATTTTTATTCCCATGTTTTATCACGCCTTTTAAAGTGTACAATTCAAAATAAGCGAATCCGTTCTGTCTACTTTATCTGCAAGAGCGGTAGCAATCACTTTATTTTGCACTGGATTTTCGCTTATCTCAGAAAGTTCACTATCCACTTGAAAATTATTTTGAGGAATTGTAGGCTTGTTTTTGATGAACGCCGGACTTGATTCATCCGTTTCATTCCAATCTGCCTGTGTTGGCTCGTATACCTGTACGTCCGTCCCATTAACCTTTATATATCCATTGTTCTCGGATGCGGTTACAATATCTGATGCAGAAATCTCCACATACGCCGTTCCGCTCCAGCGATAAGTTTTGTTTGTTAGTGTGTCAACATAGATTTTGTCTGTTTCCCCGATCTGTGGCGCAGTATCAATTCCTATCACCTCAATAACATCATCTACATAAGATGGTAATTGTGAAGTTGGTACTTTTCCAGTTGAATCTAGAGATGCGACACCATCCGAAACTCCCACTTTTCCACTGTCTATCGGAGTGTATCCGAGAGCAGATATAACTAATGCCGCAGTAAGCTCGTCCGCAACATACGGAAGCGCAACATAAAGGTTTGTTCCATCTCCGATTTTTAATTTTGTTTTTCCATCCGCGGTAAATTCCACGCAGGGACATCCCTTAAAAGGCACCTTGGTTTCCGCCTTCCACTCTGCGGTCGTTTTGTTAACCAGTGCTACTTTCCCAATCATTGTAATCTCTGCCATAATAAACTTCTCCTTTTTCATAAAGTCGCTTGAATATTGATAGTATCTCCCTGATAAACCAAACCCAAGTCGGTTGATGTCTTGTTCCCCGATAGCGTTATTCCGTTTATAGAAGGTTTGTTGACTAATTGCTCGTAGTCAGTTTTTTCGATCGCTCCATTTATATATTTCGTGCCATTATTCGCGAATTCTACAAATTCTCCGCCCACAACTTTTCCTATAGAGTTCATGTTTTTCTCCCCTCTTTATTCTTCGCCAAAACCTTTTATTTGATTATCTACAGGAATATGATCCCAATTAAGATTATTTCCATAAATAACACCAATCTTTCTACCATACTTTTCAATATATCCGTTTTTTGTGTCATCCAAAAAAGTTTTCGGAAAAAGTTTCGCCCAATCAATCATGATAACTCTAAAAAATAAAAACCATTCCTTGTATTCAAAATTCGCAGAACTCAAATTATTCCAATATGTTTTTATATCCCTTCCGAAGTTAACATACATTCCCATTGTTACTAGCGCGTTTCCAGACGGCGTCTTATCTAAACTCTGTGCATCATACATATTTACAAAAGCTTTCCCCCACGGAGACTTTACGATTCCACTTTCTTTGTAATACTCCTTATATGTAAAGGCGACCGTCAAAATATTTTCAAAAGGTGAAAAAATAAGATTTGACTCAATACTTACCGGAAACCATTGTTTTAACCAATCGAAAGGGGTAAACACAACTCTTTCTTCTCTTAGGCTTTGATTTTTATATGAAATGTCAAGAACGGACTTTGGCCTCAATGTAGCTACTTCAAGATTTCCTGTCAACCAATCATTACTTTTTATACTTCCCTTGTAATTATAGGAATTGTATTTCTCTTCCCATGTATTAGTCCAAGGTCTGTATATGGCCATACTTCCAATGGATCCCCCGTTTCCTTCCAAAGACTCATGTTCCATTCCCCATTTTAGAATCTCTCCAAGGCTCCACGCACATTGTCCAATATATACAGCCTGCACGAAAAACTTTTGCATCATTTCATTTATTTTCATTTGCAAATCCATTCCCAGTGTTTCGATCTGTTCTTGCACATTGGACTCTATTCCAGACAAACTTTCAAGTTCAGTTTCGGTAACCAAAGAAGAGGCAAGACTTCCTCCATCATCCGATACAACTACTTTGTTCGGCTCTAAGTTTCCTATTTCTCCACCACCTCCGCCTTGAGATATGTTATCAATCTGTTGTTGTAAATTGGATTTTGCGCCAGATAAACACTCTAGCTCAGAAGATGTTACCAAGGATGATGTTATATTTCCGTCTGAATCTGAAACAAGAACTTTATCTGGTGTCAGTTCTCCTGCTATTCCACCAGTTCCATCACCTTCTCCGTTTCCGTTTACATCTTTTAAAAACACTGTCGTTCCGTCTGAAATTTCGCCTGACGCTATCATTGCATCAAGCTCTTCTTTTGTTCCAATAAAATCAGCATTTACACCAACTAGATCTTCTATGGTTGCCGCCCCGATATCTGCTGGCGTGAGATTTACAAATCCTTGCCGGTATGTCGCTTCTTTATCGCCTTTTACACCAGATACAGAAACCGGGGCAAGTACATCCCACATATCATCCGCCGTTCGGATTACATTGCTTCCTGCACCGTAATATACTCCACTGCCATTCTTAAATCGCTCATCCGTAACGAAATCGTCCGAAATATCAAACATGTATTTTGGGATTTCATTATAAGGGAGCGATAATTCCGCAAAGGTAATCGTTCCCATAGGGATGATTCCTTCTATTCCTTGCGAAATTCTTTTGGTTTGCTCGTAGTAAAATTCCGCGCAATCAGAATCGTCATTCGGTCGCACTTCGCCTCCCGTGCCCTTTGCGTAGCTTTTCGCTTGCTTAGAGTAATCCTCTGATAAATCCGCACTGTTTGCTGAATTTGTTGCACTTACAGAAGCCTGTGTTGCTGAATCTGACGCTTCTGTTGCTTTCTGAGCAGACGTATCTTTGTATCCCTTTGTGGTGTCCATGTACATTTTTGTGGTATCCCTCAACCCTTCCATGTACACTTTTATTTCGTTAAAGGTTTGCGAAAATTCTTCGGCAATTTCATCTGCGATTTCCATTATCTGTTCTCGAAAGTCTTCATATGTGCCCATGCGCTTTACTACGCCCGCTCGAAAACACATCCAGATTATTTGATTTTCTGTTTCTGTATCTGTAGATACCGCCCATTCGCCGGGCAACATTTTTTGAGGATCGAAATTTACTTTTAACCCTCGTCTCATTTGGATTGCCATAAGCTATCCCTCCTGATTATCATTTTCTATCGCACTTTTCTGTAATTCGACATAGCATTCCGCAAGTTGTTTGTCTTTTAAATCATAAATATCAAGCGCAATGCTTTTTAGTATGTAGACCATGAACGTGGGATGAATAGAATTTGCCTCCATACTTTTCATAACATGCTCTTCAATCTCGTTTTTTACCATTTCGAGCATGACATCTATTGGAGTTTTAATACTAACCTGATTATTGTTCTGAATATTGTTTTCGTTCATTTTGAATTGCCTCCTCAATTAATTCTTGAAACGGAAACAGCTCTATTCCTTGGTCGTTATATCCTTTATCTTCTTTTGCCAATTCGCCCTCGAAATAAGTGTCTATGATTTCCTTGGATTCCTCTATAATCATTTCTTTGTTGATTTTCATTTTGCATATTCCTTCCATTATGAATATATGATATTATCCGCTGCTGACACTATAATTCCGTCAATTACACGAAAAGTTCCCCACGCGCCACTAGTGCTTGAAAGAACTTTTATCATTCCATTAAATGGAGTGGTTCCGTTTATTCCGACTAAATTGTTTATTTGCGCGTTTTTTATCTCGTAATTATGAAAATCAACAGGCGAATAAATATTGCAATTTACATTATTGGGTATGTTTAAGGAGGTTCTAACCCTTAGTCCGTTTATGTATGAATTCCGTATTTCGCGATTTTCGCAATCTATGTTTTGCGATACATATATTCCTGGAGAATTGTATGCCGAAAAAGTTTTGTATACACATGTAATGGAATTTCCGAGTTGAAGAAAATTAGCTTGAGCATATGTATTGATTCTAATTCCATAAATCGAACTATCATTTTCTGATTGCTCGCCCCCTACATATCCAAGAAGCTTTTGATCTGTGCGAAAAAACATCGAACCATTTGAAATATACAGATTACTGTCTTCGTCTCCCACCCGAAGTCCCTGTCCTCCCCAATAACCATAGTTTTCTCCATTTCGATTTAACATATGAATTTTTCCGTTTATATCATTTTCCCCACCTAATGTAAGTGTTCCTCCCTTAATTCTATCAGCGGAAATATATCCTGTTTTAATATAAGTAGCATTCACATACAGTTCTCCATTCTGCATATAAATACCTTTTATCGCTCCGTTATTGGTAAGCTTGTTAAATATGCTTGTCTGCGTCTGCTCATCTACTGCCTTTTTTGCCGCTGTGTTTGCGTAGGTTTTTGCGTCTGCTAATGCGTCGTCTGCCTTATCTTTTGCTATAGAGTCTATAGTTTCTCCAGAAGCAAGCGCAAATGAATCTGGGTAGAGTTCTACTCTTTTGGTATCGAAATCCATGTTTACCATAGTCTTATTTCCTTTTTGGATTTTCAGCGCACCCGTTTTTATCCAGTCTGCATTCACTCCAACGGCAGTCAAAATACGCACAATCGTATCGCCATCCACCGTCATACCGGCGTTATAGGTCTTTCCACCGTCTGTAGAAACCCCCCATGCTTCCGCTGTCATTTTCCACACAATCATAGACTCTGAAAGTTTGGGCTTATCATGCATGTAGAAGATTTTACTTCCGTTTGGTTGGGCTACCTCTGTAGTAAACAGACCTGGGGAATTATCAATCCGAACTTTTAACTCTTCCAACGCCTTTTCTCGATCAGTCCGCTCTTTCTCTATATCCTTCCTGTAATCTACATAATTTTTTGTCTCAGCCGAAAATCTTGCCGCGCTGTTCCTCGCCGGATTCTGTGCGCTTGCTTTCGTGGTCTGATTACTTCCAGTACTGAATTTTGTGGATGTAATCGGAATCGGATAAATATTTTGCTTTCGGTCAATCAGAAACCCAACATCCCCGGCTTCTATCGTTGGGTCGCTAGAATGTGCGAAATCTCCTTTTCTGAACCGAAATCCAATCAATTGTTCTCCAAGCCACCCAACAATTGTTTCTCCCGCTCCGCCTTTTATCAGTTCGTTATTTTCAATACTGATTACATATCCATCTGTACCACTCTGATATGTAGTGATTGCGTCTTTGTTTTCTTCCTTATTTTTTTCCAGTATTCGTACACCGGTGATAACCACATCATCCACAGATAAATCCATGGAATAGAGGGAATAGATATAATGCACAGCGTTTCTATCTCCAAATTCTCCGCCATTCGCATTATATCCTGTGTCCCATGGATTAAAGCTTCCTCCGTCTGCGTTATCTCCTGTTTCATAAACACTTGGGTTTTGATTATCAAAAATCCCGCCGTCCAGACCCGTTTTTTCGAGAGTTTCTTGGTCGTACCATTTAAGTTCGAGCCTACCAAGCGTATCACACCTACAGAAGCACCCAGATATTTGAGCACACCAAGAAATTACTTCTCTAAATGTAGTAGCCTTATCATCCGGTCGCGTTTGGACAATAAAATTGTCATGAGGAAAGTTGTAGGTCTGCAATGATACCCCGCACCTGTCGCAAGCATCACGAATAATTTGGTTCAGCGTTGCCGGATACGAGAGATTGGTTTCTGAGTATTTTTTATCGAATTTGCTCATGTAATCAAGGCAGGAAAGCGTAATGATTGAACCGTTGTATTTTGCTTCATCTACCGTAAATGTACCTTTTCGAACCCTTTCTATTGTGTTGTCTGGAAGTTTCAGCCCTATCCATATTACAACCGTTGCCCCGCCGAAATCATATTCCGAGTAAGTATCGTAGATGTTGTTAATCACCACAGTGCATTTATTTATGATTGCTGCGCCAATATCAAAAGAATTGTCCTTCGAAACAGCATCTTCGATAGTAAGGCCTCCTCCCCATAAGTCTTCATTTGTGAGGTATAAAGTTTTCCCGCCTCCGCTAAGAGTAATGTTTGCATATTCGAAGTATTCCCGATTGTCGTTAAAAAGTGATTTTCTAAACGCATTTGATACATTTATCATAAACTGTCACCTCTCTATGATATCGAAGCTAATCTTCTCCATTCGTTTATTTCCAACCCACCAGAAAAGAACAGGGGCAGTCCTATCACCCACGTAAAACGTCCGGGTTTGATACGCCCCCGCCATCATATCTGGATATCTGACATTGACATACTCTGGGTTAAACGCCTGGAGTATCCTTGCTGTGGTCTGCCAATCCTTCGCCACCCATGCAAGACTTATCTTGCGCTTTTGTCCTACGCGGTTCTTATGCATGATGGTATCGTCAGTTCTTCCGCTCTCTCCTGCGGATATATCCTGTAATCCCCATGAAAAAGTAGAAGGACAGGGCATTGCTACCCCGTCCACTGTAATCATAATTTCTTTTGCCATATTCCATTCACATCCTTAATAGCGAAGAAAGCGCAATTTAAAATTTATTTCTTTCTGAATTGAATTGCTTCAATTCGAAGTGCTTGACCAACGGTTCCAAGAGTAGACACCCCGTCTGCTTTCGTCCAGTCAGTCCATCCAGAGTTTTGAATATGAACACGGTAATCGAAGTCTCCTTTAAAACACAGACACTCCAATCGTTTTTTCTCTCCCGTTGTTCCAATCACAGTGTCTTTTGTGATTTTTCCATAATCAATCCAACCTTTTCCCTGAATATGTGCTTTTGCTTTAATCTCCATTTTTGAATTAATCTTAAAAGCTTCCAGCCTCAAATTATGACCTGTAATTCCAATCAGGTTTTCGGCCGCCATTGGGCTGATCCAACCTTTTCCCTGAATATGCGGAGTTACTATAAACATCGTTTTCATGACCTCAATCGCTTCAATCTGCAGGCTCTGTCCTTTCGAACCGGACCATTCTCCGTTGTTAGCCCATTCGCTCCATCCTATCCCTTTCTGATGCACGCGATAGCGATAAAACGAGTCATGTCCTGTGATTTTGACAGCTTCAATCCTCTTTTGTTCTCCGGTCGTTCCAATAACAGTATCTTTGGAAATGTCATAATAAGTCCGATCCCCAATCCCTTTGATATGAACCGATACATCTGTTTTTCCTACAGGAACCAATCGAAAAGCCTCAATTCTCCGGTTTTGACCCGTTGTTCCAGCCATGTCTCCATCTGATTTCCAATTGCACCATCCAATCCCCCTAGCATGAACTTGGTAAGAAACTTCTCCAAAATCATTTCCTTCTGTCTGTGTAACACCGCCAGTCTTCAACTCTCCGTCTACAAGCTCTTTCTTTTTTTGAGTCGCATCGACCTGAATATCAAATGCACTCAAAACCCCTTTCGCAATATCGTCTATGTGACTGTTAAATGTATCTAAATCTTTGTTATTCGTTATAAACCCAAACTCAACAAGACGATAAGAAAACCCCCTTGCCGCAGATCGATTTACATTATAAAGATTGCTTCTTTCATAAATAGACTGCGCGCGTCCCGGAAATGTTTCGGAAATAAACTCGGCTAAAGCTCTGTCATATTGATCTGGTTTTAATCCTTCTTTGATGATGACGTGTCCTCCCCTCGCAGAAGATGACGCGGCATCCATATGAAGTTCGATAATTTGCCAATCTTTCGGGATATTTAGTGTGTTGATTCCCCTGTCCGCATAGTAGTTTCTGGAAATATCGCCAAGAGTCACGTTTTCTCCGCCAATTTCCGAGATTCGTTTCGCTAATACTCTAACTCGTTCAGCTTCCGTAAATCCGTATCCTACCGCTCCGGAATCTCCCGCTCCGTGTCCTGCAATTACAAATAAATGTGCCATATTTTTCTCCTTTTCTCGAATCATTTATAGATTTGTTTCTATACAAAAAGCCGCGGTGTAAACCGTGGCTTAATGATTGATTTTATTCATTTTGTTAACCAAATTGCGGCGTAGGGTTCATTCGGTAATCATACTCGTCTTGAGCTTTTGTTACTGCCCTTAGAAGCACATCGCCATCTAAACTAATGCTGTTTTGTATATATTTTGGTGAACTTCCAGAAAGATTGTCAATATTATTCATCAACGCCATAGCAACTCCTTCCGCTATTGCATTTGCAAGCATATCTTCGTTGATTACCCCGCCAGAATAATTGTAATTATTTCGCGCCATTTCCTCTGACACTTTGCTAATCCACTGCCTATTCTTTTCTAATGGAACAACCGCCTCTGCACCGTTTCCTTCAAGAATTCCAACTTGTCCGCGTTTTAGCACTCCACCTTTGGCAAGATAGTTTAATTTTCCCGGTGTCCATTTAGGAAAGTTTGGATGCCAAGACAGCCCTCCGATAATCGGAACATCTTTAGGAATATCTATTTTTAAACTGTTCAATATCTCTCCGACGCTATTTACAGCAAATGCTACCGCGCTAATCAATGCGTTTAATATCCCTATTATTGCGTTTACAGGTCTTTTTACAACCGCTACAAGACCATCCCATATGCCCCCAAAAATTTCTTTCACACCATTCCATGCTCGCTTCCAGTCTCCGGTAAATACTCCCGCCACAAATTCTATCACGCCTTCGAAAATCCGTTTTATCGACTCCCATATGTTTGATACATTTTTAAAGAACGCATTAAGCGCTTCTCCGAATATTCCGAAGTTATTTGTCCAATCGCGGCTGAAAATATTTGTTAGGAAATTATCAAATTTTTGAAATTTTTCTTGCGCTTTTTCCCATGCGTTTCCAACATTTTCTTTCAGTTTGTCCATGGATTTTGAAACGCTTTCTTTCAATTTATCAAATTTATCCGATACCCAATCTTTGACTTTCCCGGCAGCTTCTTTAATCTTATCCCAATTAGCAACAATCAACGCGACGCCTATTACTATCGCGGCAATCAATGCGCCGTGAGGACTAAATACGACTGACCCTAATTTTCCAAGAAAACTTCCTGCATTTGTCGCGACGGTTTTTGCCGTAGACGAGATTTTAGATAAGATTCCTCCTTCTCCTGCAATCTTTGAGATTCCTTCAACAAGTTTTGGTATTGTCAAATTTACTCCCTCTGGTAATAATCCAAAATTATGGGCAAATTCATTTACCATTTCTAACGCGCTATTTGCAAGACCAACTCCTTTCGCTGCCAATATAACGCCTCCAATAGCCAGAACAATGTTACCAGAAACCGTTTCCCGAAGACCATCTATTACTTCGGCGATGATTGTTCCAAGAGATAGCGCAAATTCTGTGAGTATTCCAAGCCAATCAATATTTCCAAGAAATTCGCCGATGCTCCTTCCGAATGCCTCCCAGTCCGTATTCATTGCTACTGCATAAAATACATCAAGCAGTCCTCTTACAAAATTACTCAACGTCTCCCCGGCAGTCACCCAATCCACGCCAAGGATAAGATTGTTTATTCCGGTAGAGATATATAATCCTATATCCTCCCACGAAACATTTGCTACAAACTCACGCAATCTTTCTATTGCGTAGTTAAATCCTTCCGCTATAGCCGTTCCAATTACAGGCAATTGATACAGCAATGTAGATCCAATTCCAGAAACCAGTCCTCCGATTGTCGTAGTAATAATATCGAATGCTTGCCGGAACATTGTTCCCCAGGGAATGCTTGCAATGAAATTCCCGATTGCTACTCCTAATTCATTCCAATTCGTACTCTGAGCCACTTGAATCATAGTGCCTAGTAAACTCGTTACAAAGTTTCCGAGATTTGTTGCTGCCTGTATTGGCTTTATTTTTTCAATAGAAGTATTAAGGAATGTTGATATCCCTGTTCCGATGTCATCCCATGGGATACTGCTAGTGATATACTTTATCTTGTCAAATACATAGTTAAAAGTATACGCAAATCTTTCTCCTAATTCTTCCGCATGAGTGGTAAGATAGCTCACAAATCCGCCTAATGCTTCTCCGAATGTTGCCGACACAAAATTAAACACATTATCAAACAGCTGTAACCATGGTACGGAAAACAACCCTTCCGCAACCTTGTATCCAAACTCGCTCCAATGTGTTAACTCCGCAGATTGGTTCATGGCGTGAAGGATATCTAATGCAAGCCCTCCAATTTCTTGAGCTGCCCTTGACAGGTCGATATTGTCTATAATGCTGTTGAACCCTTCTGATACGCCAATTGCAATCTTTGACCATGTATGGTTGCTTGCCATCCTGTCCCTGAAACTGCTTATGATTTCAATGATTCCATTAAAGCCGCCAGAAATGGTTTCTCCAATCTGCTTGAAGTTAATTCGCTCAAAGATTCCATGAACCCCTTCTGCTAATGCATTCCCGGTTTCTTCCCATCCAGTTGTAAGTGTATCAGGGTTAATTCTCCACATATCTTCTACGAACCCTGACGCAATTCTCCAGGCAATCATGAAGTAATTTCCGATAGCATTCCCAAGTTCTCGCCAGTCAACTTCATCTATCATTCCGCGCAATCCGACAGAGAGTTTTCTTCCAAGCTGTTCCAAGTCAATTCCACCCGGTCCGAATAATGCGTTAAATGCTCTTGATAAAAGATTTATTCCCGCACCTATCGTTCTTCCAAGCAAATCCCAGTCTAGCCATTTCACAAATGAATTGAACACTTTTGCAAATGCGCGCAACGCCTGCTCAACCTTTGGAGTTAATGCCTTGATTCCGTCATAAATCTTTTTCAGCCCGATATTTATCATTTCAGCAATGGTTTTTCCAAGCCCTTCCCAATCGTGATTAAGAAACGCTTCTCTAAGCCTTTTTGCCCATTCGTTGATTGGCTCGACCTCACTCTTGTCGTACAGGTCATCAAACATGTCATCCATGTTTCCGGTTCCGATATCGTCTAATCCTAAATCCTTATTTTTTCCTTTATCCCCCTTTATTTTTGACGTATCCAAATCGTCTAGGTTGGCATTCAGCTGATTCAATTCATCAAAGCCAAGTACAGATAATGCTTTTTTCAACTTCTTTGCGCTGTCTGTGGCGGACTCCATGCCATCCGAAGCGTCATCCATGCCATCTCCCACATCTTCTGCAGAGCTTCCAATTCCAGATAAGTCGGTTTCATAGTCAACCATATCCGCCATATCATCTACAACGCCTCTTTTTGGACCCTCTATCTTCTTTCCAAATAGGACGTACATAAAGTCTCGGAACTTCTTCGCAGCTTGTGTGAGTTTGTCCATAAACTTATTTAAAAGCTTAATTGCTGGAAGAAGAGCCGCAATAAGTCCCTGCCCGATAATCGCAGAAACAGATTGCAAATTAAGCTTTAGTAATCTAGCCTGATTCGCCCATGTTCCTGCTGTCCTCGCGAAGTCTCCTTGAGAATCTCCTGTTTTGGCTAGAATATAGTTGTATCGAAGCAAAGTCTGCTCTGAAAGCGACATCTCTCTATACGCCTTGCCGATTCCCTGAGACATTGCATATGCTTCCAAATTGGCGA
>Ga0224748_10375_pt1 | contig 13693 bp, 11 predicted proteins | sample LIM_F_Water_Neg_FD_182074 | JGI IMG/M metagenome (GOLD analysis project Ga0224748, IMG submission 182074) | Enriched cells from gastrointestinal tract of the lab mouse from Pacific Northwest National Laboratory (PNNL), Richland, Washington... | ecosystem: Host-associated > Mammals > Digestive...
CAGCCCGATGGCAAGCCAGATATTCACCGACAGGAAGGCAAAGGTGATCCCCACGGCCAGGGCATCGATGCTGGTGGCCACCGCAAGGGTGATCATGATCAGAAAAGAAAACGAATCGTTCGTCTCCCCCTTATCTCCTCCCAGGGCCTCCCGAATCATATTGGTGCCGATGAACAGGAGAAGGAAAAATGCGATCCAGTGATCTACCGAAGTGATAAGGCTCTGAAACTGGATTCCCAGCAGCCAGCCGATAAGAGGCATCAGCCCCTGAAACCCGCCAAAGTAGACCGCCGGAATCAGAGCATGTTTCCATGTCAGCTTTGATACGGAAAGCCCTTTACAGATGGAGACCGCAAAGGCATCCATCGCCAGGCCGACGCCGATCAGCAATATTTCCATCACATTCATACACACTTCTCCCATCTTGTCCCGCCGTCGCAGAGAGTCCTGACGGTCTTTTTTCAATTCCTTATTCTATCACATTCTCCTGCATCTGACAAAGAGTAAACGCAGCGGCGCCAGGTTAGGATCCCCCCGCAGCGGGTTCAAGCTGGCGCCGCCTAAAGAGAATGGATGATATTTTTATATTCTGAGAGCGTTCTCGTTTTTTTAATCCTCTTCCACAGCTTCCCGCCCTCCGGCAGACTCCCACACAGATAGGACCAGACCTCTTTCATCTTGAACAGGGCAGGCTCGCCCGGCATGATCTCCTCATACCCCTCACAGAGCTTGTCCACAAATGCCAGACGTTCTTCCGGCATCAGGGCCTTTCCGGTACGGATCTGCCGGACCAAGCTGGGATCCGCTATGAGGCCCCTGCCAATCATAATGCGGTCCACCGTTGGGAAACGCTCCCGAAAGCGCTCATAATCCTCACATGTACGGATATCCCCATTGTAGCAGACCGGATTGTCGCTCCATTCCAAGGCTCTCTCAAACATATCCCAATCCGGCCTATTTCTGTAAGCATCCTTCTGTACTCTCGGATGAATGGTCAGCTCATGGACCGGATATTTATTGTATATCTTCATGATTTCCGCAAACTCTCCCGGATCCTCCCGGCCCAGGCGGGTCTTAATGGACAATGGAGCCCCGGTCTTTTGAAAAATCTCGTAGAGAAAGCGGTCCAGTTCCTCAGGAAATGCCAGAAATCCCGATCCCCTTCCCTTAGAGACAACCGTACCGGACGGACAGCCCAGATTCAGATTGATTTCATTGTAACCGTATTCCAGAAGACACCCGGCGGTATAGAGAAAATCCTCCGCATGATTGGTCAGGATCTGCGGAACCACGTGGATATCCTTATTGTTATCCGGCAGTATGTCCCTCTTTGCCCGGCTCTTAAAATTGTGATTGGAGGTGGGGGCGATAAAGGGGGTAAAATACTTTTCCATACCGCCGAACATCTCCCGAAATGCATTCCGGAATACAAATGTCGTAATGCCTTCCAGCGGCGCCAGATAGAAACACGGCTGGAGCCCGGCTGCTTTATCCTCTGTTCTCATTCATCCTGATACTCCTTCATATATTTGCGGAACCAGAGCGGCAGCATCTGCCTCTGCAGATCGGTATTCCTTCTCTCCTTAATGGCAATGGTATCGACAAAGAGCTTCCAGAGCTGCTGCATATCTTTTTCCTCTGCGGAATACTGCAGTGTCAGTTCATCAAAATCCACCTCTTCCATCGAAGCGTACAGACATCCCCTCTCCCCCCTGTGGATCAGGACAGTATGATGAACAGTGTCCGCAATCAGCCAGTCCTCCCCGGAATACCGATCCGCAAAATGATCCGCCAGATAGGGGAGCACCGCTCCCTTGGGATTTATTTTACCAAATAATGTGCCGTTTGCCAATTCCTGAAAACGAAGAAACTCTTTCCAGTGATAAATCTCATTATTGACATTTCTCTCGATCTCATACAGGGTCTGCATAAAGGGAAGCGTGAGGCAGTCTAAAATCTGTTTTCCCACATGCAGTCCGTAAATAATAAAGCGGTATACTGCGTCCGCCTTCTCCGGAAAGCAGGATATGGCGGCTTTCCGAATAAACTCGTAGGCCTGCCGTGAGATATCTCTCTGGACGGTCCGCGCCACCTTCACCGCATGATCAAAATCCGTCTCCACCGGTATATACCGGCAGAACAGTTCCTGATTGAAGCCCGGCTCACGGATGCGGATCTCATTTCTCTTGTGTCCATGCCTGTCCTCATAGGCACGCCAGACGCCAGACATGATTCCCTCAAAGGAATCCTCGCAAAGATAAATATAACGTTCCTCCATAGCCCCTCCTTACCCGTCCCCGAACAAGTCCGTCAGCGACATCTGATGATATGTGGTCTGACCCATAATGCCCGGGGGCAGCTTTTCCCCCAGTCCAAGAAGATTGGCAAGTATGAAAGACCGGTTCATCTTCAGGGGTATCATCATCCTGCCGCTGCAGGTTATAAAGTACATCGCCCTCTTTAATACCACGCCGAACCTCTTTAGGGAGTCAAAATCCAGCCGCCCCATTCTGCGGGCTGCCACAATGCGCTTCGCCGACTTTACGCCGATTCCCGGAATCCGCAGCAGGGTGTGGTAATCGGCGTCCTGCACCTCCACCGGAAAAAATTCCAGATGATCCAGAGCCCAGCTGCACTTCGGGTCAACCCGGGTATCCAGATGGGGCCGCTCCGCCGTGATCAGCTCCGCCGCCCGGAAATGGTAGAACCGCATAAGAAAATCTGCCTGATACAGTCTGTGTTCCCGCAGCAGGGGCGGTCCGCTCTCCGACGTATCGGGAAGAAGGTCGTCCCCGGTTGTATTGATGAAGGCCGAGTAAAAAACCCGTTTCAGCTCAAACTGCCGGTACATGGCCTCCGCCATGTGCACGATCTCATAATCGCTCTCGCCGGAGGCCCCAATGATCATCTGCGTGCTCTGCCCTGCCGGGACGAAGGCCGCCCCGGGATGGCTCTCCTGCAGTACCTGCTTCTGCGTGACCGCCGGATACAGCGTATTTTCAGGAGCCGCCGGCAATGCGGTGTAGTTTCTGTAGTCCTGCAGCAGCAGGCTCTCCCTCCTCCCGGTCTGGATCTGCCGCATGGGCGTCAGAATCTTCCTCCGGTTCTTCTGGGGAGCCAGCCGTCTGAGACCCTCTGCCGTGGGGAGCTCCATATTGACACTCATGCGGTCCACTACCCATCCCGTCTTTTCGATCAGCAGCGGATCTGCACCCGGGATGGCCTTCACATGAATATAACCGTTAAACCGGTATTTCCTTCGGAGAAGATACACCGCCTGATAGATCTGCTCCATCGTATAATCCGGGTTATTCCGGATCCCCGAGCTGAGAAAGAGCCCCTCGATATAATTTCTGCGGTAAAATGAGATGGTGAGCTCCGCTATTTCCTCTGGTGAAAAAGATGCCCTGGGGACATCATTGGAACAGCGGTTACAGCAGTATTTACAATCATAGACACACTCGTTTGTCTGCAGTATCTTTAAGAGTGAGATGCATCTGCCGTCTGCCGCAAAGGCGTGGCAGAGTCCGGCAGAAACGGCACTCCCCATAGTCCCTTTCACCCCGCGGCGGCTGGAGCCGCTGGAAGTGCAGGCTACATCGTATTTGGCAGCATCTGTGAGAATCTCCAGCTTTCGAAAAATATCCTGTGATAAGCCCATAAAAACGCCCTCCGAACATTTGTTTGCTACATTTTAACACACATACGTTCGAAAGGCAAGACATTTTTATGACCCCGGGCTGGTAATTTATACCTGTCCTGCCAGAACCCGTGCCACATGGACGCCGCTGGCTGACGCATGGGACAGGGAATGCGTCACTCCGCTGCAGTCACCAATGACGAACAGCCCCTTATGCCGGGTCTCCAGATTTTCATCGATCTCCACCTCCATATTATAGAACTTCACCTCCACGCCATAGAGGAGGGTATCGTCGTTTGCCGTCCCCGGTGCGATCTTATCCAGCGCATAGATCATCTCCACGATGCCGTCCAGGATCCTCTTCGGCATCACCAGGCTGAGGTCTCCAGGCGTGGCCGCCAGCGTCGGCGTGACAAAACCCTCATCCAGCCGTTTCTGATTGCTCCGGCGGCCCCGGATCAGATCGCCAAACCGCTGCACCATCACGCCGCCTCCCAGCATATTGGAAAGCTTCGCAATACTTTCCCCGTAGCCGTTGCTGTCCTTAAAGGGCTCCGAGAAATGCTTCGCCACAAGCAGGGCAAAGTTGGTATTCTCCGTATGCTTTGCCGGATCCTCATAGCTGTGCCCATTTACTGTGACAATGCCATTTGTATTCTCATTTACCACGACGCCCCTTGGATTCATGCAGAAGGTTCGGACAAGATCCTCAAACTGCTTTGTCCGGTATACGATCTTGCTCTCGTACAGCTCGTCCGTCAGATGGGAAAAGACCTCTGCCGGCAGCTCTACCCGGACGCCGATATCAACACGGTTCGACTTTGTGGGGATTTCCAGATCCCGGCAGATCCCCTCCATCCACTTGCTGCCGCTGCGCCCGGCGGAGATGATCACCTTATCCGCCTCATACTCTTCTCCGCCCGCCGATATACGATAGCCCTGATCGGTCCGCATCACCTTCTCCACCGGGGTTCGGAAAAAGAAATCTACTTTATCCTTCAGCCGGGCATACAGATTTTCCAGAACAATATAATTGATGTCCGTCCCCAGATGGCGCACGGAGGCATCCAGAAGATGCAGGTCATTTTCCACACAGAGCTTCTTGATCCTTGTGTCCGCCGTGGAATACAGCGCCGTCCCCTGTCCGCCATACCGCAGATTGATCTTATCCACATAATTCATCAGTTCTGTGGCCTGCCTCTTTCCAATGTATTCGTGCAGCGTACCGCCAAACTGATTGGTAATATTATATTTTCCGTCGGAAAATGCCCCCGCTCCGCCGAAACCATTCATAATGGCACAGCTCTGACAGTGGATACAGGATTTCACCCCGTCTCCGTCAATAGGGCACCTTCTGTTCTCCAGCTCCGTGCCGGACTCAAAAACCGCGATCTTTCTTCCAGAGCTTATCCTCGTCAGCTCATAAGCGGAAAAAATCCCCCCTGGTCCTGCCCCTATAATGATAATATCGTATCTCATCGTAATCCAGACCTCCTTTTGTTCTATTCTACCACATTTTTAAGGATTATTTAATATTTATCCTGTTATAATGTGAATGAAAGTGCAGATAAGCCGGTTCAAGGCCGCACGCTACGGAAAGGGGATTGTTATGTATCTGAGAATATTAAAAAAAGAACTCCGGCGAAAAAGAACCATGAATATCATTCTTCTGGTCTTTATCGTCCTGGCTGCCACATTTATCGCCAGCAGCACAAACAATATGGTTACTGTCTCCAATGCGCTGGATGACTATTTTATAAAAGCAGAGGTGCCGGACTACTGGCTGGCAACAGCCTTTGAGACAGAAGCGGACCGGTTCTGCCGCTGGTCAGAGGACAATGGCTATACCTATAGCCGCCAGAGTCTGATCCAGGCAGATCCCACTAAAGTTACTGTCAATGGCATTCCACTGGATTATAATAATTCCCTCTGCCTGTCCAGAATTGAGAAGTCTAAAATCTTTGATAGCACTTCCCGTCAGATCCGGGAAGTCAGGGACGGTGAGATTTATGTTACGGCGACGATGTCCGAATCCGAAAAGAATGATTTCAGTCCCGGGAGCACTGTGATCATAAGTACTGGCAGTGTCAGCAGGGAATTTAAAGTAAAGGATTACACCAAGGACGCCCTTTTCGGCTCCACAATGGTGGGGATGACCCGTTTTCTTATCAGTGATAACGACTATCAGGCACTGGTGGCAGACAGCCCAGGCATCATAGAATTCATCGGCGTCCTCACGGACCATGATCCATCCTTCTCTGAGAAATATGGAAAGCTGGATCTGAATACCATCTTTAATATGGATTGTTCACAGATCAAGCTGATGTACCTTATGGATATACTCACTGCTGCCATTATGCTTGTTGTAAGTCTGTGCCTGATTCTGATTTCCATGGTTATCCTTCACTTCTCCATACGCTTCACCGTAAATGAAGATTTCCGTGAAATCGGCGTTATGAAAGCCATCGGCATCCCGGACCGCTGTATTCGCGGACTGTACATGATCAAGTATTTAGCCATCGCAGCCGTGGGCACAGCGTCAGGTCTTATCCTCAGTTTTCCCTACAGCCGCCTGATGCTGGGGAAAGTGGCAAAGAAGATCATTCTTTCCAGCGACAGCCGTTATCTTCTGAACATCATCAGTGCCCTGGGGACGGCTCTTATGGTAGGGCTGTTCTGCTGCCTCTGCACCCGAAAGATCCGCAGCTTCTCCCCCATTGACGCCATACGCAGCGGTGAAACCGGGGAGCGCTACACCCACAAGGGACTCCTGCACCTAAGCCAAACCCGGCTCAGCGTCATTCCATTTCTCGCAGTCAATGACATCCTCAGCGGAATCCGGCGGTTTTTCTCCATGATCCTGATTTTCACCATCGGTATCCTCCTGGTGATTCTTCCGGTAGACGCCATTAACACGCTGAGGTCTGACGAGCTGCTCACCTGGTTCAATATGGCAGAGTGCAGCCATGTCATGACGGAGGAGCTTCTTTTTACCACCGACGGCATCAGCCTGGACAGACTAGATGAAAAACTGGACACCGTCAAGAATCATCTTCAGGAGAAGAAAATCCCGGCAAAGGTTTTTCAGGAAGTCTCCTTCCGCATGAACATCAGCCATGGCGATAAGTCCATGTCCTCTCTTGCGTTTCAGGGAATCGGCGACGTCACCACAGACGACTACACCTACATTCGTGGAGAAGCGCCTTCCACTACAAACGAAGTAGCAGTTTCCCATACGGTGGCGGATAAGATCGGGGCGGCTGTGGGAGATGAGGTTCAGATCAGCACAGGTGATAGGACGCGTACCTATATAATCAGTGCAATCAACGAGTCCCTGAATAATCTTGGCGAGAGCATACGTTTCCACCCGGAGGAACAGCTGGATTATTCTTATGCAGTGGGCTGCTTCGGAACACAGATCCGGTATCTGGATGATCCCGGCCATGAGACAATGACCGAAAGAAAAAACCTTCTGAAACAGTGGAACCCGGAATCCGACATCTGTACCTCCGGCGAATACGTCAGTCAGCTGATCGGCAATTCCGCTGATGAGATGGAAAGCATTAAGACACTGATCCTTGCCATCGTACTGTGCATCAACCTGCTTGTCACCGTATTGATGGTAAAAAGCTTTATCATCAAAGAGAAATATGAGATTGCCCTGCTGAAGGCAACAGGATTCCTGAGCTCCTCCCTGATACGGTGGCAGGCCATGCGCATCGGTCTTGTGCTTTCAGCAGCGGCCATACTGGGCAGCCTGCTTTCCGCTCCCCTGGCCAGTCTGATCATCAACCCCATCTTCCGGCAGATGGGGGCACAGAGCATAGATCTGGCAATACACCCCGCCGAGGTTTATCTCCTATATCCGTTAATTATATTAACCGTAACCGTATCCGCCGCCGTTTTCTCCGCACAGTGCCTGAGAAAAATAGAAACGTCGGAAATATCAAATAATGAGTAGTTCAACGGCGGCATGATCAATATTCAATGAAATGAGAGGTAAATATGAACGAAATCTTACACATAACTAATCTTTGCAAAACCTATATTAACGATAAGCGTCAAAATAATGTGCTGAAAAATGTAAACCTGACCATCCGGAAGGGAGAGATGACCGCTGTCATGGGCCCCTCCGGTTCCGGCAAATCCACCCTGCTGTACTGCGCATCCGGAATGGACAGAATCACTGCCGGGGAGATCATTTTCTGCGGCCGGAAGCTTTCCGGCATGCGGGAAAAGGAACTGGCTCATCTGCGCCTGGAGGAAATGGGCTTTATCTTCCAGCAGATGTACATGCTGAAAAACCTCACCATTCTGGATAACATAATCCTGCCCGCCTGCCAGTCCGACAAGATCAGGGAAAGCCGCAGGGACACAGTGGCCCGCGGAGAGGAGTTGATGCGTAAGCTGGGAATCATAGATATCGCCGGCAATGATATCAATGAGGTATCTGGTGGTCAGCTTCAGCGGGCCTGTATCTGCCGCAGCATGATCAATCGTCCCGGAATGATCTTTGCCGACGAGCCCACCGGCGCTCTGAACCGCAATGCCTCCGATGAGGTAATGGAAGAGCTGATCTGTGTAAACGAGGAGGGAACTGCCGTTATGCTTGTGACCCATGATGTGAAGGTAGCCGCCCGCTGCACAAGAATCCTCTATCTGGTTGACGGCGATATAAAAGGGGAGTATATTTTAGACAGATACAGAGACTCCTCCCAGCTCAGAGAGCGGGAACGGAAGTTAAATGGATGGCTGATGGAGATGGGCTGGTAATCCGGCGGGTTGAAATTGGCGCCATTGCGCTGGAAAGAGGAATATATGGATATTTTAATTGTAGAAGACAATACAGAGCTGGCTGGCCTTCTCCAGGGCTTTCTCTCCGCTGAGGGCTATACCGCCGCTGCCGCCTCCACTGGCGGGCAGGCACTGGAGCTGTTTGAAAAATATAACCCCAGACTGGTGATCCTGGATATCATGCTGCCGGGAATAGATGGGTTTGCCATCTGCTCCCGGATCCGCCAGAAGAGCAATACACCGATTCTCATTGTCAGTGCCCGTACCGCAAAAGAGGATAAACTCGCCGGACTCTCCTATGGAGCAGACGATTATATTGAAAAACCATATGACATTGATATCCTTCTGGCTAAGATCAGCGGGATCTTTAAACGCCGCTGCGCCATGGACGAAATTGCTGACGGAGCCCTGCGGATCAACCGCATCAGCCGCACCGTATACAAAGACAGCCTCCCTCTTGCCATGACTGCAAAGGAGTTTGATCTTCTGCTGCTTCTTATGGAAAATAAGGGAAGGGCTTTGAAAAAGGAATATATTTTTAATCAGGTCTGGGGAGCGGACAGTTTTTCTGAGCCCCAGACACTCACCGTACACATTAAGTGGCTGCGGGAAAAGATTGAAGCGGATCCGGGACATCCCCAGATCATACGGACAATATGGGGAGTGGGGTATCAATATATATGAAATCATTTCATCGGATATGCGCAATTATCCTTACGATTCATGGAATCCTTATACTCTGTATCAATCTTTGCGTCCAGAATGAAAACCTTACAGGAAATGACAGGCCGTACCGGGTGGAGATCAACCGCCTTGCCCGGGAGATGGAACAGCATGGCGCCGCTGCTGCAGATCTGTCCGGCTGCCACTATGTCACTCATATTGAAAAGTACAATGACACTTCCTTTTTTACCTCAGACAGCGATTATGTAATACGGGAAATCCGCGGCATACTATATCGTTTTGATTATCAGAAGGAGGTCCGGACCGACCAGCGCCGGCTGTCTCTTCCGCTGAATCTTATGCTGGCCGCCCTGTCCCTTCTGACCCTTTCCCTGCTTCTATGGATCCGCCAGAAGCTGCTGATTCCCTTCACCCGGCTGTCCGACATTCCTGTGGATCTGGCCAGGGGAAATCTCACCATTCCTCTCCAGGAAACCAAAAGCCATTTCTTCGGGCGTTTTATCTGGGGAATCAATCTACTGCGGGAAAATATAGAAGAGCAGAAACAGCGGGAGCTCGCTTTGCAGAAGGAGAAAAAAACGCTTCTCCTGTCCCTCTCCCACGATATCAAGACCCCACTGTCCGCCATTAAGTTATATGCCAAAGCATTATCCAGAGGACTGTACGACGATCCGCAGCAGCAGATCCAAATCTCCGAACACATAAATGAAAAGGCGGATGAGATCCAAAACTTTATCTCCCAGATCGTCCGGGCCTCCCGGTCTGATTTCATGGATTTCCAGGTAAAACAGGAGGAATTTTATCTATCCGGATTATTAGACGGAATTGCGGTGTATTACAAAGAAAGACTGTCCCTGATCCGACAGGAGCTTGTCATACGCAAATACAGCGACTGCCTGCTGAAGGGAGACGCCGGCCGCAGCGCCGAGGTTTTGCAGAATATAATTGAAAATGCGGTGAAGTATGGCGACGGAAAACTACTGGAGCTCTCTGTGCAGCCAGACGAGGACTGTATCCTGATCTCCGTGTCAAACAGCGGCTGCCAGCTGATGCCGGACGAGCTTCCCCATATCTTCGAAAGCTTCTGGCAGGGATCCAATGCCAGCTCCTCCAACGGAAGCGGCCTGGGGCTGTATATCTGCCGCCAGCTGATGCACCGAATGGACGGAGAAATCTTTGCCGAGATAAAAGACCACTGTATGATCGTTACAGCGGTCTTCAGCCAGGCGTAGCGGGCACCCCCGAAAATTGAAATTCTTATAGATTTCTTCCATGATACTGTATCGTTACCACATAAACTTAATTCTGTCAACCTGTCCTTTTGCATTTTCAGGAGCCAGTTTCTCATTTGCAATATATTCGTAAATGCTGTCTAATTCGCGTATTGCTCTGGGGTTAATCATTACCTTGTATTTATCCAAAATGCTTTTTCTCCAATTCCGCAAAAACTATCTCTGCATCGACAGCCTCTGCTCCGTTTGCAATTTCCTGTTCGGATTCGTAGATAGCTTGGTCAATGTGGTTAATCCTTGCGAATTTATCATACAATTCACTACTCATTACAACCAAGTCGCTATATCCGTTTTTGGTAATAAAAATAGGCTCCTGCTCTTTGTGTGCAATATTGGAAATTTCGGTTGTATTACGTAAATCCTTAATAGGCATAATAAGAGGCATAATGCTTCGCTCCTTTCTTTGACACAATTATTAGGCGTTTGCGAAACGCCAGAACCCGCATAAATACGGGATTCTTTTTGTTACAAAATAAAACAACTCCTCACTGGTTTGTGGTATAATTGAAATGTCCAGTAACAATTATCTATATCCACCAGTAAAGGAGTCGTATCTATATGATAACACATAAACAGCTCTCTTTGGCAGATATTTTTACCGATTGCCAAAATAAATTTGATCATGATAAATATCAGTTCCTTGAACTTCTCGAAAATACCATTAACTTAGATGAAATTGTCCCGGCGTCTTTTGTTTCTCATTTCCATGCCGCCACCGGCAGGCCCCGTAAGCATCTTCTCTATCCGATGCTCAAGGCTCTGTTATTGCAGCTTATTTTCTCAATCCCAACAACGTCCCTTCTGATTGTTTTTCTCAAATACTCTCAGGAATTACGGGATTTCTGCGGATTTGACGTTGTTCCGGATGCCTCTAAATTCACCCGGTTCAAACAGGATTTTTTATCGGACTTACAATCCATGTTCGATCATCTTGTTGACCTGACCGAACCGATCTGCCAACGGATTGATGCCGACAGGACTGCCATGGTTTTATTTGACACTTCCGGCATTGAAGCATGGGTGACGGAAAACAATCCCAAATATGCAAACCGTATCATCAAACAACTGAAAGCCTTCCAAAAAGCAAAAGGGATGGACGGTTCCTTTGACCCTTATAAAGCCGCCTACGGATCCATGCCTTCCCATGCCGCCGCCAATCCAGCCATTCAGCAGATGTACATTAACGGGCATTTCTGTTATGCTTATAAATTCGGCATTATTGCCAACGGACTCGGCATTGTCCGGGATATTTCCTTTTATAACAAGGACTTTCTTGAGGCTCATCCTGACATCATTGTTGGAAAAAAATCTGATTCCCCGGATGAAGATAAGAGTCTTGCCGATTCCAAGGCATTGATTCCCACTTTGAAGGATTTCTTTCGGAAGCATCCCCTTATCAATCCGAAAACTTTTCTGGGAGACGCCGCATTTGATTCCATTGAAATCTACAAATTCCTGTTACAGGAAGCTTCCTTTGAGCAGGCTTACATTCCCATAAACGGCAGAATCTCCCTTCCAAAATCCGACTGCCCGCGGAATAAGGACGGCGTCCCCTGCTGCCCCAAAGACCCATCCCTTCCAATGAGACGGGAAGGAAGCAAATCCCATCTCCGCTGCGGGCTGCCAACCATGAAGTTTGTATGCCCGAAAATGAAATGGGAGTGGAACAAACTTACAAAGAAATCAAAACGCGTCTGCCACTGTGAAAATCCCTGCACGGAATCCCCCTGCGGCAGGATGTTTTATATTTATCCCGAGAAAAACCTGCGCGCCTATCCCGGTACGCTCCGCGGTACGGCCGAATGGGATTCCACCTATAAGATCAGGGGAAATGTGGAAAAATCCATCAACCATTTCAAGGACAGTTTCTGTGTTGCCGGGCGTAAAACGCAGAATGAAAAAACGCTTCATGCTGACCTGCTTCTCGCCGGAATCGCACAGCTTATTACTGTAATGGTGGCTGATAAACTGCACAGACATGAATATATCCGCAGTTTAAAACCCCTGATTGCATAACCTTACATACCGCATACCATTTCACGGGCAGATATCCTTATCTGCTTTGTTTTCATATCTTAAAATTCTTGTTATCCACATCCACCTCCTGTAAGTCCGGCTCAACCGGACCTTTGCCCTATTGGAATCAAGATTTTGAACTTGTTTCGCAATTACCTATCTGAATCCTATTAGGCGTTTGCGAAACGCCAGAACCCGCATAAATACGGGATTCTCTTTGTTACAAAATAAAACAACTCCTCACTGGTCTGTGGTATAATTGAAATCTCCAGTAACAATTATCCATATCCACCAGTAAAGGAGTCGTATCTATATGATAACATATAAACAACTCTCTTTGGCAGATATTTTTACCGATTGCCAAAATAAATTTGATAACGATAAATATGAGTTTCTTTCCATACTCGATGAAACCATCAACCTTGATGAAATTGTTCCGGTGTCTTTTGTTTCTCATTTTCATGCTGCCACCGGCAGACCCCGCAGGCATCTTCTTTACCCAATGCTGAAGGCTCTGTTACTACAGCTTATCTTCTCAATCCCAACAACATCCCTGCTGATCGTATTCCTGAAATACTCTCAGGAACTGCGGGACTTCTGCGGGTTTGACGTTGTCCCGGACGCCTCTAAATTCACCCGGTTCAAACAAGATTTTTTATCGGACTTACAATCCATGTTTGATCATCTTGTTGACTTGACCGAACCAATCTGCCATTGTATTGATACACAGAAAGCTTCCATGCTTCTCTTTGACACCTCCGGCATTGAGGCATGGGTTACAGAAAACAATCCCAAATATGCCAACCGTATCATCAAACAACTGAAAGCCTTCAAAAAAGCAAAAGGGATGGTCAATTCCTTTGACCCTTATAAAGCCGCCTACGGCTCCATGCCTTCCCATGCTGCCGCCAATCCAGCCATTCAGCAGATGTACATCAACGGGCATTTCTGCTATGCTTATAAATTCGGTATTATTACCAACGGACTCGGCATTGTCCGGGATATTTCCTTTTATAACAAGGACTTTCTTGAGGCTCATCCTGACATCATTGTTGGAAAAAAATCCGATTCCCCGGATGAAGATAAGAGTCTTGCCGATTCCAAGGCTTTGATTCCCACTTTAAAGGATTTCTTTCGCAAGCATCCCCTTATCAATCCGAAAACTTTTCTGGGAGACGCCGCATTTGATTCCATTGAAATCTACAAATACCTGTTACAGGAAGTTTCCTTTGAGCAGGCTTACATTCCCCTCAATGGCAGAATCTCC
>Ga0224748_10376_pt1 | contig 13693 bp, 9 predicted proteins | sample LIM_F_Water_Neg_FD_182074 | JGI IMG/M metagenome (GOLD analysis project Ga0224748, IMG submission 182074) | Enriched cells from gastrointestinal tract of the lab mouse from Pacific Northwest National Laboratory (PNNL), Richland, Washington... | ecosystem: Host-associated > Mammals > Digestive...
ACAAATTATAACAACTACTCATTCTACACATTTGGCAGAGGTATCGGAGATAAGAAATGTAAATATCCTTAAGTCAATTGGAAGTAAGAGCGTTTCAATGCAACCAAGTCAAGGACTTGATGAATTTGGGAAAAAGAATTTGCAATTAAAGAATTTGACATTATCTGACTGTGTTGAACGTTATTTGGATTCCAAACGCTCTGTGTTGCTGTTTTCAAAGGGTGTAGTATTAGTAGAGGGTGATGGAGAAGAAATATTGATCCCCAATATTATTAAAACTGCACTAGGGGTATCTTTGGACGAGCTGGGGATTGGTCTGGTTAATGTAGGAAGTGTTTCATTTGAATATATTGCCAGTTTATTTAGTGAAGAAAGAATTCAGAGATCATGTGCTATTGTTACGGATGAAGATGTGCAGATTGTGGAAAAAGATAGCAGATTCTATAAAGCAGAAGCAGAGAAGAGGGGAAAAAGCAGAAAAGGAAAGCTGGCAACATTATATGATGAGAATCCTTGGGTAGAATCATTTTATGCACCACATACTTTAGAGGTTGATTTTGCATTGACTGATGAAAGAGCTAATAGTGATTATATTAGTGAGATTATTGATTTGAATTATGTTGATGCGGCTACTATTAAGAAACATAATGATAATTTAAAGAAAGGAACAGATGCAGCGTGCGCGAAAACGGTTTTAACATTAGCCGGAGATATGGGTAAAGGGTGGTATGCTACTACTCTTTCAAATTACATTGACATCGCAGTTAGCGTTCCGCAATACATCTTAGAAGCAGTAGCATTTGCATGTAGAGAAGTAATTTCAGTAGATATTGTTTTTAAAATGATAGAATATTCGCTAAATGGCTATGATGAAAAAGAAACATTAGATTTGAAAAAAGAAATTAAAAAGGCTAAAACACAACAGGAAAAAAGGGATTCTATCAAAAAATTCAGAGAAGAATATAAGGATAATATGGTAACAAAATTCTTAGAAGAAGTTGATTGGTATTGTTTGGGGTGGTGTGAATGATGGATGATATGCCTTTTTTGAATAAATTAAATGAGCAGCAAAGACAAGTTTGTATTGACGAAAATAATATATTACTTAAAGCTTGTCCGGGAAGCGGAAAAACAAGGACATTGACTTATAAATTAGCATATTTAGTGGGAAAATATATTTCTTCAAACAAACTAAATATTGCAATAACATATACGAATAGAGCGGCAGACGAAATTAGGGAAAGATTGGATAAAATTGATATTCCAGAGGATAAGGTTTGGGTAGGTACTATACATCAATTTTGTCTTGAGTTTATAATCAGACCTTATACAATGTATCATAAACGTTTGCGAAAAGGGTATCATATCATAGATGAGTATGTTACTAAACAATATGTTGATGAAATTATAGAAGAACTTGGAATTGATATTGGATACAATAAACCCTTTGAATATCCGGAAATATTAGAAAAATATGAAAAAAAATTATTAGATGAAAAAGAAATGGATTTTAATGATATTTTAAGTATATCATTTGATTTAGTAAGTGATAAAAAGTTTATAGCAGAGAATATTTCTGGAACAATCAGAACAATTCTGGTAGACGAATATCAAGATACAAATGAGCTTCAATATAAAATATTGAGTAGTATTGTAATGGCTAATCAGAAAATACAAGTAACTTTTGTAGGGGATACAGATCAAGCAATATATGGAGGACTTGGAGGCGTTGCAAAGACGTGTGATGAACTGCAAAAGGAGTTTGGAATAAAATTTCAAGAAAGAGAATTAGATGGTTGCTATCGTACAACACAGCGGATAGTTGATTATTATACAAATTTCCAATTAAAAAGTATGAAGATACGTTCAGTATCAGATATAAGGGATAAAAAGGGCTGCTTGGTTTATGATAATACCATAAGCAAGTCTGAGTTATTTGAAAAGATTGCTTGTATTGTAAAAGATGAACTTTCTAAAGGGGTTTCAGATAATGAAATATGCATTATTGCACCACAATGGTGGTTGCTTTTTCCATTATCTAAAAAGATGAAAGAATTATTACCAAATGTAAAATTTGATGCACCTGATATTACACCAATAAAGTATGAACCTATGAATGTTTTTTATCTCATTTCAAAATTACTTTTGACAGAATCAGGACAAAGGATAAAGTTAAGGAAGAGGGTAGCAACTGAGATAATTGAAATTTTGAAAGAAGAATATAAGATAAATTTATCTGAAAAAATTGATCCATACAGGGTGCTAAAGGTTATTAACTCTATATCACTAGCTAACGAAAATGGAATTGTCTATTTACAGGAAGCAATAACAAAATTTTTGCTAGGAATTGGAATTGATTTAAATATAGAATCATATCTGAACAAGGCATATGAGGATTTTATGGCAAGGGTTAAGGATAGAGTGAAAAACAACCATTTATCTACGGATGTTGATATGTTTAAACAGTGTTTTAAAGAGAAAGAGGGCGTAGTTATTAATACATTTCATGGTGTGAAGGGTGAAGAATATACTACAGTTATTGCGTTTGGAATATTGAATGGATATATTCCGCATTGGGATATTATAATAAATAAGTCACCTGATTATCGGGAAAATGAAACAAAAAAATTATTGTATGTTGTTTGTTCACGAGCAAAGGAAAATTTATACCTTTTTTCAGAACAAGGTCGTACCACACAAAAGGGAGCACCACTATTGCCAACAGATGAGATATTAGCAATTGATTATGAGTATGATAATTTGGGGGAGATTTGCAACACAATATAATTATTTGAATTAAATATGCGAGTTAATGGAAAGGCAATTAGGGAAGCTTAATTGTCTTTTGCTATATACAGCGATATGGGCAGAAATGAGATAGGAATAAATTGCAGAAATTGAAACGAATAAGGGCAGTAATCTTTATTGAAATATGAAAGTAAATTAAAGATATTGTGTAGAGAGCAGCCATAAATGGCTGCTTTTATCATGTTTAAAACTAAACGGAGGTATCAGAAAAATGGAAACAGCAGAACAGAAGACAAAACAGGTCATGGAAGAAAATGAGGCATTAAAGCAGCTTATAGAACTGCTTAACCAGCAGGACATGGACGGGCAGTCACAGGATTTTATGGGCATTTTCTGGTATGTGGCGGGTATGCAGATGCAGCTTACCGCAATGGTGGATGAATTACAGGGTGTCCGGGAGCAGCTTTCGCAGATGCAGGAAAACCAGCCTAAATCTGTGACGGAGAAGCTCATGGATAAAGTGGCGCACCTTCAGGAGAAAATTACAAGCCTTTCGGAATGCCTGTCATCGGTAAGAAACAGCTTGGTGGAAACAGCACAACAGGCGGTCAGCGCCTTTAGGGAAAAAGGGAAAGCGGAGATGTGCAAGGTTCTCCAGACAGGAATTTCTGGTGTGAAGTCCATGCTTTCCGATTACCGGGAGCGTCTGGTTGACGTGATGACGGACTGTGAAAAGACAGCCAACCAGATTGACAGCATCGGGGACGAACTGAAGCAGATCGGGAACAGCGTTTCCAACGTGGGCAGGCTGTTAGCCGGGAAAGGCACGAAAGAGGTATCGGATGAAAAGCCGGGTGTCGGCATGACAAGGGTAATCAATAAGCCTGTAAAAAAGGTGGTGGAGAACCTTCGGAAGAAGATTGGCGGGATAGATAAGGCATTTGAAAAGTTGGATCGGCTTTCTTCCAGTCTGGATGCCGGGAAGGAAGCGGAGAAAGGAGGGCGGGTGTCCGTAAAGGATAAACTGTCGCAGATGAAGGAAAAGGCAGGGCAGAATAAGAAAGCGCCGGGGCAGGATAAGATAAAGCCAAAAAGCAAAGAGGAATGTTTATAAAAATAACTGCAAATAAAAATATCCGGAACGGGGGCAGAGAGGGAAACTTATCTGCTTCCTGTTTTTATGGAGGAAAAGGAGAAATAGCTGTATGGCAGATGCGAGGACTGAAAAACAGAAAGTGAAGGAGATAACGGACAGGCTGGAGGAAGGCTTGAAGGAATTATTTGAGGGGGAAAAGTACAAAAGCTACCTGAATACCATGTCAAAATTCCATAATTACAGCGCAAACAATATCCAGCTTATCGAGATGCAGTGTCCGGGAGCGACGTATGTTGCCGGATATAAGGCATGGCAGAAGAATTTTGAGCGCCATGTGAACAAGGGCGAGAGGGGTATCCGTATCCTTGCGCCTTCACCTTACAAAATCAAAGAGGAACAGGAAAAGATTGATCCGGTCACGAATGAGCCTGTGCTTGACCGAGACGGGATGCCCGTCATGGAGGAAGTGGAGATAAAGATACCCGCCTTCCGGGTTGTCACAGTGTTTGATTATTCGCAGACGGACGGGAAAGAGCTTCCCGGACTTGGAGTAAGCGAGCTGCATGGGAATGTAGAGCGTTACCGGGATTTTATGGAAGCACTTGCAAGGGTTTCCCCTGTACCAATCCGCTATGAGGGCATGGAGGGTGACAGGAAAGGCTATTTTATTGACTTAAACCACCCTATCGCTATTAAGGAGGGCATGGGCGAAGTGCAGACTGCAAAAACCGGGGTGCATGAGGTGGCGCACGCAAAACTTCATGGAAAAGAGGTTGAACAGGAAACAGGGATTGCAAAAGACAGGGAAACAAAGGAAGTGGAAGCAGAGAGCATCGCCTACACTGTCTGCCAGCATTTCGGGATTGATACGTCCGACTATTCTTTTGGGTATATCGTCGGGTGGAGCAGCGGAAAAGAAATGCCGGAGTTAAAATCTTCCCTTGATACGATACGCCGGACTTCCTCGGAACTGATAAAGGGGATTGAAGCACAGCTTTTGGAGATTGATAAAGAACGTGCTGCAGAACAGACGCAGGAGGACATCATTCTGCTTGTGGCGAATACAGACCGTTCAGAATATGACCTTTTGAGCGTTAAGGGCATGGAGAGGACAGAACTTCTTAATTCTTTGCGTACCATGAAAGACGATGACAGGCAGAGCGTGGAAGCCTACCTTGAAAGAGCCGGGGCGTGGGTGACGCTGCTTGGAAATGAGCGGAGCGAGGAAGTGGAGGAATACCACTTAGATTACGCTTACAATACGGATACTTATGAGATAACCGATTTTAAGGCGTTGCAGGAAGAACGAGAAAAGGCAAATAAACCGATTGAGTACGCTGATGTGGTTGTGAGAATCTCCATGCCGGACAGCGGGGAATATGAAACCATTAAAATCACAAATATGCAGTCAGAAGTGCAGAACACCCTCTATGACATACTGATGCGTGAAATGGACGGAGAGGGCGGAAACGTTCTGGATTATCTGAAGGAGAAGGGTTTTGATTTTGTACCGATCATGAGAAGCGGCGGCTTGAATGACGGTTATCCACAGTTCTATGATTTTGATATGGATATGACGGAAAAGGAGCTTCATATTGCTTCGGAACTTCCGGCAACAGTGCAGGCAGAACAGCTTATTAACCGCATGGAATTTCACAGGACGGTTTATGACAGTGATGAGTGCAATTTGATTATGAACCACGCTTATAAGCTGGATGATATGTATAAGACAACTTCCCTGGCATATTCCCTTGTGGAGCAGAAAGACGATTTACCGCTTCTTTTGGAAACAATCAAGGCAGCGGAGAAAGAAATTGATACCCTTCCGGATGGCATGGTGGGGTTATCGGAGATGCACGAATATGGGTATTCTTGGGATGAAATGCTCCCTCTGACAAAGGACAGGGCATCGGAGCTGTTCGGGGAAGATGTGTCAGTGTACCAGCTCTATTCAGACGGTTCGGAAACGCTTGTTGAGGATAAGGAAGCATTACAGGCGCATGACGGTCTGTTCGGTGTACAGAAAGACGACTGGAGCGCCTATCTGGAGTTCCAGTCCATAAAACAGGAATTAGAGGATAGCGAACCCAACCGGGAAGCACAGCTTTTATATGGTAATGAGGGAAGGTTTGGCATCTACCAGCTTAAAGATACGGAGGAAACAAGGGATATCCGTTTTATGGCGATGGATTATCTTGAAATGAAAGGTATCCCGGTTTCCAGAGAGAATTACACTCTGGTCTATACCGAAGAACTGAGGGAGAGCATGAGCCTTGAAGATATTTTTACCAAGTTCAACATAGACCACCCGGCAGATTATACCGGACATTCCCTTTCCGTCAGCGATGTGGTTGTGCTGCATCAGGACGGGGAGAACACAAGCCATTATGTGGATTCCGTTGGTTACAGAGAGATACCGGAGTTTACAAAAGAACTTTCCATATCGGCGGAAGTCAGCGCCGAGAAATCTCCAGGCATGGAGGAAACAGCAGAAATTTTAGAGGAAGTAGCGGCAGAAAATATTGCGGCAGAGCCGGACAACAATGATAAGGTTTATTATTATGTCATTGAAGATTTATCCACATGGGCGGACGGAAGCCCGGAAAAGAGCAGATTAGAGCGCTTTGACAGCCTTCCGGAAGCAATGGGGAAGTTTGCCGAGTACCGGGAAAAGGATATGGAAGATAAGTCGGATATGGCAAGGGCAACCTTCGGTTTCAATGTTAATGGCAGCGAGTTTGACCTGATTCATGTCAGAAACCATGAAAACTGTCTGTCACTGGATTTTACGCATAGCAAGGCGGCAGGGAAAAGCAGCCGCTTCATGGGTGATTTGCAGACTTTATATCATGAGGTCGGTTTTGACAAGGTGAGGGTTCACCGGGAAATGTCACCGGAGGAAATAAAGGATTTTGTAAAACAGCGGTTTAAGCATCAGCTAAAGAGCAGCGGTCTTGATGATGTTTCCCTTTATATGGACAGGTTTGAAACTCTCTATGAACAGGGGAAAATGGAGAACCTCATGCCGACAGCCAACCAGAAGCATATCGTGGAAGATGTACCGTTCATGGAGTGGGAAAACCCATACATAGATACCAGTGACAAGGAAATTGGCAGGGAAGAAACGGAGCTTGCTTTCCGGCTGGCAGACCGTTATATCAGTATTCAGGAAGCCAGCGGCGGATATGATTACACAATTTATGATATGGATTACCGGGAATTGGACGGTGGCGTGTATGACAATCCGGATATTACCATAAGACAGGCACTTGATGAGATTGTGGCAGATTTGAAAGAGCCGACGCACCGGAGCACTCTGGAAGGCAGCATACAGGCGGATGATGAACTGATACCGATTGATTATGATGGATTGATGGAAAAAGCAGAGCAGGCGGAAATGGCGCATCTTGGGGAACGTATCAGAAAGGAAGTGCCGGAAGCGACGGAAAGCAAGGTTATAGCCGAATTTAAAGCCCGGACAGAGGAATTATGGAATGGCATCAATGGGCAGACACAGAAAGATATAGAACTTACCATATACACCTATTTGCAGTCCAAAATAGACGAGTATGACATGGACATAGAGCTTGTGGATGTGGCGGTGTCCGGGAGCAGATGCAGAGGTCTGGAGCAGGAAAATTCTGACCTTGATGTGGTCGTGGAATACCGGGGCGGGGAAAGGGAAGATTCCCTGTTCAACACCTTTAATGAGGACGGTTTCAGCATCGGCGGAGTGAAAGTTGACATCAACCCTATCACAGAAGGAAAAACCGGGACGCTTGGGCAGTATCTTCCGGGAGTGGAAGCGTACCTTGAGGAAAAACGTGCTGCCCTGCAGGAGCGGAATACAGAACAGGTACAGGAAGAAAAGCAGACAGTCATTACCCTTACGGTGGCAGAGTGCGGGGAGTTCCATAACCTCGGAGAATACCATGAGGATATAGCGAGCGTGGAGGAAGCAATCGAAATTTTTAACCAGATACCGCCGGAGAGGATGAACGGTATCCGGAGCATCGGCATCAATATCCATACGGAAGGGACGGAAGCGTATGAGGACACGCAGATGGATATTGTGTCGGGCAGGACTGCCGATCTGGAGGTTTTAGACTATGTGCCGGATATTACAGACAATCCAAAAGCGGTAGCGGTGATTGCGGAGCTGATCGACAAGATGCCAGACATTGAGGTGAGGGGTTCTCTGGAGAAGTGGCAGGCGGCTTTCCTTGCCGCAGAGATAGACCAGCTTTCCTATGACTATGACACTTATCAATATAATGATACGGTGGAGGACAGGGAAGCGCAGGTAGCGAATATCGCAGAGGACATCAGGAACGGGAATACGGAATATCTGAATGATTTCCTCAATGCCATGATTTCAGACAGCATGAGGGAAGGCATAACGGATATATTCGGGAAAGGGACGGAGTTTGATGACAGTGAGGGAGTACAGACTGCGAGGAAGGCAAAAGAGCTTTTGGACAGGCTGGCAGAGTATAAGCCGCTTGCGAAGATAGAGGAACTGGAAGAATGTAACTACAACATGATTGATAATGTTCTGAACAATGAGAAGCCGAAAGCAGAGCAGGAACGCAAGGCGGGCAGGATTTCCATAAAGGAAAAGCTGGCGGAGAAAAAGGCGGTCATCGAGCAGAGAGATAGATCAGGAAAAGAGCTTCCGGAAAAAGAAACTGAGAAAAAAACAGAGAGGGAGATATAAGCGTATGGATAAGTTTACAGTGGAAGAAATCAATCTGATGTGTGTGTTTGAGGGGCAGGACAGAATGGGCATGGTTGCCGATATAAAGAACGTGATCCCGCACATACAGGACAATGACATGGTGGAGCTTGCAGGGCAGGTCTTGGGGAAGCTGGAAGCCATGAGCGATGAAGAATTTGCACAGGTCGCACTGGAAGCGGCGGAATAATTTATCGTGAAACTTTTATAGCATTATTCGACAGAACGTGATATAATTCTTTTTAGTCAGATTAGAGCAAGTAGGGATAGTCTGCGGTTGTCCTTTCTGGAAACGGAAAGGAGGTCGGTATGAATACGTTAGAAGTGCTTACGTTGGTGCTGGTGATCTTTGCAGCTTTGACATACATAGACAATAAACACAACCGCAAGTAACGGAAAAGGCTATCCTCTACTGCGAATAGAGAATAGCCAGTGATCCGTTTGTTTTACTAAAATTGATTACTCGTTTCCGATTGTACAACCGTCGGACGTGCTAGAATCCTTCGGCTTCTATGATGATTATAAACCAACACTGCGGATTTTGCAAGAGGGTTTAGGAAATGGGGGTGCTTCGGCACTCCTATTTTTTTGGAGATTTTTATATTATCATACATGGATATGGTATAATCTGCAAGAATATTTTTCTGATTATATAAAAAAGAGGAGGGAAAGAATGGGATTCCGCAGGCGTCGGCATTGTGCGTAATGTGTATAACTCCCCGTTTTATGGAGTTGTGGGCAACATTGTTTGCAGGATGTGGGAAAGCTGCCTTTTGCTTTTCCATGTCCTGTGAACGGTGTTGTCCATGACGGAATGGGGAGTTATGCACATTTCCACGATGCGTTTTCAGGCTCTTAACAGACGGTTCTTCGTCCTTTTTACCGGGCAGGGGTGTTATTTCTGTCCGGCTGTTCCGGTGCGCCTTTCTGCGGCTCTGTGCGCCCTAAATACTGGTTGAGATTTTCCAGTTTCCGGTTCAGAGATTTCAGTTCCTTATCACAGTTTTTGTAAGTGGCGGTCAGTTCTTTCTTCTGCGTGGTAAGCTCCTGATATTCCGCTTTCAGCTTGTCGATGTTCAAACCTTTTAAACTGATGCCTGCCTGTTCCAGCATACGCCTTGCGCCGCCATAGAGAATGATCTGGCTCTCATGCTTCCGAAAATATGCGTCGGGGTTCTTAGCTTTTTTGTAGGCGATGTTATAGGATTTATTTGCCTTATACTGTTCTGCATATTTGATGATTTCCGCAAGGTCTTTGATGCGGTTCTCCAGCTTGCGGACAATCTGTTTTGCTTCCTTCCCTGTGGCGGCTGTGGTGGCGATTTTTTGTTCCAGTTCTTTAATAGTACCAGCTTCGTTGTAAGTCTGTGCAGCAATCTTTAAATTCTCAATCGCTGCCCACTTTTGCAGTCCCGGACTGTTCCGGAATTTTTCATCAGAGGTGTCAACCAGTCTTCTGTTTGCGTAATCTTTTTTAGGGATAACAGCCTTCCGCTCCCGCTTTAATTCAATGCGTTCTTTGATGCGTTCCTTTGTATATTCCCTGCCGAGGGATTTCACGCTGCCACGCACAAAACGGTCTTTGCCAAGTGGACGGAATGAGATATATTTTGGCGTATCTTCTCCGAAATTTTCTCCTTTTATTTCATATCCTTTTGCCCGCATCAGGAGCAGAAATTCCTCATAGGTGGAGGATGATTTTATGGCGGCATTGATGTCCTTTCTTATCTGCGTTTTCCACGCTGAACCGTTCTTGTCTGACTGCCATTCGTTATATTTTTTTCCACGCTCCCCGCCGGGGATGATGACGGAAAGGTTATGCTCGTTGCACAACTCATCACTCAATTTCCGGATGCGATAATAGGTCTGCTTGCAGTCATGATATTTGTTATGTTCAAGGTTGTCTGCGGCACAAAAAATGATGTGGTTATGGACGTGACCTTTATCAATATGGGTAGTGACTATATAAGAATATTTCCCCTCTAAAACTTTGTCGGCAAGCTCCTTCCCTATCCGGTGCGCTTCTTCAAAGCTGACCTCTCCGGGGGCAAAAGCCTGTATCAGATGATAGGCTTTATTCGGGCTGTTTTCCCGGCAGTGGTCTAAGGTATATTTGAAGTCAATCGCTGCGGTTTCCGGCGCACAGGCATAAGAGGAAATATAGATGCTTTCATCAGTCTTATCCGGGTTACAGATGTAGGCTACCGCTTTATCAACGGTTGCTGTGATAGCATGGATTTTTGTGTATGCCATACCTGTTTCATCAACTCCTTTACCTCGTCCATATCTTCCTGATAGACATGGTTTGTGCTGTTAATCCTTTTTGCAATCTGGTTCAGGCTGGAACTGATCCGCCCAAGCTCTGTGTTGTACTCCCGGAGGAAACTGTAATCCACATCATATACATATCCATAGAGAATGAGCTTCCGGAGGAAAGCAGATTTGCTTTTCATGCCGGACAGTCTGAACTTTTCATCAAGAATATACTGTTCCCTGTCATTCAGACAAATTTCATTGCGTTTAGTGCGTGTCCTGTTTGCCATTTCTGATACTCCTTCCTGCATTTGGGCATAAAAAAACTGCTGTAAAATGTTCGATTTACAACAGTCTGGTTTCGTGTCTGTTCAGTTGTTTTTGGATAGAATTATCCATGTGTTATTGTAGCAAATCTGCGGATAAAGGTCAAGGACTGGCAGAGAAAAACGGAAAGAAAATCAAAGAGGGTTAGGGATACTTCCCTATGGAAATTTCATCATGCGGACGGTAGGGAAGTATGGGGAATTTCGCCCATGTGTCCGGACATGGGCAGTGCTTGCTACTCTACCCTCGACACTCCCGGAGGGTGTGTTGGTTTGTGGAGTTTTTGTGCCTTTATCATGATTCTCGACTTTTAACTTGCTTTTTGATATAATAAAAACACACAAGGCATAGGAGGAAAAACAGAAATGTTAAGACCGAAAGAAGTTGTTCAGTTATGGGTAGATGCATTCAATAAACATGATGTGGAAGCAATTACAGCCCTTTATCATGAAAATGCGACGAATCACCAAGTAGCGAATGAGCCAGTAGTAGGCATTGAAGCAATCCGTACCATGTTCACAGCCGAATTTTCAACATCGGATATGACAGCTATCGTAGAAAATATTTTTGAGGATGGGCAATGGGCAATCCTTGAATGGCGAGATCCATTGGGGTTACGAGGGTGTGGTTTTTTTCAGGTAGTGAATGGGAAAATTTTATTCCAGCGAGGCTATTGGGATAAGCTCTCATTTTTGAAACAGCATAATCTTCCAATAGAGTAAATATGACATTTTAGGAGAAAATATGGAATACCGGACATTGGAAAATACAGATTCCGTTTGTATATACGAAGCGTTTACACAGGCATTTTCTGATTATCAGGTTTCAGTTGATATGCCTTTTAAATCTTTTGAAACAATGCTGAAAAGAAATGGATTTATGCCTGCGGTTTCAGTTGGAGCCTTTGCAGATAGAACGCTTGTCGGTTTTATCTTGAATGGAGTGAGAGATTGGGATAACGAAAAGACAGTCTATGACCTCGGAACAGGAGTTACCCCCGATTTTCGGAGAACAGGAATTATGGGGGAATTATTGAATCTGGTTAGCACTATATGTATAAAAAATAAAATCAGCGTGTATCAACTGGAAGTGATTCAAGATAATGAGAAGGCGCTCACTTTATATAAAAAACAGGGATTTCGAATTAACAGAATATTGAATTGTTACCAACTGACGGGCAAGATAAAAGAACCGGGCGTACATAAAGTGTGGAAACTGGAACATCCGGAAAAATTACAAGATGATCAATGGACAGCAGTCAAAGATTTTTGGACTTATCCACCTTCATGGCAAAACGCAAAAGATGCTGTTTGTGCAATCGCTAAATCCTTTTCTTATACGATTGTTAAATTTGATGGAAACTTGATTGGATATGGTATTGTGGACAAAATAAAAGGAGATATTGCGCAGTTAGCGGTACATCCCAAATATCGCAGAATGGGAGTTGCCACAGAGATTTTGTTAGATTTACTTAAACAAACAAAGAGTTTAGAGATGAGAGTAATAAATGTGGATGAACGGGATCAGGCATTGAACGCTTTTTTGAAGAAATTGAAATTTAGTGTATTTGTTAAACAATATGAAATGAGAAAACATTTTTCTGCTTAGGATATTGTATAGATGAAGAAGCTGGCTTTGAGGACAGTTGTCAGTAAAGGAGCAGTTATGAGATATAACAAAACAATAATATTAAGTAATGGCATGGAATGTTGTTTGAGGAATGGAACAGAGAGTGATGGTCAGCTTGTAGTGGATAATTTCAATCTGACACATAGTGAAACAGATTATTTGCTTACATATCCAGATGAAAACAGTTTTAATGCCGCACAGGAAAGCCAGTTTCTGAAAGAAAAAGCTGAGAGTGAAAGAGAGATTGAATTGCTTGCCATAGTTGACAGTGTAATTGCGGGAACAGCAGGAATTGAGGCAATCGGTACAAAATATAAGGTACGGCATCGAGCAGAATTTGGCATCAGTGTTGTGAGAAAGTATTGGGGACTTGGAATTGGTAAGGCTTTGCTGACTTCGTGTATCGAATGTGCTAAAACAGCGGGATATAACCAGCTTGAACTTAAAGTAGTTGCTGAAAATGAAAGAGCAGTTTCTATGTACGAACGGGCTGGATTTGTCGAGTGTGGAAGAAATCCCAAAGGATTTCGCTCCCGCATAGCTGGATTTCAGGAAGTCATTTCTATGAGATTGGAATTGTGATGATCGACAAATTTATTCCAGTTTCAAAATGGAGGTTACTGTCTACTGGGGTGACTGGTTGGAGTTGTTGAGCAAAAGCCAGTATGGGGAGTAGCCAAATTTTCCTTGATGTTGTTCGGCTGTTTTTATTGTCTCTGCATCTGAACAGAGAATGACAACCTTTACAGGATAATTATCCGAATATTTGATGTTTCTTAAATATTATCTCCCTTTTCAGATTATGGTTGCGATTGCTCTATTTTTTAATTTTTCGTTAAAGAGGCGGGACGGGGGCTATCCATAACGGAAAACTCCCCGATAAACGGAAAGTAGTTTATTTCTTT
>Ga0224748_10377_pt1 | contig 13676 bp, 17 predicted proteins | sample LIM_F_Water_Neg_FD_182074 | JGI IMG/M metagenome (GOLD analysis project Ga0224748, IMG submission 182074) | Enriched cells from gastrointestinal tract of the lab mouse from Pacific Northwest National Laboratory (PNNL), Richland, Washington... | ecosystem: Host-associated > Mammals > Digestive...
AGATCAATGTGCCGATTTATGCGACCAAACTGACAATAGGTATTATTGATCACAAATTAAAAGAGCATAATATGCTGGCAAAGGTAAAGCGCAAGGTTGTAAAATACGGTCAGCATATCAATCTGGGAAATTTCCGCGTGGAATTTATTAAGACGAACCACAGTATTCAGGACGCCGCTGCGCTTGCCATTTATTCACCGGCTGGTATTGTCGTGCATACCGGAGATTTTAAAGTGGATTATACGCCGGTATTCGGGGACGCCATTGATCTTGCAAGGCTGGGTGAAATCGGTAAAAAGGGCGTGCTGGCTCTGATGTGTGACAGTACCAATGCGGAGCGGCCCGGATTTACGATGACGGAGAGTTCCGTAGGAAAGACGTTTGACAATATTTTTTCCGAGCACAAGAATTCCAGAATTATTATTGCTACATTTGCGTCCAATGTAGACCGTGTCCAGCAGATTATCAATTCTGCCTGTAAATATGGCAGGAAGGTTGTCGTAGAAGGACGGAGCATGGTTAATATTATTTCCACGGCAACGGAGCTGGGATATCTGGACATTCCAGAGAATACACTAATTGACGTGGAACACCTGAAGAATTACCCGGATGAACAGACAGTGCTCATTACGACGGGAAGCCAGGGAGAGTCCATGGCTGCGCTGTCGCGTATGGCGTCCGGCATGCACAAGAAGATCGCGATTAAGCCAAAGGATACGATTATTTTCAGCTCGAACCCCATACCGGGAAATGAGAAGGCAGTATCGAACGTGATCAATGAACTGTTCCGCAAAGGTGCGGATGTGATTTTCCAGGACGCCCATGTATCCGGACATGCATGTCAGGAGGATATTAAGCTGATTTATTCTCTGGTGCGTCCAAAATATGCAGTTCCGGTACACGGGGAGTACAGGCACTTAATGGCGCAGGGTAAAATTGCAAAGGAGCTGGGCTACAGCAAGGATAATATTTTTATTTTATCCTCCGGAGATGTACTGGAACTGAATGAGGATGAAGCAAAAGTGACCGGGCGCGTCCATGTGGGCAATGTTATGGTGGACGGGCTTGGCGTGGGCGATGTTGGTAATATTGTGCTGCGGGACAGGCAGCATCTGGCCGAGGAAGGTATTATTATCGTTGTATTAACCTTAGAGCAGGGTTCCGGGCAGGTACTTGCAGGTCCGGATATTGTGTCGAGAGGTTTTGTTTATGTCAGAGGATCCGAGAGCCTGATGGATGAAGCAAGACAGGTGTTAGAAGGAACAATGCAGCAGATAATGGATAAAAGAGTTACTGACTGGAGCAGAATAAAGACAGAAATCAAAGATTCCCTGGGGGAATTTGTCTGGAAGGAAACAAAGAGAAGACCAATGATTATACCGATTATTATGGAGGTATAAAGAACAGAACAGGCAACAGTTTAGGCAGCCGTTATTCCGGGGAGCGTGTAACAGGGCAGCTTGTCTGAACCGTTACCAGAAAAGAGGAAACATGGATCAGGTACAGGAAATTACAGAGGGGCTTACGGCTGCGATATTACAATCTTCGGAGTATATCCGGTATCAGGAATCCAGGCAGGAAATTGCCCGGTATCCGATTTTAAAAAAAAGGGCAGATGAATTCAGAAAACGAAATTATGACCTGCAGAGCAGCAACGCCGACATTTTCAGGGAAGCGGATGAGCTTCGTCAGGAATATGCGTATATTACCCAAAACGCAATTGTATGGGAATACCTGGATTCGGAAAGCGCATTGTGCAGAGTATTGCAGCGCGTGAGCTGGAAGATCATGGAAAAATTAAATTTTGATCTGGGGTTTGGAGATAGATAGCAGTTATACGGAGGAGGAAATGAGTGCCAGAAAAGTAGTAATGAAAATCGTAAGTATCAGTTTTTCGATTCTGATTCTGATTTTGTTGGTGTTTGTCCTTTACCGGGGCGGGCAGATGGCATATAAGTTTGGTTATCGTGTGTTTACAGAAAAAGCGGTTAACCTGCCGGATGAGGGAAAAGACAAAGTCGTTACCGTTTCTTCTGGCATGGGGGCGAAGGAACTGGGGGAGTTGTTAAAGAAAAAGGGATTAATCCGCGATGCCAATCTGTTTGTGCTGCAGTTAAAGCTGTCAGCATATGCAAAAAAAATCAAAGAGGGGACATACACCCTTTCTACCTCCATGACAGCGCAGGAAATGATGCAGATAATGTCCGCAGAAGCGGATGATACGGAAACCGAAGAATAGGATGGTATATGATAGTTGAAGAACGTCTGGTGACATATATTAATTCTCTGGATAGAGGCAATACCGCATTTTTGGACCGCGTGGAACAGGAAGCCATCCAAAATTTTGTGCCCGTAATCCGCAAAGAAACACAGCAATATTTAAAACAGCTTCTGGCTTTGTTAAAGCCCCGGCGGATTCTGGAGGTTGGGACAGCAGTCGGATTTTCGGCTCTGTTTATGGCAGAATATAATCCCACGCCTTGTACGATTACGACTATTGAGAATTATGAAAAACGAATTCCCATTGCAAGGGAGAATTTTAAAGCAGCGGGAAGGGAAGCGCAGATTACACTTTTGGAAGGTGATGCGGCAGAGGTTCTCCCAAAGCTGAGCGGGACATTTGATTTTATATTTTTGGATGCGGCAAAAGGACAGTATATTTTTTTCCTGCCAGAGCTTTTGAGGCTTTTAAAATGCGGCGGAGTCATGGTTTCGGACAACGTGCTTAAGGAAGGAGAAATATTGGAGTCCAGGTTTGCGGTTACGAGGCGCAATCGTACGATTCACAAACGGATGCGCGAGTATTTGTATGAGGTGACAAATCATGAGGAGTTGATCAGTACCGTGCTCCCGGTGGGAGACGGACTGGCTGTCAGCTATAAAAATATACAGACGGAGGAACGTAAATGAAACGTCCGGAGTTATTGGTACCTGCAAGCAGTTTGGAAGTGTTGAAAATAGCGGTTGTATTTGGAGCAGATGCGGTATATATTGGCTGGGAGGTATTTAGCCTGCGTGCAAAAGCGAAGAATTTTTCCATGGAAGAGATGGCTGAGGGGATTGTATTTGCCCATGCGCACGGAGCGAAGGTATATGTGACTGCGAATATCTTAGCGCACAATACGGATTTAGAAGAAGTTCGGGCATATTTTACCGAATTAAGGGAGATTGCACCCGACGCGCTCATTATTTCCGATCCGGCCGTTTTTTCCATTGCAGAGGAGATTTGTCCGGAAATTGAGCGCCATATCAGTACACAGGCGAACAATACGAATTATGGGACGTATCTGTTCTGGCATAAGCTGGGAGCGAAACGTGTAGTTTCGGCCAGAGAGCTTTCGCTGCATGAGATTCGGGAAATTCGGGAGCATATTCCGGATGAAATGGAGATTGAGACTTTTATACATGGTGCGATGTGTATTTCCTATTCGGGAAGGTGCCTGCTCAGTAATTATCTGACAGCAAGAGACGCCAATCAGGGGGCGTGCACGCATCCCTGCAGATGGAAATATGCCCTGATGGAAGAACAGCGTCCGGGAGAATATATGCCGGTTTATGAAAATGATCGCGGTACTTATATATTTAATTCTAAGGATTTGTGTATGATTTCGCATATTCCTGAACTTTTTGCAGCAGGGATTGACAGCTTTAAAATAGAGGGCAGGATGAAGACAGCGCTTTATGTGGCCACGGTAGCCAGGACTTATCGGAAAGCCATAGACGATTTTATGGAATCCCCCCAAAAATATCAGGAAAATTTGCCGTGGTATTCAGATCAGATATCGAATTGTACTTACCGTCAGTTCACAACCGGCTTTTTTTTCGGAAAACCGTCCGAAGAAGCGCAGATTTATGACAACAACACCTATGTAAAAGAATATACATATCTTGGCATAGTCGAGTCATGCGGTGAAGATGGACTTTGTCGGATTACACAGCGCAACAAATTTTTGGTCGGGGAGCGCATTGAAGCGATGAAGCCGAATGGAGAAAATCTGGAGCTCACAGTGCGCGGCATTTTAGATGAGGAGGGCAATGCAATGGAATCAGCCCCGCATCCGCAGCAGAAATTGTACATTGATTTAGGTACACCGTTAGAGCGTTACGATATTTTACGCAGAAAAGAGGAGGCGTGTTAACTTTGAAACAGGAAAAATATGTTGCATATGTGGGCACTTATACCCACGAACACAGTGTAGGTATCCATATTTATGATTTGGATGTGGAAAACGGGACAATGGAAGAGCGCAAGATGGTAAAGATTACCAATCCGTCTGATCTGATGGTTTCTCATGACAAGAAATTTTTGTATTCTATTACGGACGATGGAGTAAAAGCTTTTCGGATTCTGCCAGACGGGGATCTTGAGGAAATCAATGAACAGTGGATCGGCGGTATGCGCGGCTGCTATCTGGATGTAGACAATGAAAACCGTTTTCTTTTTGTAGGCGGATATCACGATGGCAGGGTATCTATGATGCATCTGAACGAAGACGGTTCCGTCTGGGACATTGCAGACGGTATTTTCCATAAGGGAGTCGGGAGAAGCGCAGCGGATCGAAGCTCAAGGCCGCATGTCAACTGTGTTAAAGTGACGCCGGATCAGAAGTATCTGTGTGCCGTAGACGGCGGGCTTGACCATGTCAAGGTTTATAAGATCAAATATGGAACCGGTAAGCTGAAGCTGACGGATTTTATCCGCGGCGATTTGGACTGTGCGCCAAAGATGATACGTTTCAGTAAGGATGGCAAAAACGCATATGTGTTAAATGAGCTGGAAAACAGTATTGATGTGTACAGCTATACGGAAACAGAAGAAAAAGGGCCGGATTTTGAACGTATTCAGAAGGTGTCGACGGAAATTGAGAAGAGCAATGGCTGCAGTGCACAGGTAATTGAGTTTTCCAGAGACGGGAATTATCTGTTCTGTTCCAATGCCGGAACGGATGATGTTGTGATATTTAAACGGGATGCGCAGACTGGTAAGCTGGAGTTTTTCTGTGTGACGCCTGTGAGCGGCGATTTCCCGAAAGCGCTGGCTGTATTTCCGGGAAATCAGTATTTTGCCAGCCTGAATCATGAATCCAACCAGATTTGTGTGTTTGGCATCAATTATGAGAAGAAGTACGCACTGATGAAAGGAAAGCCAAAACATATAGACCGACCGACCTGTATTTATATTCATTCATTATAAAATGGCTAAATGGGCATAGTGGGATGCCCGGAGGGTATACATTACAGACAGGCCGAATGGCCATAATGGGATGCCTGGAGGGTATACATTATAGACAGCTGGAACAAATCAGAGAAAACACTTACGAAGAGGGGGCTGTCGGGAACTATCTATTTCCCGACAGCCCCGTTTATACTACAGGGCTATTTCGTAAGTTGTTTACTGTTTGCGTTATAACTGCAATACATTGATAATCAAAATCCACGCTAATCCATAATAAGTTATAACAGCAACAAGGTCGTTGATTGTAGTAATCAGGGGACCCGGCGCAACAGCGGGATCTACCTTCCATTTTTAAACATAAGGGGAATCAGTGTTTCCGAAAGGCTCGAAAGCAACATTGTGAATAACAGGGCAATACCCGTACATGCTGATATTTTCATCCATTAAAACACGGATGGTAACAGCGAGCGACTGTGTTCCTGCATTTCCTCCTTTACCTGTCAGGTCTGCGGGCAGCAAACCCAAACTGATAAGGCGGCAAGGTATCGTTGACGGCTATTAACAATATACTGTGTATTTTAGATATATAGCTCATTTCCTTTTCTTATTGAACATGCTTTTTTTATTGCTAACGCCGCAACAGAAACTAAAGCTCCATTCACTTTACGGGCTGATTGTGGGCATTTTGCTACACAACGCATACATGAAATACACTTTTTGCCGTCCGCCGTTTTAAAATCTTCTGTGTTTATTGCTTTTGCAGGACACTGTTTGGCGCAAAGACCGCAGCTTGTACAGTTATTGTTTGCTTTTGGCACTAAACCGGCTTTGCCTGCTTTTTTATACGGGCGATTTCCCGGAATTTGCGGTGCGGCAAATTCAGTGGAATTACTGGTTATTTTGTCTAAAATCTTATTGGCAAAACTGATTAACTCACTTTTGTCTTTCCTATCGGGTCTGCCTGCCGCATACTGGTGCATGATAGAATGTTCTGCAATGGCAGCAATGGCGGCAATGACCTGAAATCCGCTTTTTTCTGCAATATCGTTCAATTCAATCAAAGTATCTTCATATGCCCTGTTGCCATATACGCAAACTATGACGCACGGAGTTTGATTACCGTGGATATTTGAAATTCTTTGAGCGGCAAGACTTGGAACGCGTCCTCCATAAGAGGGAATGGCAATAATCGCAATATCCTCTTTTCCCAGGCTCAGTGAGGAATAATCAGTTTCCGCATTGGATAAATCCACTTTATTGACAGGTGTTCCCCATGCTTTGGTTATGATTTCTGCAACTTTATCAGTTCCTCCGGTTGGGCTAAAAGTAATTTGTAAAACGTTCATAGTCGACCTCCTGTAATTTTATAAGTTACACCATTATAGCAAACGCATGGTGTAATGTCAAGATTTACAGCAATACATATAATATGATACAATCTGACATGGAAAGGAGAAATGCTATGCACATCAGTACAAAATGTTCAATTGCAATTCATTGTTTAATATTTATTTACGAATATGGAGAAAAACAGAAGGTAACCAGTAATCTTTTATCATTATCTACTGGAAGCAACCCTGTTACTATCCGGGCTATTATAAGCTCATTGAAAAAAGACGGAATAATATCTGTTAAATTTGGAACGGGCGGCGCAACGCTGATTTGTCCGTTAAATGAAATAACACTATATCGTGTATGCAGGGCGATAGAGCCGGATTTTATTTCTAAACTGTTTGGTATTCATGCGCTGCCCTCACAATTATGTCCTGTAGGGAAAAATATTCATAATGTTCTGGATTGTTCTTATCAGAAAATCGGCGACGATTTGTGCGGCAGTCTGGAAAGTATCACATTAAAAGATATCATTTCGGATTATCGGAAATGTTCATCGAAAGACTGAAACATATCTATGAAAGATATAGAGAGCCTGTACGCCAGGAATTGGATAAGACTTTAAAAAACGGCAATAAACCGGAGAAAAAGTGCATGATATGCAGCTTTGGTCATACCATGCACTTTTGTTATTTATTTACAGCCGCAGCTTTTTTCGATGCCGCAGTTTCTGTCAATGGCAGGGTTGCAGGCATAGAAGTTTTTCGAATCCAGACGTTCCTGGATCAGGCGGAGCGCTTCACCGAAACGGGAGGATTGAAGTAAATTTATCTGTTGATTTTCTGCATTTTCTTGATAATCGACTGCCAATACATGCGGTCTTTCAAGACCCGGATTACCGTAATGGTGGAATCCTCCACAACAAAGAAGATTAAATATGTACTGTAGGGCTTGAAATAAATGCTCAATCCCTCAATCACATATCCCGTAGCTTCATAGCCTTTGGGAAAGGAATCCAGCTCTTTGATAGCCTTCTTTATCTTCTTTGAAAAGTTCTCCGCATATTCACGATATTTGAATGTGTCGAGAATATACTTTTTAGTTGATTTAATATCCCAAAGCGCGTCCTTGGATATTACGATTTTATATTTCTCTGGTTTGTCCGGCATTATATTTTGTCAATTTCCTCCCATGCTTCATCAATCGTATAAACATCGCCTTTTTTCAGACTTTCTATTCCCTTGGAGAGTTCATCATATAATGCGCCTATGGCTGCTTTTTCGGAATATTCGGTTTTTAGGATTTCTTGATTTCTAACTGCCTGTGCCGCAGGTGCCATAGTATCACTTCCCTTCACTGTTTTCTTTATTATACGGTATTTAGTATTGGTGTATCAACAGATTTTTATTAAATTTTCCTCAAAACTGTGTGGCATAGACTTTCATGGTTAAATGTTCCAAGTAATCTCAATGTTTCCGTCTGCAATGCGAATAACTTTGATAAGCGTATCAACTACCGCCTGTCTGTCCTCGAAAGAGAGCGTTTCCCATGTTTTCACATGATTGGTGATCTGTTTCAATCTGCCCTCTGTGTCTGTGACATTTGCCGTAATGATTTCTTCCTGCAAGGCTTTTCGTTCTGCGTCCAGTTCCGATACTTTTTCGTCTATGTACTTCATCAGAACGCCGCTTGCCCCGGACACTTTGGAGAGAAGTTCTTCGATTTCTTCCTCAATCTGTGTCAGACGGATTTTTTTCGTCATATACTTTTGTTCTTCTCCTGTTTCAGATAGACAGGAAAGGTTTTGAAACTCCGATAGTCTTTCTTTAATTGCGACAAGCATATATTCTTCCAAAACGTCCGCATAAACCGTACAACCCGCCCCGGTGCAGTTGCTTCCACGGCTTCCCGACTGGCTGCAAACAAAGTAACGTCCCCACCTTGTTTTTGCCTTGCGGATTGTCAGCGCATAACCGCATTTGCCGCATTTTACCTTACCAACAAGCCATGAATTTTTCGGCTTGCAAGTCTTTGTTGACTGTCGGTTATTTAGACATCGTATGCGGCAGGCTAACCATGTCTTAGAGGGGATAAACCCCTTATGCGGTGCAAGCACAATCTCTTTGTCGGATAAGTCGCTCTGCTTTCTTGAAGTGGAAACCGTACCCTTGTAGAGATAGCAGGCATTGTAACCCGTGAAGTCACTTGCCGGGTTATAGATGTTAGCGCCTTGACTTTGGAAAAACTGATACACGTCAATATCGGCTTGCACATACACGGGATTGCGGAGCATTTCACTGATACGGGCGGTATTCCAGTTCGCGCCACGCAGATTTTTAATCTGGTGTTCGTTCAAGTACCGCACAATGTCCCCAAGTGAATTGCCCGTGTCCGCATACATAGAGTAAATCAGCTTTAGCTGTTCGCTTTCCTCCGGGACTTCCTCGTACATGGACGTGCGGATATTGTCAATGACCGTGTTCGTCAGACGGTAGCCGTAGGGGATACGTCCGCCCATGTAGAAGCCGCGCTTGCACCGTGCATAATAAGCGTCCGTTACACGCTTTTGTATAGTTTCCCGTTCCAGTTGGGCGAACACGATGCAGATATTTAACATCGCCCTGCCGATCGGCGTGGACGTGTCAAATTTTTCCGTGGAAGAAACAAACGCCACATGATATTTCTGAAATATCTCCATCATGTTTGCAAAATCCAAAATGGAACGGCTGATACGGTCGAGTTTGTAGACAATAACCCGTTTGATTTTTCCTGCGCGAATATCGTTCATCATTTTTTCAAAGCCGGGACGGTTGGTGTCCTTGCCCGAAAAGCCTTTGTCTGTATATTCAATGCAGACTTCCCCGTGGGTTTCGTATCTGCAATACTCAAGCTGGCTTTCTACGGATATGCTGTCCTTTTTTTCGATTGACTGTCTTGCATATAATGCGTCGTACATTCTATCTACCTCCTAAAACGTAAGACACATATCCACAAAACGATCATATCGTTTCCATGATTGTTTTGCAAGGGACTTACGCATATTTCTTAAAAATCTGATAGAGCCTTGCCCCGATTTCCTGCCGGGCTTCCTGTTCTGATTTTTTCTGAAAGGCGGGGTAGATGTTGGTAACGGTCAGCCTCATTTTATCTATGGAAAGACTTTCCATGCGTATTTGGGTATCGGGTGTAGGAGAGTTATTCGTTTTTGACATAAACTTTCTCCTTTGACGGTTTCCCTAAATTTTATGAGAAGCGGCAAGTACACTATACGGGAATAGCGTAAAATCCCCCTCTACTACTTACTACGCACGGGAGGTAAAAAATGGCAAAGTTTTTTTGAAATTTTATAAAAAAGTTTAGAATAGCGGAATAGCAAGCATAGGGATTGAGTACTCAATCCCGAAAAATTCTCTATCTTTATGAGAAGTGACGTATAGAATTTTTATTTGGTGGGAAGTTTCCCAAACCCTTATAGAAAAACGAAAATGGAAAACAAATACAGACATAGAACAGGAGCAAAAAGCGTTTTAAGGGCATTTCCGGGGCAATTCGTGAGCAGGCAGGGATTACCCATTACCGCCCATAAAAGGGCTTCTAAGCGTCCATAAGGGCAGAAAAAGATATCTGAGATTAAATGATAACATGGAAGCGGGCGTAATCTCCATAGGTTCAATTTGTATATAATCAGATATTGCCGTTATGATTTTGTCAATCATTTTTTCTTCTTGTTCGTTAAGTGTCAGTAGTAACAATTTTCCCACGTTACCACCTCCCGGTATGCGGTTGTCTTTCTAAGGAACTGTTCAGAAATTACTTGTGACAAGAACGCCGCATAAATGTTCAGCTGCAAAGAAGAAAATCGCAGGCATAGCGGTCTATGTCAAGATTTTCTGATGCAGCAGATGGACATTTAGGCAAGTTATTGTCATGAGTAATTTCTGAATAGTTCCTAATTACATTTTATTGTTCTGTGATAAATAAAAAATGAAATAATTGCGGTAATAAATTCAGCCACCCAAAAAGCATTCCATACGCCGACTGCACCAAAAAGTCTGCCAAACAAAAATGCGGACGGAATGATAATGATAATATAACGGCATAGAGAGATAATTAATGACGGCATACCCTTTCCTAATCCCTCTAACGCACCTGATGAAGTTACTGAAATAGCTGAAACAAGAAAGCCTGCGCTAATAACACGGAGTGCAATTTCCCCAGTATGAATTGTTTCCGGCACATGAGTAAACAGGTTTATCAGTTGACCGGGAATGAGCAAACAGATAATAGTGCCTAAAACCATGATTACGCTGCTCATGCAAAGAACAATATTATAAATTTCCTTAACACGCTTTTGTTCACCAGCTCCATAATTATAACCAATTAAAGGACGCATTCCCTGAATGATACCATTGGCAGGAAGATATAGGAAAGTCTGCAATTTATAATAAATTCCTAAAACTAAAATATATACCTCTGAATATGAGGACAGAATGGAATTTAGCGCTGAAATTAAAACAGACGGCAAAGCCATATTTAAAGTTGCGGGTATACCAACAAAATACAGTTTGAAAGCTGTTTTTTTATCAAAAGTAAGAAATTGTCTGCTAATGCGAATACGAATAGGGCGCACAAAGTAGATAACTAAATAGATAGCAAGCGTTATTGTCTGTCCAATGCCGGTTGCCAATGCTGCTCCCTCTATTCCCATTGCGGGGAAAAAACCCAATCCCAAAAATAAGCACCGGGTCTAAGATAATATTTGCGATACACCCACACATCATACTTATCATAGTTACTTTCATATTACCTACGGCTTGGAATATTTTTTCAAATGTTCCGCCTAGAATAATGATAAAAGTAAAAGAAAACGCTATAACTGAATATCGAATACCGAAATCAATAACGGGTTCTGATGATGTAAATACTCTTAAAAAAAGTTGGAATAATAGAAATTACACTAACTGTAATAACTATCCTATGTATCACAGCAAATACCATGCCTTGTGTAGCTGCCATATTTGCCCTTGAATATTCTTCTGTACCCAAATAAAAAGCTATTGCTGCGTTAATTCCTATGGCAAAGCCAATAGCAACAGCATTGATAAAATTCTGAACAGGAAAGACTAATGACAATGCCGTCATAGCGTCCTCACTAATTTGGGCTACAAAAAAGCTGTCTACAATGTTATATAAAGAATTTACCAGCATTGAGAGTACCATAGGAAGTGACATTGATAAAATTAATGGCAATACAGGTTTTTCTTTCATAAATTTTTCGTCCATTTTAATTCCTCCCTTAATTTGCAACATAAAAATTCGTATCTATTTGTTTGTCATAAAGCAAATAGGATTTTTCGTAAAACCAAAAGGCTCATAAAATTTTTCTGCATTTTCGGTTATCAGCATTCCTAACAATGGTTTTAAATCTTCATTTTCCGTAATTGTTTTAAGAAGCTGCCTGCCGATACCTTTATTACGAAATTCTTTTTTTACAACTACATCACAAATGTAAAAATGCGTTGCATAATCAGTAATCACTCTGGCAAATCCAACTTGTTGTCCGTTTTTTGTAAATGCACCGTAGCAGATTGAATGATTTAATGATTTGATGATAGCCTCTTTTTTTCGGTCTTTCGCCCATACAGTTTGCCTTAAAAGATTTACTACCTCTTTTGGGGACATATTTTCAACCCCCCGTTTTAATTGTAAAAGATGTATCTTCCTTGTACATTTTTATTTACCTCCAACTATATCTTTATTATTATTTTGAAATTTCAATCTCATAAATAGAATGACTGCTGCAACAAACGTCAATAATTCAGTAACTGGAAATACAATCCAAATACCAATGATTAGTAATGCTTTTTCTAAAATCCACATAATAGGTATCAAAAAAAACATCTGTCTAAATATTTGTATCATAATGCTTGGCAACACTCTTTCAATCGCTTGCATATAAGTCGAAATCATTGTCGAAAGCCCGCAAAATAAATAACCTGTTGCCATAATCCGCATTGCCATAATTCCATAAGAACGCATTTTTCCCGAAGCCATAAACAAACTCAAAATCTGTGTCGGAAACAGCATGATAATTAATGTTCCAAACATCATTAGAGAAGTTACTAAAATTGTACTGTATCGAAAAACTGATTGAAGCCTTTTTAAATTTCCTGCTCCATAATTAAATCGCATAATGGGCAAACAGCCTTGTATTAATCCATTAATAGTCATAATAATTAACTGCTGTATTTTAAAATATGCTCCAAAAAAAGCAATGCTCGTATCTGAATATGCGACTAAAAACAGATTTACAATCGTTACGGTAAAAGCGTTTAAGGCATTCATAATAAAAGAAGGCAGCCCTAAAATAATTATTTTTTGTACAATGCTCCATTCAAAACGAAATCCAACTGTTTTAAGTGCTATTTTATGTTTTGCTTTTAAAAACATAATAAATGCCAAAACCATTGAAACAGAATATCCCAAAACTGTTGCCGTAGCAGCTCCTTTAATACCCATTGCCGGGAAAAAACCTATTCCAAAAATAAGAAGTGGGTCAAAAATGAAATTGGTTATAACACCCGTCAGTTGAAACAACATGGGTTCAATCATGTTCCCGGTTGCCTGTATCATTTTTTGAATAACGATATGAACCATGTTTGGTATCTGCATGAAAGAACAAACACCCATATACTCCATGCACAAAGTATAAATATCGTTATTTTCAGTAAACGATTTGAAGTATTGGGGTATAATTAGTAATACCGTTATATTTAAAATAATGCCAACCAAAAAGGAAAGGATCAGCCCAAGAGTGACCGTTTTATTTGCTTCTTCCTGTTCGCCTTTTCCAAGATGTCCCGCAATTAGGGCATTGATACCAACCCCAATCCAAATAGATACCGCGTTCATTAATGTTGTGATTGGAAAAGACAGAGAAACAGCTGTTAATGCATTCTCGCTTAACCGGGCGACAAAAGCACTGTCTAACAAATTGTATGAATATTGAAGAAACATGGAAAATAGTGGCGGTAACGACATTTCAAAAATCAGCTTTCCAACTGGCATAACTGCCATTTTATTTTCAGCCATCATATATCCTCCAAAATTTGATAAACATTTTCCGAATTATAACAACAAAAAGCCACACAGTTATCAAACTGATAAC
>Ga0224748_10378_pt1 | contig 13659 bp, 11 predicted proteins | sample LIM_F_Water_Neg_FD_182074 | JGI IMG/M metagenome (GOLD analysis project Ga0224748, IMG submission 182074) | Enriched cells from gastrointestinal tract of the lab mouse from Pacific Northwest National Laboratory (PNNL), Richland, Washington... | ecosystem: Host-associated > Mammals > Digestive...
TGACAAAGCACAAACTTTATTAAAAAAAGCGAAAGCCCGAAGGGAAAAGGCAAAAAATCAAGGGATTAAGGAGAGGATTGGCAGCGAAACTGCCGCGCTAAAGGAACAAAACCAGGAGTTGGGTACCCAGTTAAAGACATTATTCAAATGCCATCATGTCCCCAGGTTTTGCCGAAGCCCCTTATATTATAGTTTATATTTCCCCTATCGTATCAAAGAATACTTTTTCTTGTTTTTAGGTATCTTGGCCCTTTTTCTGGCCTTGCCTTATGGCATTTACCTACTGCTCCCCAAACAAGAAATCCTTTACATGGCTTTGATATACCTGGCTGTTATCCTTTTATTTGGCGGCGGCTACGTACTGATCGGGAACCGTACAAAAATGCAGCACAAAGATCCCCTGCAAAAGGGCCTGGAAATCCAAAAACAAATCCGGTCCAACAAACGGAAAATAAAAGCGATTATTTCTGACATCCGTAAAGATAAAAATGAATCCCTGTATAATTTAAAAAAATTTGACGACGAAATCGCACATTTACAACAAGAATTAAAAGATGTCCTGGCAAAAAAAGCAGACGCATTGAACACTTTCGAGACTGTAACAAAAAACATCCTTTCAGACGAGATTGAACATAACCATAAAGAAAAATTGGACCAATTGCAACAGGAATATGAAAGGGCCACAAAAGAATTAAGAGACGTCAGCCAACAAGTTAAAAAGAAAAGGCTGGATATTACCGACCAATACGGCACTTATCTGGGGAACGATTTTTTGGACCCCCTGAAAATCGTAGAGCTGTGCACGATAATCCAAAACGGACAGGCATCCAATATCAGCGAAGCTATTGACTGTTTTCATGCTATGCAAAAACGCACATGAAAATCTTCTTTCCAGGCACCCAGGGCCATACGCTTCTGCCAGACACAGGTATAAAACCCATAAAGAATGCTTATAATAGGATTAATAAAATGAGTACAGGCAGGGCATTATGAAGACAGGCTGGTGTAGAAAATGGAAGAGAAGCAGAGAAATCTATTATTTTGATTCCAGTAATGATTTTGATACGGAGGATTTTGCTTTAACCCTTCATGAAATGATTGACGAAGTTATGGAAGAAGAAGGGAAAAAAGGCGTTCTAATTTTATGTATCGGCACAGACCGGTCGACAGGAGACAGCCTGGGCCCGTTGATTGGATATAAATTGAAAGGGCAGCCCATCCGGCAGATCCAAATTGTAGGCACCCTGGAACGCCCAGTACATGCCATGAACCTGGAACAATCCATGGCTATGATCCATATGTGTTATCCGGACCATGTGATCGTGGCCATAGATGCCTCTGTGGGAAGCCAGGACCACGTAGGATGCGTTACCTTAGGAAAAGGTACATTACGTCCGGGCCTGGGCGTCTGTAAAGACCTCCAGGAAGTAGGGGACATTTTCATTACCGGCATAGTAGGCGGATATGGAAATTATGACCCGTTGATGTTACAAAGTGTACGCTTATCCATCGTGATGAAAATGGCGGATTATATTTGTGAAAGCGTATATCTTGTCGAACAATTTTTAGAGCAAGGGGATTTGTTTTGACAAAATCGGCATCCCAACTATGTTATGATCCAGAAAACAAATAGATTTGTCAAATATAGAAATCATAACAGTGGGGTGTGTAAATATGGGAGAATTCTACAATCCGTATCAAAAACTGCCGAAAAATATCCGACAGATTGGCGATCGAGATTTAAATGTAAAATTGTTTGTGGAAGATTATGTCAATACATATCTGAAACGTCTATATCCGGCCGGTGGAAAAAGTCTGCGGGTCGGCCTTTTACTGGGCGAATCCAAAACACAGGATGGTACCCCTTATTTATTTGTAGACGGCGCTTTAGAGATGGAAGAAATATCCCAGGACAAAGAGCAAATGGAATTTACGGAGGAAGCTTGGATCAAAGCTTATCAAACCATAGACCAGATGTTTCCCAGAAGGGCTGTCCTGGGATGGTTTTTGTGCAGTACGCCGGAACACAGCTTAAGCCCTTTGAATTATTGGAAACAACATAACCGCTACTTTCCGGCCAAAAATCAGCTTATGTACCTAAGCTGCGGCCTCGAAGGGGAAGAAGCCTTATATGTGGCTTCTGACGACGGATTTTATAAACTTAGGGGATACAACATATTTTACGAGAGAAACCAGATGATGCAAGACTACATGGTATCCCGCAAAGATGCCCACAGGGTGGAAACCCTGTCCAGGGATGCGGTAATCCGTGATTTCCGGCAAAAGATGGTAGATAATAAGGAAGAAGCCCGCCGGCAAAATTCCACTCTAAACAGTTTAAGGACTGCCTGTGGGGTCTTGTCTATTTTGGTCCTGGCATGTGGGGTAGCCATGCTTAACAATTACCATAAAATGAGGGACATGGAATCTGTCATTGTATCCGCCTTGCCCGAAGATGCTATCCAAAATTGGCCGGAATTTCTTGGAACCGGCGAAGAAACCGATCCCGGCTACGAAATGGTTTTTGAAGAAGTCCCCGGTGAGGTTTATCCTACTCCGGCAGATATTGTAATCCAACCGGAAAGCTTTCCGGAAACACAAGCGCCAAGTGAAGACGGACAAGCCGAAACCGTAGCGGAAAAAGCGGTACAGGCAGATATAGCCCAAGAAGAAACACCTCAAATGGAAGCCGGCAGTACGCAAGAAACAGCGGCAACAGAACCTGCCCCACAAACGGACGGAAATGAAAACGCCGGCAACGGAGGCCTGCTGGCTGAGGCGGCAGAAGAAACTACAGGACAAGCCCCCGAAGCCCAACCGGTTCAAGTGCCTGCTGACGCTGTCATTTATACAGTCCAGGAAGGGGAAACCTTATATGGGATCTGCCTGGCACGTTACCACAGTGTAAATGATTTGGATAAGATTTGCCAATGGAACCAGTTAGAAGACCAAAATCAGCTTTTCATCGGCCAGCAAATCTATGTACCTCCGGTAGGGGATGGGCAATAAGCAGGAAAAAATACCACAGATACGGAAATGCTTTGACCACATCCGTAAAATGTTGTATACTTAAGACATTACTTACCAGAGCAGGTATGTCTGTTTCGATAAAAGGTATATTTGCGGCGCTGCAAGTATGCCGTGGAGGTATATATGAGTGATATGAGCTCCATGAGCCGGGAAAGCAAAAAGCAGCAATTGCGCCGGGGGATGATTACATCCGATCAGCAACCTGCCCCTCCCAGGGGATGGGTAAAGGATGAACCCCCTTCCGGCATCCGCCACAAACTTTTATCCAGGCGTTTGCTATTGTTCCTGTTGATTCCGGCCTTGATTATTTCCGCAATAGGGGCCTATCTCTACCAAAGGTTTCATACATATGGCAGTTACGAAATTAACTGGAAGATTTCTTTAAATGAAGGGAGCCTGGTGGGCTACGAATCTTTTGGTAATAATGTGCTAAAATACACCAAAGACGGAGCCACCTATATGGACAATAAAGGCAAAGCCGTCTGGACAGAAAGTTATGAGATGAAATCGCCAATTGCAGCGGTCAACGGTAATTATGCGGTAATTGCAGACCGTCAGGGCAACCATGTTTTTATTTGTAATACAGAAGGAAAAGTAGGGGAAGCTGTTACTTTGCTTCCCATTACCAATGCAAGCGTATCCGGCCTGGGCTTAGTAGCGGTGACTGTGGAAGATTCCACTTCCAGCTTCATTTATTTTTTCAGAAAAGACGGGAGTAGCCTGGACCTTAGTATACGGGCCAATATGGCTGGCAATATGGGGTATCCTTTGGATATCAGCCTATCCAAAGACGGTACCCAAATGATGTGTTCTTTTGTCCATTTAGAAGGGGGGGAATTAAGGGAACGGATCGCCTTTTATAATTTTGCCGAAGTAGGAAAAAATGAACCTACCCGCATGGTTGGGGGATTTGACGAAATGTTTAACAACACGGTTGTCCCCAGGGTAGCCTATATGCAAGAACCTTATTCCTGCGCCTTTGGGGGCAACGGACCTGTATTTTTTTCTTCCCAAAACCTGGCTTCTCCAGAAATGATTGCCCAAACTTCCATGGCGGAAGAATCCATTGAAAGTATTTTTTATTCGGATGAATATGCCGGGGTAATTGTGCACAACAATATAGGTGAGCACCAAAACCGTATGGAAGTATTCCGGGCAGACGGTAGCCATGCGCTAAGTAAAGAATTTACTTATGATTATGCACAAGCAGATATTGACGGGGAACTGATAATTCTGTATAATGATAACTCATGTAAGATATTTAATATGGCAGGTGTAGAAAAATTCAACGCTACCTTTGATTTCTCTATTTTGAAAATCCGAAAAGGGCGCCGTCCAAATACATTAATAGTCATGGGCACCCAGGAGATGATGGAGATTAAACTAAAATAAGGCGCGTTTATATGTCGAAATGCGGTATTGTCAAAACAGTGAGACGGTTACCACGTAACTTACATAGGCAAAACAGGAGGACATACCAATGAATCAGTTAGACATGATGTCAATTAATGCAATCCGCGTATTATCTGCAGACGCAATTCAAAAAGCAAAATCTGGCCATCCCGGGCTTCCTCTGGGCTGCGCGCCCATGGCTTACGAATTATGGATGAACCATTTAAGCCATAATCCGGCTGACCCGGACTGGGCTAACCGGGACCGCTTTATCCTTTCCGGCGGCCACGGTTCCATGCTTCTTTATTCCCTGCTCCATCTTTTTGGATACGGCGGTTTGTCTAAAAAGGACATTATGGAATTTCGCCAATTAGAATCCCGTACCCCGGGGCATCCAGAATATGGGCAAACCGTAGGCGTTGAGGCAACTACCGGCCCTCTGGGCGCAGGTATGGCTATGGCAGTAGGCATGGCCATGGCAGAAACCCATCTGGCTTCTGTTTTTAATAAAGAAGGGTATCCTGTAATTGACCACTATACCTATGCATTAGGCGGGGACGGATGCTTGATGGAGGGGATTAGCTATGAGGCTTTTTCCCTGGCCGGCACTTTAAAATTGGGAAAATTGATTATCCTTTATGATTCCAACAAAATTTCCATCGAAGGGGACACGGATGTTGTTTTTACGGAGGACGTATCCAAACGTATGGAATCTCTTGGTTTCCAAACCTTGTTTGTTGAAGACGGCAATGACCTGGAGGCAATCGGGCAGGCTATCGAAGCGGCAAAAGCAGATATTTCCCGCCCGTCTTTTATCACGGTACGTACACAAATCGGCTACGGCTGCCCTGCCAAGCAAGGTAAAGCAAGCGCCCACGGCGAACCCTTGGGCCCGGAAAACGTAGAAGCGCTGAAAGAGAATTTAGGTTGGCCTTCCAAAGAACCGTTTTATGTTCCAGAAGAAGTGTATGAACATTTCCAAAAAGCCGCGGCTGAAAAAAAAGGCCCTGAAACTGCCTGGCAGGCAATGTTCACCGCATATTGCCAAGAATATCCTGAAATGGAAGCCTTGTGGGAGCAGTACCATAAAACCGGAGTGGAAAAAGCTGCAAAGGCCATGCTATCCAATGAAAACCTGTGGAAAAGCGGGGATAAGCCAGAAGCAACCAGGAATGTATCCGGAAGGATTTTAAACTGGCTTCAAGATACCCTTCCCAATTTAACTGGTGGTTCTGCGGATCTGGGCCCTTCAAACAAAACCATTATGAGCCATGCCGGAGATTACAGTGCACAAAACCGGAAAGGGCGTAACCTCCATTTTGGTGTGAGGGAGATGGCTATGGCCGGGATTAGCAACGGTATCCTTCTCCATGGCGGTATGCGGGCTTATGTAGCTACTTTTTTCGTGTTTAGCGACTATGTAAAACCAATGGCCCGTTTATCTGCTTTAATGGGATTACCCCTTACCTATGTCTTCACCCATGACAGCATCGGAGTGGGGGAAGACGGACCTACCCATGAACCGATAGAACAATTGGCGATGTTCCGTTCCATCCCCAATTTCCATGTATTCCGCCCGTGTGACGCGATAGAGACTGCGACTGCCTGGTATACCGCCCTCACTTCAAAGGATGTGCCCACAGCCATAGTCCTTAGCCGCCAAAACCTGCCTTTAGTGGAAGGCACCTGCCAGGACGCCCTGAAAGGCGGATATATTTTAAATGACTGTGAAGGGACACCGGAACTGATCCTTATTGCCACCGGATCTGAAGTGGACCTGGCACTGAAAGCAAAAACCCAGCTGGCCAAGGAGGGCAGGAGAGTACGGGTAGTTTCTTTGCCATGTATGGAAATCTTTGAAAAGCAAACATCCGAATACAAGGAATCTGTACTTCCCAAATCTGTACGCAAGAGGGTGGCTATTGAAGCCTTAAGCGGGTTTGGCTGGAGCCGCTATACAGGCTTGGACGGTGCGTCTGTTACTATGGATAGTTTTGGGGCCAGTGCACCTTCCGAGAAATTATTTGAACATTTTGGTTTTACTGTAAACCATGTGGTGGAAGTAGCCAAATCCTTATAAATTTATCAGGCAAATTAGTAAACGATATTATCATAAAGGATAAAAAAGGGCGCCGTAGCCGACGCCCTTTTTTATTTTTCCCCGATTAAAATTTCATAAACCTCCCTTTTGGTTATCCCCCGATCCTTGCCCACTTTTTTCATTGCCTCTTTTTTATCTATGCCTTGTGACAGATAAATATCCATATGTTCTTTTATCGGGACCTCTTCCCAGGATTGCTGCATCTCTTGTTTCAAATCAGTTATAGAACGCCCTTCAATCACTATCACACATTCCCCTTTTGGTTCTTCTGCCTCATATCGTTTTAGGACGCCCTCCAAAGTGCTGCAATAAGCCTCCTCAAATTTTTTTGTCAGCTCCCGGCATAATGTGGCTTTTCGGCCACCCCCTAATACGTCGGTTAATTCTTTCAATGTGTCTACCAAATGATGTGGGGCTTCATAAATTACAATGGTTCTGGTTTCCTTTTTTAGCTCCTCCAAGATCCACTGCCGTTCCTTCTTATTAACGGGTAAAAAAGCCTCAAAGCAAAAACGCCGATTCGACAATCCCGACAATGTCAGTGCGGTCACACAAGCTACCGGCCCTGGCAAGGATGTCACCGCAATCCCCGCCTGGTAACATTGCTTTACAAGTTCTTCCCCCGGATCGGATATACCTGGGGTTCCTGCGTCTGTCACTAAAGCAATATCTTTCCCTTTTTTTAGTTGCTGCACCAAATTTTGGGCCTTTTCCAGTTTATTAAATTCATGGTAGCTGGTCATGGGCGTGCGGATGCTAAAATGGTTTAACAGTTTAATCGTATGCCTGGTATCCTCTGCCGCAATCAAATCCACTTTTTTTAATGTATCCAAAACCCTTAGTGTAATATCATCCAGGTTTCCAATAGGAGTAGCACACAAATATAGTTTCCCTTCTGCTTTTTCCCCCATCTTTTCCTCCTTTCTCTGCCGGATCCATAAGGAGCCTTGACTTTGTATTCCGTTTTCCCCTTCTTTCAATATCCATAAATAGCACGGATTTCTTCAGAATAGGTTCCGGGCCCTTGAAACACAACAATGGGCGCTTCTACTTTCATCATGGCCTTCCCGCCTTTTACCGCCTCGATTAATACCATATTGGCTTCTTTATCCACAAAAGGATGTACCATTTTCAACCGTTTTGGCTCTAATCCGTTTTGTTTTAGGGATGTAATAACCTCTGCTAGCCTCCGTGGCCGGTGGACCAAATAAAACCTTCCCCCCGGTTTCAAAATCAAATTTGTTTCCCTCACGATTTCCCCCCAATTACAAAGTATTTCATGGCGGGATATGGCCTTTGACGTATGGGGATTTTTTAACCCTTCTTGTTCCACCATATAGGGGGGATTGGATGTTACCACGTCAAAAGAAGCCTTGCCGAATATCCGGTTGGCTTCCTTTAAATCCCCTTGTACAATATGAATCCGGCCTTCCAGGCCATTAAGCAGCACGCTGCGCTTGGCCATATCCGCTATGTCTTCTTGAATCTCGATCCCGGTAAAGTCCGTCCCTTCTGTCTTTGCTTCCAGCAAAATGGGGATAATTCCAGTACCTGTCCCTAAATCAATGGCCCTTTCCCCCTTCTTTACCCAGGAAAATCCGGAAAGCAGCACCGCGTCCATTCCAAAGCAAAACCCATTTTTCTTTTGGATAATATGATAACCGCAACGTTGCAGGTCATCAATCCTTTCATCTTCCCTGCTATCCATGTATCTTTGATTTTCCTTCCTGCCGTTCCAAAGCTTCCAGCTTTTTCAATTCCGCATCTTCAATATCTGCTTTTTTCTTTCTTCTTCTTGGTTTAAACCGTAACTGTTCTACTTTATATTCCCGTATTTCCTTTTCATCGTGGTTTACAGTCACAATAACCTTAACCAGCTGACGGAGCACATTGACACTTTGTACCTCGCCTTTTAAACCATCATCGGCGGTCACAAAATCGCCTACGCCGGGAAGTTTGCTATTCAGATATTCGTAAGTCTCTTCTTCATTTTTCAGGCAGCACATAAGGCGGCCGCATACCCCTGATATTTTAGAAGGGTTCAAAGATAAGTTTTGTTCCTTTGCCATCCGGATAGACACGGGGATAAATTCTGACAAATAGGAATGGCAACATAGCACCCGTCCACAAATGCCTACACCGCCTATAATCTTGGTTTCATCCCGGACCCCGACTTGCCGCAATTCAATTCTGGTTTTAAACACAGAAGCCAAATCTTTGACCAATTCCCTAAAATCAATCCTCCCGTCGGCTGTAAAATAGAATAGGATTTTATTATTGTCAAAAGTGTACTCCACATCAATCAGCTTCATTTCCAATCCATGTTTGGCAATCTTTTCCTGACAGATTTTAAAGGCATCCTTTTCTTTTTTATGGTTGTTTTCTTCACGGATTTCATCCTCATTTGTAGCCAGGCGGATCACGGATTTTAAAGGTTGGGTTATTTTACTCTCATCTACCTCCCGGTTCCCTAAAACCACATGGCCATATTCCACTCCCCGGACTGTTTCCACAATCACATGGTCGCCACTTTTTATTTCCCGGTTCCCTGGCATAAAATAGTATACTTTTCCTCCGTTCCGAAACCGGACCCCTATGATTTTTACCATTAATCTATTTCTCCTTATTTTCAGCTATTTCATATGTTTTCCTTCAAAAGGCAAACAAATGGAAAGAAAAATTATATCCCTTTCAGTTTTCTTTCATCACCAGCAGCAATAATTCCATAGTCAATTCCATGTTTACATTGGCATGAAGGCGGACTTTCGCCTTGTCAATGGCTTCCACGACTGTCTCCAATCCACTGTATGCGCTACGGGTGCTGATCTCATTAATTGTCTTAAACTCATCTTTAAAAATCAGCAAATTAATATCCCTTGTCACTTTATATAATAAAACATCCCGGTACCAGATTTGCATAAAGTCCAGGCATTCCTGAATATCCAGGTCATTTTCCTTTAGTTTTCCAATATAATCTAAAAGCTCTGAAAGACCCACATCATGGATATGCCTCATTAAATGCAGCATGGCTTGATGCATCAGACGGAACTTTTCGGAAGACGCAATGGAAATAGCCTTTCCTAAGTTTCCTCGGGCAAACGCGGCATAGACATCTGCATCGGCCTCAGGGACAAGCAGATTTTTTACCAGATAGCCCCTTACTATAAAATCTTTTAAAGGCTTTAACTTTAGCAGGACGCACCGGGAAAGTATAGTAGGTAATAAGGCTTCCTGTTTCGTAGTCAATAAAATAATTACTGCATAGGAAGGCGGTTCTTCTATCGTTTTTAACAATGCATTTTGCGCCTGGATGGTCATTTTCTCAGCTTCGTCTACAATATATATTTTATAATAACTACTGTAAGGGCGCACCAAGACCGTATCATTAATCTGCTCCCGGATATCATCTACACCAATACTGGCCGATTTTTCATGGGTAACATGAATCAAATCCGGGTGGCTGTTGCTTATCACTTGTTTACAGGCATGGCATTCCATACACGGCTGGTTTTTGCCTTTCTCACAAAGCAGGGACAAAGCAAATGCATGCGCCAGGGATTTGCGCCCCATACCTGCCTCCCCGTCTAAAATATAGGCATGAGATACTTTGTTAGCCCTGATTGCCTTTTGAAAATAGTCTTTGATCTGATCGTGTCCAAATATCTCATGGAAATTAAGCATGACAGCCTCCCGTCAAGAAAAGTAGTAGTAGGTAACTGTTTTTATTCACTACAGCTACAAAAAGTATAACATAAAATCAACATTCTGTATAGAATAATCCATTTCCATATTCGCTATTCCATTGCCTTCATATCGCTTTTAATTTGCCCTAAACAAGAATCCAGACAGATATTTTGATATATTTTATTAATTCCACAGCTTTTTAATTTTTCTAAAGAAAAGTCGTTTTCGTCTGCCAGAAAACGTCTGCACATCTCCACATAATTGGGCTTTTTTTGAGAACGCTCACGCAAAAGGGCCCGCTCCAAACGGATACCGTCGTCCGTTTCCAGATAAAGCGGGATAACCATATCCCGGTCAAAATAATCCCTTAATTTTTCATAAGATTCCAATGTCCCTATCGTTAAATAATCCCACTTTTCCTTTTTTATATATCCCCCATCTATCGTAGCATAGCTCCATGGCCCTGCTGAAGTGTCATAAGTGCGGACCTCGATTACTTTGTTTAATTGCCGGTATTCCTCCAACTCTTTTCTGCTGATAAAATGATATTCGACCCCTTCTTCCTCACCTTCCCGCATGGGCCGTGTGGTATAAGGCACCATAGGCCGGAGGTTAGGGCATTCAGCCAGTAGCCTTTTATAAATAGTATCTTTTCCGGAAGCGCTTTTTCCCATCAAATAATATATTTTACCCATGATTTGCTCCTGTATCTGTAATAACCCGCAGGTACTCAGCCTCTTTATCTGCCATTCCCTGGACAGGAAGTCCCATTTGCCTATATTGGATCACCTGCCCAATTATTTGCCTCGTAATCAGCTCTCCAGGGGCTATAATCGGTATGCCTGGCGGATATAAATAGATAAATTCTGCAGAAACCCTTTCTACACAATCTGCTATCGGAATCCTTTCATAAGGGGCATCTATAGCATGGGCTAGTGTAGTTTTCGCCCAAGTCTTATGTTCCCATACCACCGTTTCCCGATTGCCCGCCATAATAGTCCTATCAATCCCATAAAATGCTTCTGCTAACCGTTGTAGCCCTTCTTTTGTATCAAATAATGTAGTTATTGCCGTTACATAATCTACCCCGCACATTTCCATTTCTAAGTGGTATTTTTCCCGCAGCATCTGATCTAAATCCGTTCCCTTTAAAGAGCTGTCTCCACAGGAAACCACAATCTTAGAGGGATCCAAGCCATGTATCCCCCATTGTCCATGCAAAGAATCATCCAATAATTTTAAATGTTTCATACATGCCAGTTTTTTTCTACATACATTTAACCAAGAAGCATATGTTTTAAAATATTCTTCTCCCTTTTCCCACATTTCATAAATACATCGTTCTATGCTGGCCATAAATACATATGACGGGCTGCTGCTTTGATACATTTGCAGATAACGCTCTAACTTTTCCAAATCCACAAGTTCCCCTTTCACATGCAAAAGTGCAGTCTGAGTCAAAGAAGGGGCTGTTTTATGTAAACTTTGAACCACAATATCTGCTCCACATTCCAAAGCAGGTTTCGGAAAAATGCCACTAAAAGGAAAATGAGCCCCATGGGCCTCATCTACAATAAGCGGAATGTTTTTTTTATGGATCACCTGGGCAATTTTTTCAATATCCGAAACCACCCCTTCATAAGTAGGGGAAACTATGATAACGGCTTCTGTATCGGGATTTTCCTCTAAAAGCCTTTTTACATCCTCTGCCAAAATTCCGCCGTTTATCCCCCAGTGCCCCACAAATGGAGGATATACATAAACAGTCTTACATTGCTTTAGTATAGCCCCATGATAAGCAGACTTATGGCAATTTCGGCCAATGAGCAGCTTGCCACCGGAATGGGTAACGGCAGAAATTGCGCTTAAGATTCCACAGCTACTCCCATTAACCAGATAATAAGTCTTATCTGCACCGTAAACTTGGGCCGCCCATTCCATAGACTCTTTCAAGATGCCTTTCGGATTATGAAGATTATCAAATCCATGAATCTCTGTAATATCAATTGCATAGGGGTTGGGGAACTCTTTTAAAAAACCTAGATTGTTTTGACGTTTGTGGCCCGGCATATGAAACGGATAGTAGCCACGATTGCTGTATCGGATCAGCCTTTCCAACAGCAAGTTTTCTTTATTGATAGGATTGCACATGGCTGTTTTACTTTTCCTTTCCTCTGATTTCGTTCACGATGCTTAATCTGATCCCATTGTTTTCCCTCTCTCAAAAGCTTTTTCCATCAATAAAAAAGGGCCACTAATAACTGCTTTCATGCTTGCACATAACCGTTTTCCATTGCCTTTTCTCTATTGTCCTGTATTTTAGTATAGATTATATCATACATCATAAATTTCTGCAATTTGCAGAATTTGATTTCTCTTGCTTGTTTTGTATTTATGCCGTAAAATAGTAAAGAAAAGCCCTAAAAACCATGCATAAAACCGATACTCCCGGATTTCCTTTGTGCCTGTTTTGTGATATGCTTTTTTGTCAGATACATTTTAATATATCATACATATGTGGAACATATATGGATTCCATCCATGCACATATGATGGAAAATCAACACAAAAGCAGGCGCAACAGAGATTTCGGACAGGTAGGATTATATAAATAGGAGGGTCAGATGAGAGAGATCGAATTTAAAATGGAAAGGCAAGGGTTGGTAAACATTGGCGACGAAGTAGAAATCACAGAAAGGGAAGGGGTTACTTATAGTTACATAATTGAGCCGGCTGTAGCTATGTCCGGATGTTTCCCTGCCCGGGAACGGATATTGTCAAAAAAGGGGGTGATTAAAGACATACGGCAGAATGAAAGGGGGTTTTATATCGTTGCTGTTTTTGAAGAATAGGTTTCCAATAACAAATTTTTGAAAATGGTTTCCAGTATGGCTGGATTTTGGCAGCTGACGAAGCAATGGGGGAGAGTGCCCAGCCATCGTTTTCTGTGATTTTGCGGCACCCTCATTTGCCCCGTCAACTGCCACGGCAATATTTAAAATTTTCCCTGCCTGGTAAATGTGATCGCTAAATCAGATCTGATTTTAAAAAATGGAACAGGTAGACTGGCGTCCTGTAGGCCCGGCAGTAAATAATTTTCACATATGCTTGTAAGCAGAAAACATGCCGGATAAAAATCTGCTTTTCTTTATCCTTGATCTATTGCAAAAATTAATCCAACATCAACCTTGCCGCACCGTAGATCCCCGCATCATTTCCCAATTTTGCCAATCCAATTTTCCCCTTATTTTTGGAGATAGGAGAAAAATGGTCATAATATTTATCTATGATGTCAATTAAAAATTGACCTGCTTTTGAGACGCCGCCACCAATAACAAACATTTCCGGATCCACAGTCATGGCTACCTGAGCCAACATAAGCCCAAGATAACGCCCGACAATTTCCGTAACCTCCAAAGCGAGGGCATCCCCGGCCTTTGCCTCATCTAAGA
>Ga0224748_10381_pt1 | contig 13634 bp, 13 predicted proteins | sample LIM_F_Water_Neg_FD_182074 | JGI IMG/M metagenome (GOLD analysis project Ga0224748, IMG submission 182074) | Enriched cells from gastrointestinal tract of the lab mouse from Pacific Northwest National Laboratory (PNNL), Richland, Washington... | ecosystem: Host-associated > Mammals > Digestive...
CAGTGCCGGACGTTGTACGGGGACATCATGCACATAAGGTTTTACAGCAAATCCTTATATGTATCCATGGGAGCTGTAAAATAAGACTAGACAATGGAATAGAGAAAAAAACAGTACCACTCGAAAAACCATACGAAGGGCTCTATGTGTCCAGCAATATGTGGCGTGAGATGTATGACTTTTCATCAGATGCCGTTCTTATGGTCCTTGCATCTGAATTGTATGATGAGAGCGATTATATAAGAGATTATGATGAGTTTAAAAAATATATAAAGGAGAATCCATCTAATGGATGAAAAAATTGAAATTCCATTTTCTACTGTCAAGCCTATGCATGAAGAAATTAGAGAAGAACTGGATCGGGCATATAATCGGGTTTTAGATCATGCGTGGTTTATCCAGGGAAGAGAATGTGAAGCATTTGAAAAAGAATATGCGGAATATATTGGTACGAATTATTGTGTAGGTGTAGCCACAGGATTAGACGCTATCTATCTAATTTTAAAAGCAATGGATATTAAAGAAGGAGATGAGGTGATTGTCCCATCAAATACATTTATAGCAACGGCCCTAGCGGTGTCATATGCCGGAGCAACTCCTGTATTTGTTGAGCCGGAGATTAGTACCTACAATATAGATGTGAATGCGATTGAAAAGAAAATCACGAATCATACAAAAGCTATTATTGCGGTACATCTTCAAGGCAGAACTTCTGACATGGATGGTATCAAAACAATTGCTCGACTGTATGGATTAAAGGTGATTGAGGATGCAGCACAGGCTCATGGAAGCAAATATAAAGGAAAGATGGCAGGTTCCCTCTCTGATGCTGCGGCATTCAGCTTTTATCCAGGAAAAAACCTTGGGGCATTGGGAGATGGTGGATGTATTACAACAAATGACAAAATACTTGCGGATAAAATAAGGGCATTGGGGAACTATGGATCAGATTATAAATACCACCATATTTATAAAGGCACAAATAGTCGGTTGGATGAAATGCAGGCTGCCTTTTTGCGGGTAAAGTTAAAATACCTAGATCAATGGAATAGAGAACGACAGTGTATTGCAAAAAATTACTTATCAGAAATTAAAAATCCGATCATTGTACTGCCACCAGATATTACAGAAGAGTATGAGCATGTTTATCACGTATTTGTTATAAGGTGTCAAAAAAGGGATGCCTTGGAAACGTATCTTAGAGATAAAGGAATAGGAACAGTAAAACATTATCCAATTCCGATTCATATGCAGCAGGCATACTTAAATATGAATATAAAAGAAGGAGATCTGCCAATTGCAGAAGAGATTAGTAGAACTGTTTTGAGCATTCCAATATATTATGGAATGACAGAGAAAATGGTAAAAAATATAGCAAAGATAATTAACGGATTTTCTGGATTTTAGATTAAAAAAACTGCTTAAACATTTTATAAGAAAAAGGATTGAAATGAAGATAAGAAAATTGGAATTAAAAGATGCAGAAGCTATGCTAGTATGGATGCATGACCAAGATGTAGTAAAAGATTTATCTGCAAATTTTGCAGATAAATCAATAGAGGATTGTAAAGAGTTTATTCGTGAAAGTTGGGATGACAATAGTAATTTGCATATGGCTATTGCAGATGATTCGGATAACTATCTGGGAACAGTCAGCCTGAAACATCTTACACATGATAATGCAGAGTTTGCAATTACCATAGGAAAAACTGCAATGGGGACAGGCATATCTGCTCTGGCAATGAAGGAAATATTAAGATTAGGATTTAAAGAAATAGGATTAAAAGAAATTTATTGGTGTGTATCACCGGAAAATAAAAGAGCGCTCCAATTTTATGATAAAAATGGTTACCATAGAATAACCATAAAAAAACATACTTTCTCTTGTGAAGGATATTCTAAAAAACAAATCGAGGAATTCATTTGGTATCTCGAAGAAAACTCTTTGGATTATAATGAATAAAATGAAGGGCTGTACAGTGATTCGGAAATATGTAGATCAATATAAGAACATGCCTTTGGCAGTCAGGGCAGCTTTAGCTTATACAATTTGCAGTATTCTGCAGAGAAGTTTGTCCATTATCGCGGTGACACTATTTACAAGAATGTTAACCACAGAAGAATATGGCCAGGTAAGCGTATATGGATCATGGCAAGGGATTATGACAGTGTTTATTACACTTCAGGTGCCGTTTGGCACATTTTCGACGGCAATGCTTAAATATGAGGAACAAAGAGAACAGTATACATCCTGTGCCCAGTTTTTTTGCGTGATGATGGGATTTATTGCAATTGCTGTGACAACCATTTTTAGATCCTGGTTTTCCAGTATTTTTGAGCTGCCATACTATATTATCGTTTTTATGATAGCAGAAATAGTGGCAAATTCAATAATTCTTTGCTGGTTTGCAAAAGAAAGGTTTGAATATAAGTATAAATCCGTGGTCATATTTTCAATAATACAATCTATTGTGGGGTTACTCACAATGCTCTTATTTGTACTTTATAGTAAAGAGCGTGGATATGCAAAAATTATCGGAAATTCCTTGAACACTATTATTTTTGGAAGCATTGTTTTAATTTTCAGCATCTACATTGGAAAGAAAATATTTGCATGGGAATTCTTGAAATACATTATAACGTTTAATCTTCCGTTGTTACCATACTATTTGTCACAAATCATATTCAATTCTAGTGATAGGATAATGATAAGCAATTTAAAATCAACTTCTGATGCAGGAATTTATAGTATTGCATTTTCTTTGGGAATGTTATTGAATTTTATACTTACAGCAGTATTAAATGCGTATCAACCATGGTTTTTTTGTAGAATCAAAGATGGGACAGCTTCGAAATATAAAAGAAATACAACTTGGATTGCACTGGGGATGGCAATTTTAGTAATTGGACTTATAATATCTACTCCTGAAATAATAGAAATTATGGCTGGTGAAAAATATCGAGGTGCAATCTGGGCAGTTCCTCCTATAGCCATTAGTTTATATGTGCAATATTGTACTTCTATCTTTTTATACTTAGATTTTTACCATGAAATTAAAGTATATATGAATATAGCAACTATTTTGGCGGCTATAATAAATGTTATTTTAAACTGGATTTTTATTCCCTATGTGGGTTTTTTAGCAGCCGCTTATACAACATTAATCAGTTATTTGGTGTTTGAATTTATTTCGTTTTTTTCCTATAAAAAGATTTCTGAACGGTATAAGTATGCCGAGGATTTGTTCGAAGTTAAAGCACTATTTTTTATTCAATTGATGGTTCTGATTTTAGGATTATCTATGATGCTATTATATAAATTTTGGATAATAAGATTGATATTAATAATAGTTGGAGGAGTGGTTATATATTTTAATAAAAATATAATTATAAATTTTCTAAAGAAAATTAGAACAAGTTAATTAGTCATCTGAGTGAACGAAAAAAGTCATTTTGAGATGATTGGAGAGGGATAATGATGTATGCTTTTGCAAAAAAGATAATAAAAATGCCAATTATGAAACCTATGAAGTTGTTTTTACTGAGTATAAGACATACGGTTCAAAATAAGACATCCTTTTATATAGAAAATAAAATTTGGTACATATTAAATAAAAATTTTCGCATACGACATAAAAAGAGACTGGAAAATGTGAGAGGTTATCTTCTGAAAATTCAGAGAAAGCCCAAACAGGAATTAATTAAAGTGGTTTTTATGTGTCAGATTCCCTCAGTTTGGAATTCAAATATGTCAACATTTATGACAGCAGATAAAAACAAGAAAATGGATGCCTATATATTGGCGCTTCCAGATAAATTACGGAAGGAAAATAATAATATTGCACACGAAGATTATGGCAAAAATGAGTCATTTGAATATTGCCGTAATTTTTGTAAGAATACAATCAATGCATTTGATGAAGAAAGTAAGGAATGGTTCGATTTGAAAAAATTTGAGCCGGATTATGTTTTTATACAGAGACCTTATGACTTTTATCTTCCTCCTGAATATAGAAGTGAAGTGTTATCATCCTACACAAGGGTCTGTCATATACCCTATGCGTATAGCCTAATGAATTCTGCTAGCAGAATGGCATATCATCTTGATTTTTCTGATCAGATGTATTCGATTTTTACAGAGAATCAAAAATATTGTGATGAGTTAAATGCCATATATTCTGGGCTGTTTAAAACAGACTGGAAGCAAATTCATTTTTTTGGATATCCGCGTTTTGACTTGCATGCAGGGATAAAAAAAGAAAAAAATAAGTACAAAAAAACTGTTTTGTGGCTGCCTCGTTGGACAACGAACCGTTTTGTTGAGGCAACCACTTTTTTTGAATATAAGGATATTTTGATTGATTATTTTAAAAAGTATCAAGATATACGATTTATTTGCCGTCCACATCCATTGTTGTTTAAAAACTTTGTGTCCACTGGAGAGATGACGGAACAGGAGGTGGATCAATTTAAAGGTATATTTAAAGACATGACTAACTTTTACCTGGATGAATCACCGGATTATATAAAGACAATAGTGGATACCGATATATTTATTTCTGACACATCATCCTTACTAGTGGAGGAATTCGTTACATCGAGTCCTATTATATTCTGCGGTATTAAAGAACATTTTGACAAGGAGAATATGCGATGGGCCAAATTTATGTATTCAGTTTCAAATCAACAGGAACTTTTGGATAGATTGGGGAAATTGATAAATAATGAGGATCCACTAAAAGAAGAACGGAAGCAATATATAAGAGAGTATATGAAAGCAGATGGCTTAGCAGGAGAAAGAATTGTACGTTTTCTTATAGAGGATTATGAAAAGAATTAAGAAAGACTTTGTCTCAAAAAAAATTAGGAGTATGAGTATTATGAAAACTATATATACATGTTTTAGTACAGATGCTGTTCATGAAGGGCATCTAAATATCATAAATGAAGCAAAAAAATACGGATTGATAACCGTAGGTGCATTAACTGATAAAGCTATGGTTAGTTTTAGCCGCTTTTCAACTCTTTCTGAACCTGAGAGAATAAAGCTTTATGAGGGCATAGATGGTATTAACCGTATAGTGGTACAGGATGATATATATTATGACAAGATTATTGAGGAATATCATCCGGATTACGTGATACATGGTGACAACTGGAATAATGGGCCGGAAAAAGTCATAAGAGAGAACGTTGTATCTCTTCTGAAAAAATATGGAGGAGAACTCATTGAGATCCCCTATACTCGCAATGATTCTGTAAAAAAAATTGACCGACAGCTCAGAGAAAAACTTTCTATGCCTGAATATAGAAGGAAACGGCTCAGACAACTAATTGATATGCGTCCTATTGTGAAAATGATAGAAGCACACAGCGGATTGACTGGGCTCATTGCAGAGAAAACCGTGGTCGAGGAGAAAGGCAGACTGGATCAATTTGATGGAATGTGGGTGTCAAGTCTCTGTGACAGTACTGATAGAGGAAAGCCAGATATAGAACTTGTCGATATGACATCCAGGCTGCGGACGATAGATGACATTATGGATGTTACAACAAAGCCTATCATTTTAGATGGTGACACGGGTGGATTAACGGAACACTTTGTATACAATGTGAGAACGTTAGAGAGAAAAGGTGTTTCGGCGGTTATTATTGAGGACAAAACAGGATTAAAAAAGAACAGTCTATTTGGAACGGAGGTAGAACAGTCTCAGGATACGATAGAAAATTTTTGCGAAAAGATAAGGGCCGGAAAGAGAGCGCAGCTTACAGATGATTTTATGATAATTGCAAGAATCGAAAGTCTGATTCTGGATAAAGGTCTGGACGATGCACTTAGTAGAGCATTCTCATACAGGGATGCTGGAGCAGATGGCATAATGATTCACAGCAGAAAGAAAGAACCGGATGAAATTTTTGAATTTTGTGATAACTTCCGAAAACAAGATAAGGGGACACCATTGGTGGTGGTTCCGACAAGTTTTAATACTGTAAGAGAATGCGAGTTTGCGTCACATGGGGTGAATATTGTTATTTATGCGAATCAGCTGATGCGGGCTGCATTTCCGGCCATGCAAAATGCAGCAGAGGAAATATTGAGGAATCACAGAGCACAGGAAATTGATAATAGTTTAATGCCCTTTCATGACATTATTCGGTTAATCGATGAAATATAGTAAGGAGAAGAAAATGAGTAAGAAAGCAATTATTTTGGTGGCAGGAATGGGGACAAGGCTTAAGCCGCTTACTCTTACCACACATAAATGTCTTACCAAGGTTAATGGGATTGCGATTTTGCATAATTCATTGCAGAGGTTAAAAACAATTGGCGTAATGGAGGTCGTTCTGGTTGTAGGCTATCTGGGAGAAGAAATCAAAAGGGATATTGGAACCGAATACAACGGGATGAAAATCTTATATGTTGAAAATGAACAATTTACCAATACAAACACCTCATATTCTTTGATAAAGGGGCTTGATGCATTAAAGGAATATGATGAGTTGTTTATCCTTGAGGGAGATGTGTTTTTTGAAGGAAGTCTGCTTACAAAGATAGATGGAGACGAGCATAATAATACAACTCTAGTGGAGACTTATGACCCGAGGCTTGACGGAACGTTTGTGGAGATTGGAGAAGATGGATTCATAAAAGACTGGACGCACAAGTCGATGCGGGAAGAAGACTATACATTAGAGGATAAATGCAAAACAATTAACATCCACAAATTTTCAAAAGGATTTGTGGATTATACGCTTTATCCAGCTGCAAAAAAAGTATGTGATGATACGCACGGAAAGGCTCCGCTTGAAAATATTATGAGAGATATCGTACGTGATGATGGCTCAATCATCTATGGATTACTTTCCAATGGGAGTAAGTGGTTTGAAATTGATGATGAAAATGATTTGAATATTGCTGAAGAAATTTTTAAGGATGCGTAGGAAACTTATATTGTATGAGGATAAAAATATTTAAAGAAGGTATTTATATGAGCAATGGAAAATTCTTGTACAGAGATGCAAAACCGTCTGATTATAAAGAGGTTGCATCTGTAATAAAGGAAATTTTTGATTTTGATGTCAGTGAGAAGAACTATATGAAATATATGGAAGATGATTCTGTTGAAATTTTTGTTGCTGAAAGCGATGAGAGGATAGCAGGCGTACTTTGCGCTGAAAAACAATGGCATGCATTTGAAGGATACACAAACTATTATTTGAGAAATTGCGGAGTACTGCCGCAATATCGGGAGCAAGGGATTTATTCAAAATTGATATCGATGATAAAGGAAAAAGCGTTTAATGAGGGGATCCATGCGATAGAGTTGACTTGTGGAATAAACCGTCCTTTAACGCATCGTTTTTATTTGAACCACGGGTTTACAATCAAGAAGACATTGGTATTTATCTCGGAACTTAAGGAGGGAAGCAATTAGTAAATCTATGAAAGAAGAATATTTAAAATTAAAGAAACACTATTCTATTAACATGGAGCGTGGGTGGCCTTCGGAAGAGCAGCTTGATATGGTTATGCCTATGCTTGATACGGTATCGTCTGAGACAAACCTGGTGAAAGAAGTGGACTATAGGGCATATGCCGGAACCGGTGGCATTGATCCATTGAAAAAAATATTCGCAGATGTGCTCGAGGTTGAAACGGATGAAATATATATTGGCGGAACAATGAGTACGACCATGATGTATGATATTGTTAATAAAGGGATGTTGTTTGGGCTCCAGGGAGGTATCCCGTGGAAAGATGTTCCTGATGTAAGTTTTATATGTCCGTCGCCCGGATATGAGAAGCACTTTAAGATATGTGAAACGTTTGGGATTAAGATGATTTCGGTGCCCATCTATGATGATGGGCCGGATATGGATATCGTCGAGGATCTGGTGAAAAATCACGAAGAAATAAAGGGAATTTGGTGTGTTCCCCTTTATTCTAATCCTACGGGCTCGATATATTCAGATGATGTGGTCAGGCGGCTTGCAAAAATGGAAACGGCTGCGAAAGATTTTACGATTTTTTGGGATAATGCATATGTCGTACATCATCTTACAGATGAGGAACCAAAGATATTAAACATGATTCGTGAATGTGAAAAGGCCGGTCGACCGGACCGTGTATTTGAATTCACATCTACATCTAAGATAACCTTCCCCGGAGGAGGAGTGGGAATTTGTGCTTCAAGTAAGAACAATATAGATTGGTTAAAGAAAAATTCCTTACTGCAGCTCAAATCGGGAGATAAAGTAAATCAATACAGACATGCACTGTTTTTCAAAGATGTTAACGGTTTAAAGAAACATATGAAGTGTTTACGCAGTATCATTGAGCCCAAATTTAAGATTGTGGATGAGGTACTTCAAAATGAATTATTGAAATATGGACTTGTAAAATGGAACCTTCCCAAGGGAGGTTACTTTGTTAATGTGGAACTTGTGGGCGTTTCCGCGGCTAAGGTATGGGAAATATGCCGGGATGTTGGAGTAAAAATCACACCGGCCGGGTCAACTTTCCCCTATGGAAATGACGAAAAAGACGCATATATCCGGATTGCACCGACATACCTGGCTTGTGAGGATTTGAGATGTGCCATGGAAGTGTTTTGCGAGGCTGTAAAACTTGTGGCTGATATTTAAACTGCATGCTAGATAAATCTGCCGTACAGTATAACATGATGAAAGCGTCAAATGGTAATTTGCTACTGCAGCTGACGCGATACTCACGGCAGATCACATTTGCCGCGAGCATAAATAATGTAAGAGAAAGAAAGGATATTATAAAATGAATAGAATAGACAAGGATTGGTGTATGAGTTCCTTTCTGACATTTAGATATGTCGCAGATAGCGAACTTCAGTTCGGGGGGGGGGGTATTCTCATGTAGAATGTAAGATTATCCCTGATTCGAAAAAATACCCATGTAAAACCGTTGATGATATTGAAGTCAGAATTAAAGAGCAGCTTGAAGGATTAAAGCCTGATAAAACGGCTTTATTGCTAAGCGGCGGAATTGATTCAGGCATACTGGCATCTTATATGCCAAAGGGAACGGCTGCATACACTGTGGATAGCCCTGCCAAAGAGGCTGAGATTGAAATAGCCCGTGCAAAAAAGGTATGTGAATGCTACGGTTTGGAACATCGTATTGTGGAAGTGACGTGGCAGGATTATGAAGACTGTATAGATACTCTGATGAAGCACGATGGCTGTCCTGTATTTGCAAATGAGCCACAGGTCTATACATTGGCAAAACAGATCATGAATGATGGATTTAACGAAGTTGTTTTTGGTGATAATGCAGATATGGCATTTGGCGGTTATGACAGGCTTCTTTCTAAGGACTGGACATTTGACGAATGGGTGGAAAGGTATACCTTTGTTAAACCAGAAAGTGTCCTCAAAAATCCAGTTGATGTTACAAGGGTATATGAAGCATATCGAACAGGAGCAAACGGAATTAATTTTATAAAATTTTTGGATGAAGTATTGGCAATATCTTCATCAGGGGCTTATGTAAATGCGTTTGACAGCTTGGGATTAAGATATCTCGACCCTTACGCGTCCTTAAAAATGTCCGAACCGCTTGACCTTGCACGTGTCCGAAGCGGTGAAAGCAAATATATGTTGCGGGAGTTATACAGACGAAGATTCCCAGGGCTTGAAGTGCCTGAAAAAATCGCCATGCCCAGGGCTGTAGATGAATGGATGGCAGACTGGGAAGGACCAGTCAGGGACGAGTTTGTGGAAGGATGTATTGATGGGATGACAGGTGAGCAGAAATTTATGGTATATAGCTTGGAACGTTTCCTAAATCTTATGGACCTTCAGTAAATATGCTATTCTGACGAACAGTTCGAACAGTCAAAAGGAAACCTCTGATCATGGATATTGTGGCTTTAGCATTTGTGAATGGAGGTTTAATAAATGACTTATACAGTAGACAAAGAATATTGCATGAGTTCTTTTTTGGCAGTACGTTACGTTGTTGATGAAAACAGGATATTTAAAGAAGGTGTCACGCATAAGCCTTTGGATATGATATCCGAAGACGAAAAATATGCATGTGGAAATGCAGAAGAAATTGATTTTGCCATCAGGGAGAGGATGGATAAAAAAGATTTATCAAAAGCGGCGCTTCTGTTAAGCGGAGGGATTGATTCCGGGATTCTAGCATCCTATATGCCAAAAGGAGCATTTGCATATACAGTGCATAATGAATCCACAAAAAATGATCTTGAAGTAGAACGCGCCAGAAAGATATGTGAACGAACAGGTTTGAATCATGTTATCGTAGAAGTATCATGGGATGATTACGACTCGATAATGGATGTGTTATCTGTCCATGATGGATGCCCGGTTTTCGGAAATGAACCACAGTTATACTATCTTACAAAAAGGATAAAGGATGATGGGCATGACACGGTTATACTGGGGGATAATGCAGATATGGCTTTTGGAGGGATGGATGGTCTTCTTGCGAAGGACTGGGAATTTGACGAGTTTATAAAACGCTATACGTTTGTTCCACCGGAAAAAGTAATAAAGAATGCCGTTGATATGCATCACATCTATGAACCGTATCGAATGGGGGACGGAATTGATGTAATTCGTTTTTTAAATGATATTTTTACATCTACTTCCGGGGTGGCATATTATAATGCTTTTCGTTTTCTGGGGATGCAGTGGCTTGATCCGTATGCTGATTTAAAAATGAGGAATCCTTTAGATATGAACAGGGTAAGAAATGGAGACAGCAAATATCTATTGCGCCAATTGTTCAGGATGAAATATCCTGGTCTACCGGTTCCGGAGAAAATTCCTATGGCAAGACCCATGGATTTATGGATGAAGGATTGGGAGGGACCGGTAAGAGATGAATTTCTTCCTGGCTGTATCAAGGGACTGACGGGTGAGCAGAAATTTAATATCTACAGTCTTGAACGCTTTTTGAATGCAATAGAGGGTAACGGTTATGAATGTTAATTCATTGATTATTGGTATTGTCGGGGGAATGGGTCCTTTGGCAACAGTAGATTTGTTCAGGAGACTGGTGGAGGCATTCCCAAGTGAAAGAGACTGGGAAAAACCGCATATCATTGTGGACAGTTACTCAACAATTCCCAGCAGAGTAAGGGCAGTTTTATATGATGAGAAAAAAAGTGAGGTAGTAGACTGTCTGGCCGCATCTATAAGGCATTTACAGGATATGGGCGCACAGAAGATTATTGTCGGATGCCATACGGCGCATATTTTTCTTCCAGAAGTGCTGTCAAGATTACAATGTAGAGAGGATTGCGTATTGAATATCATTGATTCAGCAGTTATATATTGTGCTCATGCCGGGTACAGATCAATACGCTTGCTGGCATCAGAGGGAACCGTACAAACGAAGATTTATACCATGGCTTTTGAAAGAGTAGGGATTGATATTATTAATCCTACAGAAGAAGAGCAGATTCAGATTAGAAGCTGCATCGAGGCAGTCAAACAGAATCTGATTACGGACGAGGCTATCCGTTCGTTTCAGAATCTGATCAAGATGGATGAAAACCCGGTATTACTGGGATGCTCTGAGCTCCCTGTTATGTATGAGAGTATTCAAAACAAAGGCATTTGCTTTGGTAATGATATAATAGATCCATTTCAAATTGTTATTGACGATCTTTCAGGGATCAACGAGATCAAACGCTATGAGTGAGGTTAAATCATGGAAGGTATTGAACTCTTTTGCCTATACGAGTGAAATAATTTTAGTAGAGTTGGATATATGTTCACGGCTTTATATTATTTTTCGGGGGACTGAATCATGAATATGGATAAGGAGATTAAGAAAATTGTTGATAAACTAGAAAGAAAGTATATTATGGTTTTCGCAATATCATTAATCTTCGTTTTTTTTTCACATGGAGTTTTCTTATCTCACAAACTAAGTGTACATGATGATCTGGTTCATATGTTTGACCATGGTGGATTATACAGCAGTGGACGGTGGATGCAGGTTTTTATTGGGAAGGGGATAGGATACATTTTTGGTGATAATATAAGTTTGCCATTATGGGAGGCTGTAAAAAATCTTGTGTCTATGAAATTTAGAACTTCCTGATAAGAATCAGATATGTAAAAATTTTTGTCATTTTATCGGTTTTGCTGTTGTCGAGTTGCTGTCGAAAATTTCTTTATAGTTATAGTATTACCACATTCAGGGATTTTATACTGTCACGTTTCATTTTTTGCATGTTTATTAAGGCCCTGTATTCACTGCTTTTCGTGGGCTCTGCCCACACCCGTCCTCCGGAGTAAGTTTGGAGGTTCTTGGCAATAATACAGATGCCGATGGAATAGGAGGGATGGTTTGTTTTGATGGCGCCATCCCGCCTTTCTTTTTACAGATACTTTGTAATTCTTTCTTCATACAGCACAATCAATTGATTTAATACCTGATCCCAGTTTCGATATCTCTGCGTCCATTTCCGAACCACATTTTCACTGGCCAGATATAACATTTTTTCTAAGGAGGTGTCGCTTGGAAATACACTTTTTGTCTTGGTGACTTTCCGATACTGACGATTGACTCCTTCTATGATATTAGTTGTACTATAACGACATCGTTATAGTACAACTAATGCCATTGAGTCGGTCAACTCCAGTTTCCGTAAAGTCACAAAAAAAGGCTCCTTCCCCAATGAGGACGCAGTCAGGAAAGCCCTTTATCTGCGGATTGTGGAATTATACAAAAAATGGAATGAGCGTCCAGTGCCGAACTGGTCGATGGTGAGGAACTAGCTAGCGATGGATGATAAGATGCAGACCAGAATTTTAAAATATGAAAATTATTAAGCCAGGGAGGAACTTATGCATGAGTAGATACTACGACTATTTTGAAGAACAACGTCACACTGAGGGAGAAGTTACTATTGATGAATTTATAGCAGAAGCCATGCGGACAGACCTTAAATTTGAGACGTTAGCAGAGGAACTGCAATATCAGCGCACCTCCCGGATAACACTCATGAATGAGCTACTTACCTGTTACCAGTACCTGAAAGAGCATGATATGTTACTTTTATATGAGGCTTATAGAAATGGTGAGGAGTTACCCTTTGATTGAGCTTCAGATAATAAATATGGCGGTCATATGACCGCCGAAAAATTAATTTACACATTTTACTTGACACACCCGATTTGGCAATGTCGAAAAAATCATTTTACATATCAATTTACGACAATACACAGTTTATTTTACAGTCTCAAAAATTTCCTTGTTACTATTACAGTCATTCCCCTTGTACACATGATCCACGCACTCATGACTCACATATCACAGGTAGGAATCCGTTTCTCTCTGCTTCCAGTTCACTGACTCCTACCTTACACCACAACCTCCACAATCCTTTTCCCCTCACAAAGAATCACTCTCTTCCCAATCTTTTTATTCTTATTAAAGCAAAAACTCAGCAAATACCCTTTCTCCAGATGATAATCCTCCAGGTATCCTGCAAGCTGTTTCTCACCTTTTTTATGATATTCATTTCCTCTCCAAACCTTCAATTCAACGGTAAGCGCTTCAAAAGATGGCGTCTAGTAAATCTCACATAGATTTGTTATACTGAGATCATTATTTATTG
>Ga0224748_10382_pt1 | contig 13630 bp, 10 predicted proteins | sample LIM_F_Water_Neg_FD_182074 | JGI IMG/M metagenome (GOLD analysis project Ga0224748, IMG submission 182074) | Enriched cells from gastrointestinal tract of the lab mouse from Pacific Northwest National Laboratory (PNNL), Richland, Washington... | ecosystem: Host-associated > Mammals > Digestive...
AGAACGTTATCAAAGAAGCGCTGAAGAAACAACGCCGGGAGGCTGCGAAAGCAGTCATCCCGGCATTGTTTTTGAATCAGATTTGATTTGTATAATGAAAGGCTCTTCATAAATAGGAATTTTAAGGCAAATCGATTATAAAATAAAATGAGAATATCAATGAAGTGTTCTTGTTTAAATCTGCACCGGATTCTCTGTAGCTGGAAAATATCCTGATAGAAAAATCCGACATGTCGAAACATGTCGGATTAGATTGGTTGCGGAGGCAGGATTTGAACCTACGACCTTCGGGTTATGAGCCCGACGAGCTACCGGACTGCTCCACTCCGCGATATTTAGTTGCCTCTCTTGAGTGCCTTTATATTATATCCCATCAGAAGCGAAAATGCAAGCATTTTTTTAAGTTTCATAGTATTTATAAAAAATATAAGATATACAAATAAAAACTATATAGAAATACAAAATTTGCATTTGGGCAAAAACTGAACGAGAAAGCGCTGATCGGATTCCTAAAATAGACGCCCATAAACCGAATCAGTTTCACATGACTGCTCCAAAACTGATTGGGATCAACACACGGAGTAAAAAAGGAGATGATTTATAATTCAACGACGATACATGAGTCCTGTTTATTAAGACAAGCTAGAACTTTTTAGCAGTGCGTTAACTTGCCACGCCATCTACTCGCTCATAAACATTTTAAAAATGCTGGATCAGTGAATAGAGGACAAAGCAAATTTTTTGGGAATTAGCTGCTATTATCAAGTAAGAGCTTTTATAAAAGACTAATATAACTAAAAATAAAAAACCGACTGCTTTCAGCAATCGGTTTTTTATGGTCGAGGTGACGAGATTCGAACTCACGACCTCTACGTCCCGAACGTAGCGCTCTACCAAACTGAGCCACACCTCGATAACGATGCCCCCGCCTATTTAGCAGGGGCATATGGCTGCGGAACTAGGATTTGAACCCAGACAAACAGAGTCAGAGTCTGCCGTGCTACCATTACACAATTCCGCATCAGCAACAGTATCTATTATATCCAATTTCAGGAGAAAGTCAACCCTTTTTTAAAAAAAAGTGGAAGATTTAATAAAATGGATGATTTTACCAGGAAATTGGAGGATAGAGTGATAAAATTGAGGAAAACCAATAGAGTATGTTGCCGTTATGCGTCTAGACAAAGTTGTGCCCGGAGGGTTTCACCCTGGACGGATACCGTAAGTTCTTTCTCGTATCCGTTCAGGGTTTGATGCTACCATCCGAAAGCACGCCCTCACACCAATTTTCACCGGCGCGGGTCAATCGGACGGAAAGCAGTTTCCCGCACAGACTAACCGGACTTTCCACCCGTACCGGCGTGTAATTCTCGGTATACCCTTCGTAGATCCCGTCCTTGCAGGCGGTTTCAAACAGCACTTGTTCGATTTTATTCACTTGGTTAGATAAAAATTGCGCGCGGGTCTTAAGTGTGAGGGCAATCATCTGCCGGCTGCGATTTTCCTTAACCGAGTTGGTAAGTTGTCCCTGCGCCTCGGCCGCCCTGGTGCCGGGCCGCGGGCTATATGCGAATACATGGGCCTTGGAAAAACCAATCTGTTCCGCAAACGCCAAAGAACGGCGGAACTCCTCCTCGGTTTCTCCGGGAAACCCCACCATAATATCGGTGGTAATGGAGCAATTGGGAAAATGTTTCCGCAAATTGCCCACAATCTCAGTATACTCCGACGCTGTGTAATGACGGTTCATCCGTTGTAAGGTTTCATCGCAGCCGCTTTGCAGGGAAAGATGAAACTGGGGGCAGAGCTTTTTCAGCCGGGAAAGCCGCTCCACCACAGCGTTGTCCATCTGTTCCGGCTCCAAAGAACCCAAGCGGACTCTTTCAATCCCGTCAATCCCGCAGGCGCATTCCACGGCGTCACACAGGTGCAGTCCCAAATCCTGCCCGTAGGCGGACAGATTGATCCCAACCAGCACTACCTCCTGATACCCCGACTGCACAAGGGAACAAAGCTCCTGCTTTAGCTGATCCAGAGGCTTTGACCGAACCCGGCCTCTGGCATAAGGGATGATGCAATAGGAACAAAAGCGGTTGCACCCGTCTTCAATTTTTACAAAGGCGCGGGTACGCTCGTGAAACTGATTTACGGAGAGAGGCTCAAACGTGCGGTTGTCTTGATGCGGCTTGATATCCACAATCCTCTGATGATGGGAAAGAAATGCGGTAATATAGGATGGCAAGCAGCGCCTGCTGGAATTCCCTAAAACAATATCCGCCTCTTCAAACCGCTGAGCCACATCCGGAAAGGCCTGCGGCATGCAGCCGGTAAGCACCAACACGGCGTCCGGATGATTCCTGCGGGAGCGCCTAAGCAGCTGCCGCACTTTTTGGTCGCTGGTTGCGGTGACGGTACAGGAATTGATAATGATAATATCGCAGGACTCCTGGTCGGCGGCGGGAGTAAACCCCGATTGCAGCAGCAGCTCGCCCATCGCCTGAGATTCGTATTGATTGACTTTACAGCCTAATGTGACGATGGAATAATTCATGGTAATCTTCCTTTCTATGGTTGGGGGAGAGGGATGTTTTAAGTGCATATCATGGACAGTTTGGCCGGTTTTTTCGGGGGAAAGGATGGATAATCATGCTATTTCAACATTGACCGATTGAATTGATGCTGATATGATTAGTGAATATAAAACAACGTGTTTCCTGTTTATAAATTTGGAGGTAATGAAAGATGTATACCGAAATGCTTACTTTGTCCAGTATTGATACGGTGAAAAAGTTTGTTTCTCTTGCGAGCCAATATGATTTTCCGATCAGTTTGCTATCTGACAAATATAAAGTGGACGCTAAATCGATCATGGGGATTTTCAGTCTGGATCTCAGCAAACCTGTAGAGATGCAGATTGAAAAGGACAAGGATCTCCCAGTGGATTTCCTCGATCAGCTCAAGCAGTTTACCATTACCAAACAATCCTAAACCTATAAGAGCGCCGGTTGAAACCGGCGTTTTTTCTGTTTGTCAGAGATAGGAGACAGCGGATTGACGGAGCTATGATTTCCAAATGCCGGACCGGACTTCAATGCCGGTCCGGTTTTTTTATTGCCTTGCTTCCAACTGCTGGGAAAGGGATTCCCATTGCTGATACAGATCGTCCTGCCGTTGCCTTTTTTGATCAAGTTCAGCAGTGAGCGCCATGGCCTTTTCATAGTCGCTGGCATATTCCGGCTGCTCCAGCTGTTGGTTGAGCTGTTCCATCTCTTGGTCCAACCCTTCGATTTCCTCTTCGACGCGCTTGAGCCGGTTCCTAAGCTTGCGCAGTTCAGCCTCGCGTTCTTTACGCAGCTTATAATCGTTTTGCTTCCCGGACTGGGCTTTGTTCGCCATCGCCTGGGGCGCTTCTTGCCGGATTCGTTCAAGATACGCGTCGTAGTTGCCTATATACTCGGCGGTTCCGTTGGAATCCAAATAATAAATGCGGTTTGCCAGTTTATTGATTAAATAGCGATCGTGGGAGACAATGAGAAGGGCGCCCTCATACCCCAGCAAAGCGTCTTCCAAGGCCTCCCTGGATGCAATATCCAAGTGATTGGTGGGCTCGTCCAACAACAAAAAATTTGCTTTGGACATCATCAGCTGTAAAAGCAGCACCTTGGCCCTCTCTCCGCCGCTAAGGGCGGAAACCGGCTTGAACACGTCGTCCCCCCGAAAGAGGAAGATCGCCAAGGCGTTGCGTATCTCGGTCTGAGTCATCTGAGGGTGGCGGTCCCATATTTCATCGATCACAGTTTTATTGTTGTCAAGCCCCGCCTGAATCTGGTCGTAATAGCCCACGTCAATCCCAGCGCCCAACTTGATGTGTCCGCGGTCGGGGCGGTATTGATGAAGCAGGGTTTTAAGCAGCGAGGTTTTCCCGCAGCCGTTGGGCCCCAGAAGGAAGATCCGCTCTCCCTTGCGAACCCGAAGATTCGCATGAGAAAACAGAAGCTTGCCGTCAAAGGAGAGGGAAAGGTCCTCCGCGTCCAGCACATCGTTACCGCCTCCTTGTTTAATTGCAAACTGAAAGCGGATGGAATCCGGAGCGCTTTCCGGCTTAACCAGCGTTTTCTCCAGCCGGTCAATGACTTTGAGCTTGCTCTCGGCGGTCTTGATGTTTTTTTCCCGGTTCCATTGACGCTGCTGGGCCACCACCCCTTCCAGCCGGGAGATCTCCCGTTTGGTGTTTTCGTAAAGGCGTTCCGCCGCCAGTCGGCTCTCCGCCTTAAGCGCCAGATAGTTGGTATAGTTCCCCTTATATAAGGTAAGATGATGATTTTCCAGCTCAAAAGTGCGGGTTGTCACTTTATCCAAAAAGTAGCGGTCATGGGAGATAACCAAGTAAGCGCCGTTATATCCCTTGAGAAAATCCTCCAGCCATTCCACCGAGCGGATATCCAGATGGTTGGTGGGTTCATCCAGCAACAGGAGATTGGCGCCGCTTAAGAGCATTTTTGCCAGCTGAAGCTTTGCCTTTTGGCCGCCGCTTAAAGCGCCGATGTGCAGCTTCATGGCTTGTTCGTCAAATCCCAGTCCCAGCAGGGCGGACCGAGCCCTGTTTTTATATGTAAGTCCGCCTCCGGCAACAAAAGCGTCGTGCAGCGTGGCCTGCCGCTCCACCAGGGCGTTGATGTCACCCATCTGTTTTGCAATTTTTACGTTGAGCTGCTCCAGCTCGTCCTCCATCTGAATCAGTGGAGAGAACACGGTGAGCACCTCGTCATAAGCCGTTTCATTGAGGTTGCGGCATACATGCTGTTCCATATAGCCCACACGCGCTTCCTTGCTGAGATAAACTTCCCCGCTGTCGTAGGAAATTTCTCCGGTAAGCAACTTGAACAGGGTGGTTTTGCCGGTACCGTTTACTCCCACCAAACCGATTCGATCGTTTGTCTGCACTTCAAAAGAAAGATGTTCAAACAGCAATTCTGCGCCGAAGTATTTCTGCAAATTGCTGACGTTTAACAATGACATAATTTGGAACCTCATATCCGTCAGAATCATTTCCATTCCGGCTGAAATCCAAGCATGCGCTTAGCCGGAGCGAAGGAAACCATTGTTTTATTATAGTAAAAGCATGCAGGGAAATCAAGCGGGGATTTCCTACAACCCTTTTACCGTGTGCGTTGATGAAAAAGGCTCCCAAAATTTGACGGATCTGCCTTGAACAAAGCAGATGCACGTGATAAGCTTGGAGCGATGAAATGTTATTTATGGGGGGATATGGCAATGGAAGAAATCCGATATATGCAAATGAGTGACCGGAAGTTCTGGTATTGTCTTGATAAGCATTTGCCAGAAGCGGAATTTACAAATAAAGTTGGCAACAGGCAAGGGTATGTTTTTCTAGAAGATGATAAACCAGTCGGGTTGTTAAGATACAATCTATTCTGGGATAACACGCCTTTCTGCACAATGCTTATTATAGACCCTGGTTTTCGAGGCAGGAACTATGGCAGAAGACTTATGGAATACTGGGAAAATGATATGAAATCGCAAGGGTACGGGATGGTTTTAACCTCTACACAGGTTGATGAAGAAGCGCAGCGTTTTTATAGGAAGTTGGGATATAAAGATTGCGGCGGCTTTGTTGTTGATATTCAGGGCTATGAACAGCCGATGGAGCTGTTTTTGATAAAAGCACTTTCATAACATGGAATTTATTGGGCGGTTATCTATCAAGGATTACCGCCCGTTTATATGTTTTGAGCAAGAATATTTTTTAGGTGTACAGGAAAGGAAAAGGGACTTTCGCCTAACCCGGTTCCACCCGCTGAGAAGAGCCGAAACGCGTAAAAGAAAACGGACTTATGGAGAATCATTGATGCGCACAGAGGCATGATAAAAACAAATCGGGTTGTTTCTTTCAAAAGCATTGACATTTTGCAGAAAATCGGGTATTCTAATGATAGAACAAATGTTCGCAGTTGAAAGGCGGGTTGGAGTATGGACCTAATGGAAAAGCTCACAATTCTGGCTGACTCAGCCAAATATGATGTAGCCTGCACCTCCAGCGGAGTGGACCGGGCGGGCCAAAAAGGCAAGCTGGGAAGCGCGGTTGCCCCAGGATTATGCCACAGCTTTGCGGCGGATGGAAGATGTATTTCTCTTTTAAAGGTCCTGATGACCAACAGCTGCATCTACAATTGTAAATATTGTGTCAACCGGATTGATAACGATACGCCCAGAGCCACATTCACCCCCAGAGAGCTGGCGGAGCTGACCATTGCCTTTTATCGCCGCAATTATATTGAAGGGCTGTTTTTGAGCTCCGGAGTGCTCAAAAGCCCGGATCATACCTGCGAACGGCTGATCCAGTGCCTGGAGATCCTTCGCGGAGAATATCGATTCAACGGTTACATCCATGTCAAGGCCATACCGGGAGCCGATCCGGCCCTGCTCTGCCGGTTGGGGCTGCTGGCCGACCGCATGAGCGTCAATATTGAGCTTCCCTCAGAGAGCAGTTTAAAACGCTTGGCCCCGGATAAATCCCGGCATTCTATTTTTAAACCTATGGGATTAATCACCAGTAAAATCACAGAAAATTCCCATGATCTGGCGCGCTACCGGCACGCGCCGAAATTTGCCCCGGCGGGGCAGAGCACCCAAATGATTATTGGAGCCACGCCGGACAGCGATTATCAGATACTTAAACTTTCCGAGAGTCTTTATCAAAAATATCAGCTCAAGCGGGTGTTTTACTCGGCTTATATGCCGGTGGTGAATGACGCTCTGCTCCCGTCAATTCAAGTGAAGCCCCCGCTTCTCCGGGAACACCGGCTTTATCAAGCGGATTGGCTGCTTCGCTTTTACGGCTTTCAGGCCAGCGAATTGCTGGACGAAAACCACCCGGATTTTAATCCGCTGGTGGATCCAAAATGCAGCTGGGCCCTTTCACACATGGAATATTTTCCAGTGGAGGTCAACCGCGCCGATTACGAAACCCTGCTGCGGGTACCGGGCATCGGGGTAAAAAGCGCCCAGCGCATTGTGAAGGCCAGAAAGACCGGATCTCTGGACTTTACCGGACTAAAAAGGATCGGGGTGGCGCTCAAACGGGCTCAGTATTTTATCACCTGTTCCGGCAAAATGATAGAGGGGCTTCGAATCACTCAGGACGGAGTGCTGCGCTCGCTGATCTCCGAGCAGGGAGCCAAGCTGCTTCCTCAGGAGGAATGGGAACAATTGTCTCTTTTGGAGAAACCGGCGCTGTTTGCAAAGGATGTGGTACAATGCTTGACAGGGGCGTAGCCTACCGATATGATGGCAGTTTTGAGGGCTTCTTGTGCTGTGTGTTTGAAAGTTATGTGAGAAAGGAGCGTCCTGCCGCCATCCTTTCTCACCAGGCGGAACAGGGAACCTTGTATCCGGAATACTGGATTGATACCGTCCCGGAACATGCCGGACGGGTGTTTGCCTCATTGCGGCGGCGCATCGCCCCAGAGGCGGAGAATGTGGTACGGGAGGGATTTTTGACCTGCTGTCCGGAAAAAGAGATGCTTTTATATTCGTTTATTGCCTTAGGTTACCAATACGGCGCCTCTGTGATGGACCGCCTGACCGATCCCACCGTGTGCGCTCTCAATAAAGCGCTTCTTCATCTGGGCAACGAGGCGCATCGAATCAAGCAATTTCTGCGTTTTACCCAGCGTCAGGGTACCCTCACCGCGATCATTGAACCCAAAAATTTTGTATTGCCCCTGATAGCGGAGCATTTTTGCAGCCGATATCCCGAAGAACGCTTTTTCATCTTTGACCGCAATCACAAGGCCGGCCTTTGGTATGAGCCCTATGAGGTGCAGCTTATAAAAGTAGACAAATTTACGCCGTCTAAAGAATTGGATGGAGAGCGTCGGTTGGAGGATTTATGGAAGCAGTTTGTGGAAACCATCGCGGTAGAGGGGAGAATTAACCCGCGCTGCCAGATGAATATGATGCCCAAACGCTATTGGCGGCGCATGCTGGAGCATTCCGGCCGTTTGACAGCGACTCAGCGTGGCGACTGGGAGCGTGACTGCTTCACGCAATATCCGCTAGAGCGTTGAATACAACAAATCGATGGAATACTGCCCGAAAAGAGGGCGTCTCGTTGGCCGTCTGTATTGCTTCAACGGGGAGATCCTCCCCGTGTTCACAGTCGATCAAGTCTAAGGCAAAACAATAAAACCCAAGAACAGCTTTGATTTCTAAGCTATTCTTGGGTTTTTTGATTGGAGGATAAACCGAAACTGAATTTAATATACCACCTGCTCTAAAATGCCGGTCAGCTTGGCGATGGCAATCCCGTAATTGGTGATGGGCACTCCCTGCTGCTGCGCCTGTCTCACGCGGGAGAGCACATATTTTCGGTTAAACATACAGGCGCCGCAGTGAATAACCAGATCGTACCCCGAGACATTCTCCGGAAAATCAACGCCGCTGACCATGTCGATGGTCAGACGTTCTCCAAACCGTTTTCGCAGCATCCGGGGAATTTTTACCCTTCCGATGTCCTCGCTCAAAGGCGCGTGGGTACATGCTTCCGCGATCAACACCCGGGATGATCCACAAAGCCGGTCGATGGCCTTGGCGCCTTCCACAAAAGCTGTTATGTCCCCCTTGTGTTTGGCGAACAACACGGAAAAGGAGGTCAGCAGAGAGGATTCCGGTTTCTTTTGAGCCACCAGCGGAAACACCTGGGAATCGGTAATAATTAACTTAGGGGGTGTGTGAAGGGCGCGAAGGGCGTCCTCAAACTGGTCGGCGGTGGAACTGATTACCACGCACTTGTTGTCCAGAAGATCCCGGATGGTCTGCACCTGGGGAAGAATCAGCCGCCCTTTGGGCGCTTGGATGTCCTGAGGCATAACCAGCATGACCACGTCCCGGGGAGAAACCAGATGGCCAACAATACCGGGAGACTCGAAATTCTCGGGAATGCGGCGGATAATGGAGGGAATGATGCGCTCCACTCCTTCGCCGGTTTTTGCGCTGACCAGGATCGGCTCCACCCGATAGCGCTCGGCAATCTTTTCAGAGAGTCTCTGTGCGCCGCCCTGATCCGACTTTCCCACAATGGCCACTACAGGAGTGTTTTGCTGTTTCATAGACTCCATCCATTGGTCCTCCTGGGTGAAGTCGTCGTCGGTAAATACCATGATTGCCACATCGGTCTTTTGCAGGGCTTCTTTTGTCTTTGCAACCCGCAGAGCGCCCAAGTCGCCCTGATCGTCGAACCCGGCGGTATCGATGAACATGCAGGGACCAATTCCATGGATCTCCATGGCTTTGTACACCGGGTCGGTGGTGGTGCCCGGCGTATCGGACACCACGCAGAGCTCCTGGTGGGTGATGGCGTTAAGCAGAGAGGATTTTCCGCTGTTGCGCTTTCCGAACAAACCAATATGCAGCCGGTTGGCGCTGGGAGTGTTTGACAGGCTCATGCAGTCCGCCTCCTTTTGGAAAATTGGATCAGATGCGGAAATCACGCATCCCGTTGTGCAGCTCCACCAAGTGCTTTTCCACAATGGCCCGCACCTTTTCGCTGGGAATATTGGAAATTTCCCGTTGAATGAGAGCTTCGCCTTTTGCCTTGGTGTCCGGAGAAGCGTAATCCTCCAAGTATTCCTTTAGAGTCATCAAGGCGTTGGGCTGACAGCAGTTGGCGATCTGTCCGCTTTTCACAAGTCTCATAAAGCGGTCGCCGGTACGCCCTTCCCGGTAACAGGCGGTGCAGAAGCTGGGGATATACCCCATAGTGAGCAGCCAATTGACCACCTGGTCCAAGGTACGGGTATCGCTCACCTCAAACTGGGCGGAGTTTTCCTCTTCCTCCTCGGCATATCCGCCCACGCTGGTGCGGGAGCCGCCGCTGATTTGAGAAACCCCCAAGCCCAGTACCTTCTCCCGGGTTTTCTGGGATTCCCGGGTGGAGATAATCAGCCCGGTATAGGGTACGGCGATGCGCAGTACCGCCACGATTTTTTGGAAAATCTCATCCGAAATCCCGTTGTTGAATTCATCGGGATCAATGTCGTCTGCGCAGCGGATGCGGGGAACGCTGATGGTGTGAGGGCCGCAGTTATGTACCGCCTCCAGGTGCTCGGCGTGCATCAAAAGGCCTACAAAATCATATTTATAAAGGTTAAGACCAAAGAGCACGCCGCAGCCCACATCGTCGATGCCGCCTTCCATGGCCCGATCCATTGCCTCGGTATGATAGGCGTAGTTGCTCTTGGGGCCTGTGGGATGCAGATACTCATAGGCTTCCTTGTTATAGGTTTCCTGGAACAGAATATAAGTGCCGATACCGGCGTTCTTGAGCTTGCGGTAATTGTCCACCGTGGTGGCGGCGATGTTGACGTTGACCCGGCGGATCGCTCCGTTTTTATGTTTAATATTGTAAATGGTATTGATGCTTTCCAATACATAATCAATGGGACAGCGCACGGGATCCTCCCCGGTTTCCAAGGCCAGACGCTTGTGACCCATGTCCTGAAGGGCCACTACCTCCTTGACAATCTCCTCCTGAGAAAGCTGCTTGCGGGCAATGTGCTTATTCTGTCCGTGATACGGGCAGTAGCGGCAGCCGTTGACGCAGTAATTGGAAAGATACAGCGGGGCGAACATGACGATGCGGTTTCCATAAAAACGCTGCTTAATGCGCCGGGCCAGATCGTACATGCGCTCGGTCAGGTCGTTAAGCTCGCAGTCCAGCAAAACCATCGCCTCCCGGTGGCTAAGCCCCTTGCACTGTTCCGCTTTTTCCAGAATACCGGCGATCAACTCCCGATTGTTTTTATTGTCCTGGGCATATTGAAGGGTTTCCTTGATTTCGGCGTCGTCGATGAACTCGGTGGCGACCATGGATTTTACATTGTACATAGTCATTACTTCCTTTTTTATGATTTATCACGAACTCCGCCATAGACGGGTTCCGGGTATGCGAGAGCGACTATACAGCCATACGGGAATCCGGGCAAAGGATCCCCGGCCGATATGTGACAGGATAACGGGAGCAAACCAAACGCCCAATGAACCTTCCGGAGGTTGACGTCGTTTCCGCTTGTTTTCCTCGTTTCGTTCAGATGCGAACGGTTTCGCGCCGTTTAAACGGGCTCCCGTCCCAAAGCGCGGATTTGCTGTTCCAGTTCCTGTCGTTGGGCCAAAATGTCGGTGTCCCCCAGATTGGCCGGATAGATCTCATACAGCCTTTTATAACGGGTGGGTGTGATCTTGCGCATCACCACATTGGCCCCACAGGAAAAGATATGGTTCTTTTCCTCAGGATTTAGCACCCCTAGCGAGGTGGTGGCGGGCAGGTTGCAGTCGGGCAGCAGGATACGAGCCAGGGCCACTGCCCGTTTAGTGGTTTCAATGCTGCCGGCTGGGAGATCCTTCAGCGCGGTATCCGGATGGGGAATAAAGGGGCCGATTCCCGCCATGTCGCAGGGGATCTCTCGAAGAAGCAGCAAATCCTGTGCAATGGTGCGGGCGCTTTGTCCCGGCAGGCCGATCATAAATCCGCTGCCGGTTTCATATCCCAACTGTTTGAGCTCCCGCAGGCAGGCGACCCGGTTTTCCAACGTTCCGCAGGGGTGGAGGGAGGCGTACAACTGATCGTCTGCGGTCTCATGTTTGATTAAATACCGGTCGGCGCCGCAGGCGCGCAAATGAGCGTACGCGTTTGCGGACATCTCCCCGCAGCTTACAGTGACAGCGATGGGATCTTTTTTGATCTCCCGGATCATTTCCCCCAACCGTTCCGGAGTATAAAACGGATCCTCTCCCGATTGCAGCACAATGGTTCGGTAACCGGCCCGATACGCTTCATGGGCAGCGTGAATCATTTCCTCGGGTTCCATGCGGAACCGTGTTAACCGGCGGTTTTCAGCGTTCAGGCCGCAGTACCGGCAGCGGCGGCGGCAGTGATTGGAAAACTCTAAGATCGCCCGGATTTGCACTTGATTCCCCTTATGCGTTTCGCGGATTTTGTCCGCGAGCGCATATATCTGGCTAAAATCAGGTTGTTCCAGCAGGGAGGCGAGCACATCGATATCCGGTTTAACAGGAATGCCCATCGCCGCCACCCGCCTTTGAGTAAATGGTTTTCACATTAATTCCTTTCAGCATGCCCAACTTGCCGGAAAGAGCGCTGATTAGAGGCTGAGGGGCGTCGATGACCACGCTGATGATACAAACCCCTTTTTGATGATAGGGAATTCCCATGCGTCCGATGATGTAGTCGGCATAACCGTGCAGGATTTGGTTGATCTGCTCGGTGGCGTTTGTATCCTCTACGACGATGCCGATAAGGGCAATGCGGGTTTCCATAATAAGATCCATCCTTTCCGTGTTGCGGAATCGGCTTCCGGCAGTCCCAACCAAGCAGGGGAAGGGGGAGAGCTTTCACCCCGAACACCCCACCTTCCAGCCGCGATAAAAAAATCCCCGCGCCGGCTTTACAGATAGGCGCAGGGATGGAATGATCCATTCTCTTTTTACCGCCTTCTCACTGGGGACGTGCCCTTGTGCGTTCAGAACGATTGTCTTTATGAATATGGTTTTCTTGTCCGCAGAATACTCGTTGGAGTCAGAAAACTAGGAATTATTCTCAGTATATCACTTTTTCCATTGGATATCAACTACGGCTGACCGAAAAGCTTCGCCGGGCCTGCAAATGCAGGGTAATTTTGTCGGCGTCGTACTGATGCATATACACGCTTTCTACCAATCCCACTCCAAGATAGAGACAAGCCACTGACGAGCCTCCCGCGCTGAAGAAGGGAAGAGTGATACCCACAACGGGGATAAGACCCAGCACCATTCCCACATTGATGCAGGTTTGGGTGGCGATCATGGAAAAGAAACCGAAGCAGATGTATTTTCCCAGGTAATCTTTGGCGGCGGTTCCGTTTTGCAGAGCGCGCAGCATTAGCAGAAGCAGCACGCCCAGCAGAACCACGCAGCCGATAAAGCCCAGCTCTTCTCCGGCCACGGTGAAGATAAAGTCGTTTTCCTGAAAAGGTACGGCGCTGCGATCCACTCGCGGGCCTTCAAACAGGCCGCGGCCCGTCAGCTCGCCGGAAGCAATGGAGATTTTGCCTTGAAATTGTTGATATCCCTTTCCCATGGAGTTGGCGTCTAAATCCAACAGGGCCAAAAAACGCTGGCGCTGTTCGTCGTGCATAAAGGTATTCCAGATAAAAGGGATACCCGCAGCGGCGGCGGCGAACAGAATAAAAAAGTAGCGCAGTTGAACGCCTGCCCCAAAAGACATAATCAAAAACATAAACCCAAACACCAGCGCGGTGCCGTCGTCCCCCTGGAAATGCACCAGGGCTATGGGAATGAGCGCATGCGCCACAAGCAGGCAGACGTGCAAAAAGGACTTCATTTTGTCGTGTTCCTTGAGCGCCGAAAGGTGTTTGGAAAACGTGATGATAAACCCAATCTTTACCAGCTCCGCCGGCTGAAAGCTGATTCCACCCGGCAAGGTAAGCCAAGCGGTGTCGTCCGTGCCGGAGATATTGCGCCCGATAAAATAGGTTAGCACGATCAAAAAAATACATCCGCCGGCGACCAGCGGCCACAGCTTCGCGATAAA
>Ga0224748_10385_pt1 | contig 13557 bp, 11 predicted proteins | sample LIM_F_Water_Neg_FD_182074 | JGI IMG/M metagenome (GOLD analysis project Ga0224748, IMG submission 182074) | Enriched cells from gastrointestinal tract of the lab mouse from Pacific Northwest National Laboratory (PNNL), Richland, Washington... | ecosystem: Host-associated > Mammals > Digestive...
TAACAACAACAATAACAACAATAACAACAACAATAATAACAATAACAATAATAACAACGGCAACAATAATAACAACAGCAATAACAATAACAACAGCAACAACAATAATAACAATAATAATAACAGCAGCAATAACAACAATAATAACAGCAACTAGTTTCAGTCCCGGCAAGTGGCGGGCGTATGGAAATTAATACTAATTCTGGGCCAAAAAACAGTTGAGAAAAATTACCCTATGAAGTATGATAGAGGTATAGTATGCATGAACAGTGAAAGGTAAGGAGGAAAAACATGGATTACAAAGAACTTTACAACCAATGGCTGGACAACCCCTATTTCGACGAGGAGACTAAGGAAGAGCTGCGGGGCATCGCCAATGATGAGAAAGAAATCGAGGAACGTTTTTATATGGATTTGGAGTTCGGCACGGCAGGCCTTCGGGGTGTGATTGGCGCAGGAACGAACCGCATGAATATCTATACCGTGCGTAAGGCAACGCAGGGCCTCGCTAATTATATTGCCTCTGTCAATGGTCAGGCAAAGGGCGTGGCGATTGCTTTCGATTCCAGGAGGATGTCCCCGGAATTTGCTGACGAAGCAGCTCTCTGCCTGGCAGCCAATGGGATTAAGGCGTATGTGTTTGAATCGTTAAGGCCTACGCCGGAACTCTCTTATGCAGTACGCAAGCTGGGATGCATCGCAGGGATTAATATCACCGCGAGCCACAACCCGCCAGAATACAATGGCTATAAGGTATATTGGGAGGACGGAGCCCAGATTACCCCGCCTCACGACAAAGGCATTATGGATGAAGTTAAGAAAGTTACCGATTATGCTACCGTTAAGACGATGGGCAAAGATGAGGCAAAGGCCCAGGGGCTTTATGTGAATATTGGGAAAGATATCGACGATCCTTATATAGAAGAGTTAAAGAAGCTTGTGCTTCGCCAGGACTGTATTGACGAAACAGCAAAAGACCTGAAAGTTGTATATTCCCCGCTGCATGGGACAGGCAATATCCCGGTGCGCCGCGTGCTGAAAGAACTTGGCTTTGAACATGTCTATGTGGTGCCGGAACAGGAACTGCCGGACGGCGAGTTCCCGACCGTCAGCTATCCGAACCCAGAAGCAGAAGAAGCTTTTCAGCTGGGGTTAAAGCTTGCAAAGGAAGTGGATGCGGACTTAGTGCTTGCCACCGACCCGGATGCAGACCGTCTTGGCGTCTATGTGAAGGATGCAAAGACCGGGGAGTACCACTGCCTGACCGGCAATATGTCGGGATGCCTGATTGGCGACTACATTATCAGCCAGAGGAAAGCGCAGAAGGGACTTCCACAGGACGGAGCTTTCGTGAAATCCATCGTTTCCACCAATATGGCGGACGCGATTGCTAAATATTATGGGATTGCCCTGGTGGAAGTGCTGACTGGATTCAAGTTCATCGGCCAGAAAATCCTTGAATTCGAAAAGACCGGCAAAGGCACTTATCTCTTTGGCATGGAGGAAAGTTATGGATGCCTGACGGGGACTTATGCGAGGGACAAGGATGCGGTAGTGGCTTCCATGGCATTGTGCGAGGCAGCAGCATACTATAAGACGAAAGGCATGACCTTGTGGGATGCAATGATTGCCATGTATGAGCGTTATGGGTATTATAAGGATGACGTGAAATCAATCACCTTGAAGGGCATTGAAGGGCTTGAGAAAATCCAGCAGATCATGAATACCCTTAGGGAGAACGCACCGGCAGCGATTGGCGGCTATCAGGTAGTTTCCGCAAGAGATTACAAGGCGGACACCATTAAGGATATGGCGACTGGTTCTGTGGTTCCGACCGGGCTTCCAAGTTCCAATGTGCTTTACTATGACCTGACAGACGACGCTTGGGTATGCGTGCGGCCCTCCGGCACGGAGCCTAAAGTGAAGCTGTATTATGGCGTGAAAGGAACCTCCCTTGAAGACGCCGATAAGAAATCCGCAGAGCTTGGAAAAGAAGTCCTTGCCATGATTGATAAAATATAGAATCTTCTTGACAAACAGTATAAAAACAAGTATAAATATGTTTGTAGGCAATTTTTAGGAGTAATTTTAACGAAAATTGGGAACGGTTACTTAATAGAAATTGAACCGCATGATTATTGAAAAGAAAAGAATCTCGAGGAGGAATTTTGTCATGAACAAAGCAGAACTTGTTGCAGCCATGGCTGACAAGACCGGATTATCTAAAAAAGACGCGGAGAAGGCATTGAAGGCCTTTACAGACGTCGTAGCGGAAGAACTGAAAAAGGGAGAGAAAATCCAGTTGGTTGGGTTTGGTACATTCGAAGTTTCTGAAAGGGCTGCCAGGACGGGCAGGAATCCCCAGACGGGCAAGGAGATGAACATTCCGGCTTCCAAGGCTCCTAAATTTAAGGCAGGCAAGGCTTTAAAGGATATGATTAACTAATTGACGATGGTGTTTGGATTATCAGAGAGGACTTTCCTTACGGGAGTCCTCTTTTTTAGACAGGAAAGGAATCAGTATGAGAGTAGACAAATTTTTAAAGGTATCGCGGCTGATTAAGCGCAGGAGCGTGGCCAATGAGGCCTGCGACGCAGGGCGCGTGCAAGTCAACGGCAAGGTAGCCAAGGCGTCTCAGGACGTCAAGGCAGGGGACGTCATCGAAATCGGGTTCGGCACGAAAAACGTGAAAGTTGAAGTCCTGGCAGTACAGGATACGAGCAAGAAGGAAGAGGCAAAAGAGCTGTTCCGTTATCTGTAAAACAAAAGGCATAAAATCATACCTCCTTCATATATTTAAAAAGGACATACTTGATCCGGGATATATGGAAGGAGGTTTTTGGATGGAAGAGAAAGCAGGGACAGGAAATGCCCGGAATATCCATAAAGTCGTGATTTCTAACCGAAAGAGCGGGGTGCTGAGCGGCGTCATTGACGTACTTTCCTTTGACGTGGGGGAAATCCTGCTGGAGACAGAGCTTGGCATGTTAATGATAAAGGGGAACGACCTTCATGTGAACCGCCTGACGCTGGAAAAAGGGGAGATAGACATTGAGGGTAAGATTGACAGCTTCACTTATTCTGATGTAAAAGCAGCCTCGAAAAAGAATGAATCCTTATTGGGAAGATTGTTTAAATAATGGAGATTAGTGCGGGAATTTTAAAAGAAACAGATGTGCTTTTGGCGGCTTTCGCAATGGGCGTGCTGCTGTTGTGCGCCTATGATGTGCTGCGGGTGGCCCGCAGGATTGTGCCTCACAAAATGTGGCTGGTCGGTGCGGAAGACCTGATTTTCTGGATTGGCAGCGGGGTAGCGTTGTTTGCCATGTTGTATCGGGAAAACAGCGGTTACATACGCGGATTTGTGATTGGAGGGGTCCTTGCAGGTATGCTGCTGTATAACCTGATCCTCAGCGCCTGGGTCGTGGCAGGCAGCGTGTTCCTGCTGGAAAAAATACTGTTTGTCCTAAGCCGGCCCCTGGTATGGACAGCCCGTCTGCTAAAAAGGCCGGTAGGGTTTGCGGGGGATAAGATAAAAAAACTTCTGAGGTTTCTGAAAAAAGAATTGAAAAAGTTTTGGAAAACAGTTAAAATGGGAATATGTAAGCTGTTTTTATATGTTTTGTACAGTCACATTTTCCCACCCAGCAGTTTTCCCATAGCAATTTTCACAAATCATCCTTCAAACAGCGCTTCAAACTCATCTCTGCTGATTTTCTCCTTCTCTAAGAGAAGGTCTGCACATTTATGGAGAATCGTCTCATGTTCCACCAAAATATTCTTTGATTTCTGATAACACTCATCGATGATGCGCTTTATCTCCTGGTCTATCATCCCGGCCACATTTTCGCCGTAAGCCCTCGTGTGTGCCAAATCCCTGCCGATAAACACTTCATCGTCGTCATTGTCATAATTAATCAGGCCAATATTCTCTGACATCCCATACTTCGTGACCATTGCCTTCGCCACGCCGGTCGCCTGCTTGATGTCCTGAGAAGCTCCCGTAGTAATATCGTCAAAGATCATTTCTTCCGCCACCCTGCCGCCAAGATCCACGATAATCTCCTGCAGCATCCTGCCCTTGGTATTGAACATCTCATCCCGCTCCGGCAACGGCATCGTATACCCTGCCGCCCCTACTCCTGTAGGTATGATTGACACGGAATATACCGGGCCTACGTCCGGCAGCACATGGAAGAGGATTGCGTGGCCCGCCTCATGGTATGCGGTAATCCGTTTCTCCTTGTCCGTAATAATCCGGCTTCTTTTCTCGGAACCAATCCCTACTTTGACAAAAGACTTGCGGATGTCACTCTGTATGATATAGGCGCGGTCTTCTTTTGCCGCGACAATCGCCGCCTCGTTCAACAGATTCTCCAAATCGGCCCCGGTAAATCCTGCAGTTGTCTGGGCAATCTGTTTTAAATCTACATCGTCCCCGAGAGGCTTATTCTTGGCATGGACATTCAAAATCTCCTCCCTGCCGCCGATATCCGGCCTCCCGACATGCACTTTGCGGTCGAAACGTCCGGGACGCATGATTGCAGGATCCAAAATATCCACACGGTTCGTGGCCGCCATCACGATAATCCCTTCGTTGACCCCAAAACCATCCATCTCCACCAACAGCTGATTCAAGGTCTGCTCACGTTCATCATGTCCGCCGCCCATTCCGGTGCCACGCCGCCTTGCCACCGCGTCAATCTCATCAATGAACACAATGCAAGGGGCATTCTTCTTGGCCTCCTCAAACAAATCACGGACACGGGAAGCTCCCACGCCGACAAACATTTCCACGAAATCAGAGCCTGAAATGCTGAAAAACGGAACGCCAGCTTCCCCGGCAACCGCCTTAGCAAGCAGCGTCTTACCGGTTCCCGGAGGCCCTACCAAAAGGACACCCTTGGGAATCCTCGCTCCCAGCTTCGTATATTTCCGTGGGGCGCGCAGGAAATCAACCAGCTCTTCCAGCTCTTCTTTTTCTTCTTTCAGTCCTGCGACATTGCCAAAGTTAATCTTCTTGTTCTCATCCGTCGTCATTTTGGCGCGGCTCTTGCCGAAATTCATCATCTTGCCACCGCCCCCGGAAGATGCCGCTGCGTGGTTCGTCATCATAATATAGAAGACAAACAGCACGCCAAACAGAATCAGGGTAGGGAGTATGGATATCAGCCAGTTTTCCTCCGGCATATCCTGCACCGCATAGTTTTTGAAATCATACGATTTCATGGTCTCCTGCAGAGCATTGACGTCCGACACATGCAGTGTCCGGGAAACATTCTTTGATTCCCCCTTAAGCGTCACGCTCGCCTCGCCGCTGGGCACTTCCCGGTTCTGGGAGACAACGACGGATACCACGTTCTCATTTTCCAAATCCTGCTCAAACTGTCCATAAGTATAAACAGAATTCTGTCCAAAACCGGACGAACTATCGCGCAATATCCACAGCAATGCCAGAATGACAATCACTGCGATGTATATGCCGAATGCCCGGTAACGTCTTTGATTATTCATCGCCTATTTCCGATCTCCTTTCTATTCTAAGCATCCAAATCTACAACCCCAATATAAGGAAGGTTGCGGTAATGCTGCATATAATCAAGTCCATAACCCACAACAAATTCATCCGGTATCTCAAACCCGGTATAATCCACATGCACATCTGTCACCCGGCGTTCCGGCTTATCTAACAGCGTGCAAAGATGCAGGCTCTTCGGTTTCCTGCTCCTTAAATTCTCAAGCAGATAGCTCAATGTCCTGCCTGAGTCCACAATATCCTCAACCACCAACACATGCCTGCCCTCGATAGCCTCATCCAAATCCTTGACAACTTTCACCACTCCGCTGGATTTGGTGCCGTCCCCATAACTGGACACAGACATGAAATCAATGGAAACCGGTATGCTCAGCCGCTTTGCCAGCTCACAGGTAAAAAATACGCCGCCCTTAAGGACGCTTACCAGATGGACCGGCTCTCCCTGATAAAATTCACTGATTTCTTTTCCCATCTCACAGATTCTCTTCTCTATCTTCTCTTCTGAAATCAAGACGCGAACCTTTTCACTCACACTTTTTTCCTCCATTTACACGTATCTCTAAGATTCTTTTGGTATGTTCTGTAACTTTGATGTCCTCACTGATGCGATAGCCGATAACCCAAAGAATGTGGGTTTCGTCTGCCAGGAGCAGGGTACTGTCTCGCCGATATCCCGGTATCTTCTCATCGACAAAATATTTCTTTAACTTTTTCCGGCTCCCTTCCCTGTTAATTACCAGAAAATCCTGTTCCCGCCGTGTTCTCAATCGCATAGTACCTTTTATTTTATCATAGTCAAACCATTTCGTATATATTTTTTTGGGAATTTCTTCATTTTGAGGAATATTTTGCAAAATTCGCGTGCGTATCTCATAACCATAAGAAGGAAGCACAAGCTTCCCTTCCACCGGCAGTTCCCAAACAGCCGCCTGCTTATCCTCCGCGTTGCCTGCCACAAGCAACAAGCCTTCATATGTCCGTCTGGCACAGACCCCATAAGGAAAATCAGCCGCTTTCCCGCTCTGGCGGGCAAACAACGTCAAAAGCTGCAGTACATGGACGTTCGATATGTCTTTGCTGCTCCCTGCCGCCTCTGCCAGGGCATGGTGCAGGACCTCCTTTTGGATGACCGGAAGTTCCCCAAGCAGTCCCTGCTGAATGCAAAGTCCATCTTCACAGGAACTGACATACTTTTTTGCCGCCTGCGCGCTTAACCGGCTGACCAGTTCTGCGGCCTCCGCCACAACGCCTGCCGCCTGGTTCATATGCAGGACGGCATTTTCATTAATCTGTGTAAGCAGGGGAAGCACCTGATGGCGGATCTTATTCCTGGTATATAGCACATCCTGGTTCGTCCTGTCAACACAGAATGCCTGCCCTTTTTCCGTGAGATATCTTTCTATCTCCTGCCGGCTGACGCACAAAAGCGGCCGGATAACCTGCCCGCGCACCGGCTGGATTCCGCAAAGTCCTTTGAGGCCGCTGCCTCTTGCCAAATGGAACAGCATCGTTTCCGCGCAGTCATTCTGATTATGCGCCACCGCCGTCTTATTTGCCCCAAACTCCTCTGCTGTTTCACGGAATAACCGATACCGAAGCTCTCTTGCCGCTTCTTCCAATGTCAGCTTCTTCTCGCTGGCATATTCCGCTGCCCGGCAATGGCAGATTCTGCAGGGAATCCCATATGTCTTGCATATTTCTTCCACAAACCTGACGTCACGCAGGCTCTCCTCCCCGCGTATCCCATGTTCTACATGAACCGCGCAAAGCGAAAACCCCAGTTCTTCACGAAGCGTATGCAGCAAAAGCAGCAGGCAGACGGAGTCCGCCCCTCCGGATACCGCCGCCAGGACACAGTCTTCCTTTTCTACCATATGATACTCTTCTATAAAATTTCTTATTTTCTTTATCATCTTTATCTCCTGTAACTGCTAATCCCTGTCCCATGAGGGCAGCGCAGAATTGTCCCCGCCTGTTTTGCCTGCTATTTTTCCCAGATTCCGGCTACCAGCACGGTCATATCATCCGGCACCTTGCCGGCCGTGAACAGCAGGATTCGCTCCAGAATCTGCTTCGCCATCTGCCCCGGGTTGTTCGTCTCAATCGTGTCTAAGATTTCCCGCATCGTGTCCTCCGGCATGGGGACCCTGAGATAGTCCAGCACGCCGTCCGTCAGAAGCACGACAAACTCCCCATCTTTCAGCTGCCGGCTGGTCTTCTCAATCTCTATCTGCTGGAATATGCCTGCCGGCAGGCTTGCCGAAGAAATGCACTCCACGTTGTCTTCATGCTTGATGAATGTGGCTGCCGCGCCAATCTTGAAAAATTCGCACATACCTGTGTAGAGATCCATAGACGCCATATCCACGGTAGAAAAAATGCCATCCTCGCCCTGGATAACCATTGCCGAATTCATCATGCGGATTGCAGTCTCCTTCTGGAAGCCGGATTCCAGAAACTTCTCTATTAACTCTATCACCATTTCACTTTCCTTACAAGCGTTGATTCCCGATCCCATGCCGTCGGACAGAGCCATGACGCACTCGCCGCCTTCCAGATTCAGAAAAGAAAAGCTGTCTCCCGATACCTGGGCATGATCCTTCGTGAGCCTCGCCACGCCTTGCAGCGTGTGGAACAAGGTATCCTCCTCAAATGTAAGGAACGACTCTTCCTTACCAATCAGCGTATGGGTATATTTTCCCGGTACCATATCCCGTTTCAGCCCCTGGCTTGCCGCCTTGGCCAATTCTTTCACCGGCACACAGTTGCCCCACTTGGAGGCCGCTTTCACCTGCAGCGACATTTTCCCATTCTGCCTCTGATAGAGGTGGATTTCCCTGGTCTGGACGCCCCGTTCCTTGAGGCGGTATTTGACCGCGGCAAGAAGCCGAGCCTCCTGCTGGCTGATATCACGGTACTCCCTGGCACAGTCTTCCATGATGTATGCCATGGCGTCCAGCTGTTCCGCAATGATTCCACGGTTTTCCAGCAGACGGTTGTACCATGCAAGGTTCAGCTTTGCCTTTTCGAAAACGCCGACCGCCTCCTCAACAACACTGTCCGAATAAGGGCAGTAGCCCGCCAGCTCCCGGTGTACATCCTCTTCCGCAGTCCCCCGCTTCTCTATGGAATGGAAGAGACGGAAAAACAGCTCATACATGGGGCTTGATTCCTCCTGCCAACAGATTGCGCACTGTTCACAGTCCATGCAGATTTTCCCAGTCAGTTCCTGCTGCATCCTGCCCATTTCCTCTGGCTCAAAATCGCCTTTGAACCGCTCCATATGGGAAAAAATCTGAGAAAGCCCGCTAAAGGATTTTGCATATGTCTGCAGCTTCTCGCCATGCTCCGGCGTCCGCGGATCCGCATCGTTCCGCCAGCGCAGCGGCATCATCCCATCCTCCAACATCCGGTGGAGGACTGGGGAGAGCAGGATAACCGCAGCTGTCACGAAGACCGCTTCCATCACGCCCATCCAGGGTACGCCGCGCCTCCTGACCTGCAGTGCCTCCCCCGCCGCGGTCAGCAGAAGCACGCTGATTCCGGCTGCCGCCGCCCCTATATAGCTGCGGCAGCTCTTATACGCCCACTCAACCATTTTAATGGCCACGCCGGTGACCAGCATCACCATCGTGTATTTTGCCATCGCCTGCACCGGCACCAAAAGAGCCATGCCAAAAATACTGAACACCAGAAGCAGCGTCCTGTTCACTTCTTCCATATATGCCGCCGCAAAAAAACTGGGAATCAGGGGATAGCACCCCGCAAATTCTGCTTTTGCCACGACGATTGCCAAAACATATAACACGATTTCTTTCCATCTCGATTTGTTCATCATTCCGTCCTCCTTTTTCTGCCGCTTCCTGCGTGCAGGAGTTATTATAATAAAGGGGGCTTTGAAATGTTTGTCAAATCGGGGGCAGGTTTTGGAAAACTTTTAGACAAAAAATCCCTTAGAACCGCTGTTTATGACGATTCTAAGGGCTTTCAGCTGTTCAGGATATTCAACGCCTGCGCCTTAATCATCCTTCTCTTTTTCCTTAAAAATAATCTCATCGGGGTACACCAGGCCCAGTTTTGACTTGGCCGTCTGCTCTATGTAATCTTTCGTCTTCACGTACTCTTCATACTCTTTCAGCTCTTGCTGCCGCTGCTGCTCTGATTCCAGCTGTGCCTGCAGTTCCTCTTCCTTCACCTCGTAAACCTGGTTCCTGCCATACAAGGAAAGAATCTGGACAGCCATCACGCCCAGCAGCATAAGTGAGATCAAAGCAATGCACAGCACCGAAGACTTATTCTGTCTCCGTTTCCTCCTCATCCGGGTCCTATGCGCCCCTGCCTTCCTTGCCTCGTTGCGCTTCTCCATAATAGTTCCTTTCATACTCAAGTTCCGCCTGCGGCGGGGATTAAAGCTTACATATTCCCATTTTAACTGTTTTCCAAAACTTTTTCAATTCTTTTTTCAGAAACCTCAGAAGTTTTTTTATCTTATCCCCCGCAAACCCTACCGGCCTTTTTAGCAGACGGGCTGTCCATACCAGGGGCCGGCTTAGGACAAACAGTATTTTTTCCAGCAGGAACACGCTGCCTGCCACGACCCAGGCGCTGAGGATCAGGTTATACAGCAGCATACCTGCAAGGACCCCTCCAATCACAAATCCGCGTATGTAACCGCTGTTTTCCCGATACAACATGGCAAACAACGCTACCCCGCTGCCAATCCAGAAAATCAGGTCTTCCGCACCGACCAGCCACATTTTGTGAGGCACAATCCTGCGGGCCACCCGCAGCACATCATAGGCGCACAACAGCAGCACGCCCATTGCGAAAGCCGCCAAAAGCACATCTGTTTCTTTTAAAATTCCCGCACTAATCTCCATTATTTAAACAATCTTCCCAATAAGGATTCATTCTTTTTCGAGGCTGCTTTTACATCAGAATAAGTGAAGCTGTCAATCTTACCCTCAATGTCTATCTCCCCTTTTTCCAGCGTCAGGCGGTTCACATGAAGGTCGTTCCCCTTTATCATTAACATGCCAAGCTCTGTCTCCAGCAGGATTTCCCCCACGTCAAAGGAAAGTACGTCAATGACGCCGCTCAGCACCCCGCTCTTTCGGTTAGAAATCACGACTTTATGGATATTCCGGGCATTTCCTGTCCCTGCTTTCTCTTCCATCCAAAAACCTCCTTCCATATATCCCGGATCAAGTATGTCCTTTTTAAATATATGAAGGAGGTATGATTTTATGCCTTTTGTTTTACAGATAACGGAACAGCTCTTTTGCCTCTTCCTTCTTGCTCGTATCCTGTACTGCCAGGACTTCAACTTTCACGTTTTTCGTGCCGAACCCGATTTCGATGACGTCCCCTGCCTTGACGTCCTGAGACGCCTTGGCTACCTTGCCGTTGACTTGCACGCGCCCTGCGTCGCAGGCCTCATTGGCCACGCTCCTGCGCTTAATCAGCCGCGATACCTTTAAAAATTTGTCTACTCTCATACTGATTCCTTTCCTGTCTAAAAAAGAGGACTCCCGTAAGGAAAGTCCTCTCTGATAATCCAAACACCATCGTCAATTAGTTAATCATATCCTTTAAAGCCTTGCCTGCCTTAAATTTAGGAGCCTTGGAAGCCGGAATGTTCATCTCCTTGCCCGTCTGGGGATTCCTGCCCGTCCTGGCAGCCCTTTCAGAAACTTCGAATGTACCAAACCCAACCAACTGGATTTTCTCTCCCTTTTTCAGTTCTTCCGCTACGACGTCTGTAAAGGCCTTCAATGCCTTCTCCGCGTCTTTTTTAGATAATCCGGTCTTGTCAGCCATGGCTGCAACAAGTTCTGCTTTGTTCATGACAAAATTCCTCCTCGAGATTCTTTTCTTTTCAATAATCATGCGGTTCAATTTCTATTAAGTAACCGTTCCCAATTTTCGTTAAAATTACTCCTAAAAATTGCCTACAAACATATTTATACTTGTTTTTATACTGTTTGTCAAGAAGATTCTATATTTTATCAATCATGGCAAGGACTTCTTTTCCAAGCTCTGCGGATTTCTTATCGGCGTCTTCAAGGGAGGTTCCTTTCACGCCATAATACAGCTTCACTTTAGGCTCCGTGCCGGAGGGCCGCACGCATACCCAAGCGTCGTCTGTCAGGTCATAGTAAAGCACATTGGAACTTGGAAGCCCGGTCGGAACCACAGAACCAGTCGCCATATCCTTAATGGTGTCCGCCTTGTAATCTCTTGCGGAAACTACCTGATAGCCGCCAATCGCTGCCGGTGCGTTCTCCCTAAGGGTATTCATGATCTGCTGGATTTTCTCAAGCCCTTCAATGCCCTTCAAGGTGATTGATTTCACGTCATCCTTATAATACCCATAACGCTCATACATGGCAATCATTGCATCCCACAAGGTCATGCCTTTCGTCTTATAGTATGCTGCTGCCTCGCACAATGCCATGGAAGCCACTACCGCATCCTTGTCCCTCGCATAAGTCCCCGTCAGGCATCCATAACTTTCCTCCATGCCAAAGAGATAAGTGCCTTTGCCGGTCTTTTCGAATTCAAGGATTTTCTGGCCGATGAACTTGAATCCAGTCAGCACTTCCACCAGGGCAATCCCATAATATTTAGCAATCGCGTCCGCCATATTGGTGGAAACGATGGATTTCACGAAAGCTCCGTCCTGTGGAAGTCCCTTCTGCGCTTTCCTCTGGCTGATAATGTAGTCGCCAATCAGGCATCCCGACATATTGCCGGTCAGGCAGTGGTACTCCCCGGTCTTTGCATCCTTCACATAGACGCCAAGACGGTCTGCATCCGGGTCGGTGGCAAGCACTAAGTCCGCATCCACTTCCTTTGCAAGCTTTAACCCCAGCTGAAAAGCTTCTTCTGCTTCTGGGTTCGGATAGCTGACGGTCGGGAACTCGCCGTCCGGCAGTTCCTGTTCCGGCACCACATAGACATGTTCAAAGCCAAGTTCTTTCAGCACGCGGCGCACCGGGATATTGCCTGTCCCATGCAGCGGGGAATATACAACTTTCAGGTCTTTTGCTGTTTCGTCAATACAGTCCTGGCGAAGCACAAGCTTCTTTAACTCTTCTATATAAGGATCGTCGATATCTTTCCCAATATTCACATAAAGCCCCTGGGCCTTTGCCTCATCTTTGCCCATCGTCTTAACGGTAGCATAATCGGTAACTTTCTTAACTTCATCCATAATGCCTTTGTCGTGAGGCGGGGTAATCTGGGCTCCGTCCTCCCAATATACCTTATAGCCATTGTATTCTGGCGGGTTGTGGCTCGCGGTGATATTAATCCCTGCGATGCATCCCAGCTTGCGTACTGCATAAGAGAGTTCCGGCGTAGGCCTTAACGATTCAAACACATACGCCTTAATCCCATTGGCTGCCAGGCAGAGAGCTGCTTCGTCAGCAAATTCCGGGGACATCCTCCTGGAATCGAAAGCAATCGCCACGCCCTTTGCCTGACCATTGACAGAGGCAATATAATTAGCGAGGCCCTGCGTTGCCTTACGCACGGTATAGATATTCATGCGGTTCGTTCCTGCGCCAATCACACCCCGAAGGCCTGCCGTGCCGAACTCCAAATCCATATAAAAACGTTCCTCGATTTCTTTCTCATCATTGGCGATGCCCCGCAGCTCTTCCTTAGTCTCCTCGTCGAAATAGGGGTTGTCCAGCCATTGGTTGTAAAGTTCTTTGTAATCCATGTTTTTCCTCCTTACCTTTCACTGTTCATGCATACTATACCTCTATCATACTTCATAGGGTAATTTTTCTCAACTGTTTTTTGGCCCAGAATTAGTATTAATTTCCATACGCCCGCCACTTGCCGGGACTGAAACTAGTTGCTGTTATTATTGTTGTTATTGCTGCTGTTATTATTATTGTTATTATTGTTGTTGCTGTTGTTATTGTTATTGCTGTTGTTATTATTGTTGCCGTTGTTATTATTGTTATTGTTATTATTGTTGTTGTTATTGTTGTTATTGTTGTTGTTA
>Ga0224748_10386_pt1 | contig 13556 bp, 11 predicted proteins | sample LIM_F_Water_Neg_FD_182074 | JGI IMG/M metagenome (GOLD analysis project Ga0224748, IMG submission 182074) | Enriched cells from gastrointestinal tract of the lab mouse from Pacific Northwest National Laboratory (PNNL), Richland, Washington... | ecosystem: Host-associated > Mammals > Digestive...
TCATATTCCGGCGGCTGAATGCTATTATACAGCGCATCCGCCAGGCGTTCTTCGAATCCAGGCAGGGATTCCGGGACAGGCTCGTCCGCATTCTTCATCAGGGGCATCGGGACATACCTGACGTCCGCGCCCGACGTGTATTGTTCGATCCATTCTCTGATTCCCGGCAGTTCAGACACGACCACCCTGTCGCCGCAGGCCAGCGCTTCGATGATTGTAAGGGGCAATCCGTCAAAGAAGGAAGGCAGCACGAAGATATCGCTGGCATTATACACCTTTGCAAGCTCCGGCTGCGTCAGCCTTCCGGTGAATTCTACCTCATACGGGCACTCTCCCGCCATCTTGCGTATCTCTTCGTACTCTTCCCGGTTCCCTGCGCTTCCGGCAAGCCGGATCAGCAATCTATCCTTACGGCAGCGCTCTTCCCCGCCGTGACGGGCAGACAGAAGGGACAGACTTCGGATCAGACTCATGACTCCCTTCTTCTCCGCAATCTTTCCCGCGAAAACGATCCGCGTCACGCCGTCAGCTTTCTTCTCACCTGTCCGGAAGAATATTTTACTGTTATATCCCATTCCCACTTCCGTAATCTTCTCCGGAGCCGCGTCGTAGATATGGAGCACACCTTCTCTCTGCGCTTTCTGGGGAACGAATATCCTGTCAAGCTTCCGAATCTGTGTTCTGATATATTCCCTCCTGAGATCGGTCTTCACCATCTGCCTGAGATCGGTATTATGGCAGAACCCGTATATACGACGCTGCGGGAAATGTTCTCTGACCACGGCCGTAAGCAGATACAGGTGATGACACAAGATCAAATCAGGATTAAACTCCTCTGCCGCCCGGGCGATCACCTCCAGAAACGCCGATTCAAACATCTCCGTCATCTCCGGCGTCATATCACAATACCTTGTACTTCTGTAGGGCATCTCATCCGACATTCCAACGATAGGATAAGGTAATTTCCTGCTCTCAAAATACACCGGATAAAATCTCACTTCCGAAGGCAGCTCCACGGCGTCGTCCCGGTAAACGCCGGCTACGACCGCCTGTTCCCGACCCTTAAGGGCATATTCTTTTACAAGCTCCGTCAGATAGACTCCGCTTCCCGTACTATTGGGCTTCTGAGCCGTAATACTCAATATTCTCATGATTCATTTCCCGCCATCCGTATAATTTTTCACATGTATAATCAATTCTGAGAATCATCTGTGATTCTTTCATATATCGTAAAATAATATTCCAGATCGAAGCATGTCTGCTCTTCACTGATCTTCGTCATTCTCCACTCTTCATCCTGGTCCAGATTGGGAAAATACGTATCTGCGTCATAAGCATGATCAATCTTTGTGACAAGCGCCGTATCACATAGCGAAAGCATCTCACGGTATATACTCTCCCCTCCGATCACGTAGATCTCACCCTTGTATTTTCTGGCTTCCTCTACGGCTTCCTCTACACTATGGACGACTACCGCCCCTTTTACCTTATAACCCGGATTTCTTGTAATCACAATATTAACTCTGTTCTTAAGCGGCTGTCCCTGGGGAAAACTTTCAAGAGTCTTCCTGCCCATGATTACAATATTTCCTTTGGTTGTCTCCCGGAAAAACTTCATATCTGCCGGAATACTCCACATCAGCCGGTTATTCTTTCCTATAGCCCAATTCTTATCAACTGCCACGATCAGGTTCATCTGTTTCTCTCCCCTCTCTATACTGCCACCGGAATATCCCGGATCTGTTCATGTGTCTCATAGTCTGTCAATTTTACGTCGTCGGCCGTAAATGCATAGAAATCCTGAATTTCCGGATTCAGCCAGAACTTCGGCGCCGGAAGCGGCTCTCTCCCGATCAGCTCTTCCACCAGCGGCACATGCCTGTCATAAATATGCGCATCCGCGATTACATGGACGAATTCCCCCGCCTTCATACCGCATACCTGCGCAAGCATATGCATCAGCACCGCATACTGGCATACATTCCAGTTATTCGCGGTCAGGACGTCCTGGGAACGCTGGTTCAAAATCCCGTTCAGTATCAACTGCTCCGTCCCCCGCTCTTTCGTCACATTGAATGTCATACTATAAGCACAGGGGTACAGGTTCATCTCATGCAGGTCCTGATGAACATACAGATTCGTCATAATCCTGCGGCTGTAGGGGTTGTTTTTAAGATCATAGATTACCCTGTCGGTCTGGTCGAACATCCCTTCCTTATACACATGCTCTACACCCATCTGGTAACCGTAAGCTTTTCCGATAGAACCCTTCTCATCCGCCCAGCTATCCCAGATATGACTCTTAAGCTCATGAATATTATTCGATTTCTTCTGCCAGATCCACAGCATCTCATCCGTACAGCTCTTGATCGCAGTCCTCCGAAGCGTCAGCGCCGGAAATTCTTTTGACAGATCATAACGGTTCACCACTCCGAACCGCTTAATGGTATACGCCGAGCTCCCGTCTTCCCACTTCGGGCGGACCTTCTCCCCGCTTGTATCCGTTCCATGATCTATAATATCTCTGCACATCTCTATAAAGACTCTGTCCGCGTAACTCATAACTTCCTCCTTTATCCTCTCAAAAAAACTCCTGCAATACCCTTTTACAAGCTATCTCTCTGATTGTATCTCCCGCCAAAAATTCATTGACCGCGCTGATCCTTGCCTTATCATACGCCTGAAAAATAAGCTGCGCCTTTCCCGGATTATGATATACCTTCCAATATCCCGTCATGACTCCGCCCTTCCCCTTCTGCTCTATAAAACACCTTACATCGTCGATGGGATAATCCAGAAAAGCGCCGATCTCGTGAGGGAATCCCGCGCCGCGGCGAATATACCGGCAGACTCTTTCCGACAGCCTGTCAAGCGCCTTCTCAGGCTCCATCCATCCATATCCGAAGCGCTCCAGAAATCTTTTGACATCTGTTCTCCTAAGATAATCTGAAAGTTCTTTCTTCCTGTAAAAATACGCCAGACGCCTTCCCTTATCCGTGGACAGATATCTGTATTCAATGTCCGTATCCGCCAAAATCCCCTTCAGCTCCGTACAATATTGTTCCTCTATGTTGACGGCGCACGCCGTCTTCATTCCCTTTAAAAACGGGGCGCACCGAAGGACTATCTGAAACTGCAGACATTTCTTCAGGTCAAGGCTGGACAGCATATATGATACGACTTCTACCGGCATATTTCCTCCTCAGATTCCCAGAATAATTCTTTATCAATAGCATTTTCTCAAACGCCGGGAATTATTACAGGAAATCTAAAGATTCCGCAAGATGTCTTCCTGGTCTGCATCAGACTTTATATTTTCAAAGCTCTAAGGTTCTGTTATATTATACAATACTTTTTCCAGCATCTTTTCCAACGCCGCCCTTTCCTTCTTCGTCATTCCCAAGGTAAGTTTCTTATCAATTTTCTTGCGGTCCGACTCCATCCTTCTCTGTATATCATAGGCTTTCTCAGTCAGATAGATATTCTTGCAGCGCTTATCCTTCTCATTCGGCACCGAAAGAATGAATCCTTTATCATCCAGCCTTTTTAAGAGTCCTGTCACCGTAGGATTTCTAAGGCTCAATGCTTTCTCGATATCTCTTTGGTTTACCACTTCCTCATTGCTGCGGAACAGATAATCCAATACCGCGCACTGGGATGCCGTAATTCCCACCGTCTTCAAAAGACTGTTAAAATCTTTCTCATAAATCGTATTGATCTGCTTAAACATGAACCCGATCGGCATCCGTTCTTTCATCTGTATTCTCCTCTAGCTCATCCCTCGTATCTCTCTGACTGCGCAGATAATCGCCACAAGCGCCGCGGCGCCGTCCGCGATGGGCCCTGCATACATCACGCCGTCAATTCCCATGAAGATCGGGAATATCAGGATCAACGGAAGCAGAAATACAACCTGCCGGGTAAGCGACACGGCGACTCCCAGTTTCGCCTTGCCGATAGAAGTAAAAAACCCGGAAGACATTGGCTGAATCCCATTCAGGAACGTCAGGAACATAAAGATACGGAAATACCTCTCCGCAAAGCGGAAATACTCTTCACTTCCGGTTCCGAATATCCCCACCAGCTGACGGGGGAAAAACTGAAAACATAAAAAAAACATAATCCCGATCACGAGCGATATCCGAAAGGCTTTATAGTAAGTCTCCTTTACCCTTGCATACGAACCTGCCCCGTAATTGAATCCCCAGATCGGCTGACATCCCTGGGAAATCCCGATACAGATAGACATTAATACCATATTTACCTTGGATATTACTCCCACGCAAGCCAGCGGGATATCTGATCCGTATACAGAAGCCGCGCCGTAATAACGCAGCGTATTATTCATCGTGATCTGTACCGCCGCCATAGAAATCTGATTAATACAAGCGGCCATACCCAGCGACACGATCATCTTCAGGTATCTCCCCTCAGGCTTCAGCATCTCTTTCGTCAGTTGAAGCTTACGGAATCTGCAGAAATAGAGAATAACCAAAAACCCTGATACTACTTGTCCGATCACGGTCGCCCATGCCGCACCCTTAATTCCCAGATGGAATCCGAAGATAAATAACGGATCCAAAATCGTGTTGAGAACCGCGCCTGTCAGCATACAAGTCATAGAATACGCAGGACTTCTGTCGGCTCGGATCAGATGATTTCCCCCCGTCGTCAGGATCAGAAACGGAATCCCCCACGCGGTAATCCCTGTGTAATCCTGTGCATAAGGCAATACCTCCGGAGTCACTCCGAATATCTTAAGCAGCGGATCTAAGAACATCAGAACGATTCCGGCGATAATCATCCCGCAGACTACCAGCATAGTAAGCCCTGTTCCCACGATCCTGCAGGCTTCCTCCTGATTCCCCGCGCCGGATTCCAGATTATAATTCGACGAGCTTCCGATCCCCAGCAGCAGCGCAGTAGCCGTACAGATGATTGAAACAGGAAACGCGATATTCGTCGCCGCGTTTCCCAACATTCCTACTCCCTGTCCGATGAATATCTGATCAACAATATTATAAAGAGAGCTTACAAGCATACTGATAATCGCCGGTATCGCGAATCTTGCGATCAGCTTTCCTATCCTCTCCGTTGCCAGAGGATTTCCTTCTTTTTTGATTCCACTCATTTTCCTCACTCTCCACAATATGTTTTAAAACCAGCACATCATTACATTATTCAAAAATTAACACAACAACCGACCGGATGCATAACAAAGGTATAGGAACCTGTTCCTATACCTTTTGCATACCGCGCCGCTTTCACCGTTTAACTACGGTCTCAGTCCCATGCCGCCTTCTAAAGTGATCGTCTCGCCGCTCATATACTTGAAATCAGGTGAAGCCAGCTGTACGCAGACACGTCCGATCTCCAACTCGGCATCCCCGTAATGGCCTGCCGGCGGCATCTTTACATTCTGCTTGAACGCTTCCGGATACGCCTTCTCAAAGTTCTCCAACTGTGCGGTCCATGCCAGCGGGCAGATAATATTCACATTAATACCGTCCTTGCCCCACTCATTCGCCGCTACACGCGTAAGTCCGCGAACACCTTCCTTCGCAGCCGCGTATGCACATTGTCCGTAATTTCCAAAAAGTCCTGCTCCGGAAGCGAAATTAATTACGGTTCCCTTCGTCTCCGCAAGATGCGGATGGCACGCCTTCATATAATAGAAAGTCGCGTACAATCCTGAATAAAGCGCCAGGTCAAACTGCTCCGTCGTATGATCTATCAACGTAACTCCGGAAGCAGACGCCTGCGCGTTATTGATCAGCACGTCGATCCTTCCGAACGTATCTATCGTCTGCTGTACTACATGATTCACCACCGCCTCGTTATCCGACCCTGCGGAAACGTCCGCCTGCACAGTCAGAACCTTGATTCCGTATAATCTCTCCAGTTCTTCCTTCGCGTCCTCAAGCTTCTTCACGTTACGTCCGGTAATTACGATATTCGCACCTTCCTTTGCATACGCGGTAGCAATTCCGTATCCGATGGAACCACATCTGCCGTCACTTAAAACAGAGCGGCCTCCCCCAGTAATAATCACTGTCTTTCCTTCCAAAAATCCCATAATTACGTTCTCCTTTCTATCCAGATCTTTCCTGAAGATTCCTTAATATAATTAGAATATCACTTTTCCCTGCGGAAAACAACTGAAAATAAATTAACAAGCTTATTCGCGCCTTATCCGCGTCAGCCGCCGGATATGCACGCAGGTATGCTCTCCTGGCTCGTTTCTTACAAATATAACATAAAAAAAGTTAGATAGATGAACCACCTATCTAACTTTCAAGAGCGACAGACGGGGTTCGAACCCGCGACCCCGACCTTGGCAAGGTCGTACTCTACCAACTGAGCCACTGTCGCATTTCTTATTTGTGTTCCTCAGAACAATAATTATATTACTACACACATGGGTATTTGTCAACACTTTTTTTCGATTTTTTTTATAATTTTTTTTACCATATTTTTCTTTACTTTTTCTCTCAACGCCCGTCCTTCACACCTATGCCTCCGTACGCAGATTGAACCTTCTGTTTATCGACATGACATAGGTGTAAAAGCCAAAGACTCCAAAATTATCTTTCACGCAGGCTTAATATTCCTTCCGCCAGTATCCTTACATCATCCATGATGTAATCGAAAGCGCCTGCTTTATAGAGATTAATCGCAATCATTCCCACCGGCACCGCAAGAATCATAGCCAGCACGCCCCCCAGCTTATACCCCGCATATAACAACACCAGCGTAACCAACGGATTAAGCCCTATACTGTCTCCTACTAATTTAGGCTGTATCAACTGACGCACCAGCTGCGTCACTCCATATAGAACCAGCAGCCCTACAACCATTCTGTAATCCCCCATCAGGAATTTATAGACCGACCATGGGATCAGCGCCGTACCGGTCCCAAAGAATGGAAGGAAATCAAGGAACGCAATCAAAAGCGCTAACAGAAAAGCAAAATGAATCCTTAATATCAGGAACCCCGCCGCCAACAATACATAGACCACTATCATAATCTTAAATTGTGCTTTAAAGTATCCTCCTACCGCATATTTAAAATTATCGACTACCATCGTCATTCGTCTCACCAGAGCGTCCGGGGCAATCTGTTTCGACCACAGAAGTACCTCTTCGCGCTCTGCAATGAAAAAGTATGCCGAGATAAACGTCACAATTGTCGCGATCAATACAGAGGGAATTCCCTTGGCGACTCTTCCCGCCGCCGATACCGTCGGTTCACTGAGTCGGCCGATAATATCTCCCGCCGTCTTATCCAGATTATTCATAATTGTATGCCAACCGTCCTGAATTCCCGCCGGAAGCATCCGAAAGATACCGTTCAGATTCTCGCCGATCATATCCATCCCTGATTCCAGGTCCTGGTATATATCCGGAATGTCCCGCATCAGGCTTATAACCTCGCGCGCCAGCGTACTGACCGACAGGTAAGCCACTAAACCTACTAAGCCCAGCACGACTATAATAATCAGTGCGGAACCCCATTTTTTAATAAGGTTCACCCTCTTTTCAAGCCAGACTACAACCGGACTTGCAATGGACGCTATGAGCCATCCTATGACAAACGGCATGAAAAATCCTAATAATTTATATCCGAAATAAAGGAATAACGCTGTTCCCGCCAGGCTGATCGCAAGGCTCGCAACCACTTTCCAATACGGACGCGTATCTTGCGTCTCTTCTTTTATATCTTTCTCCATGTATCTGTTTCACCTCTTCATTGTCACACTCTGAGAACGGACAGAGATCTGTAATCTTCCATATTCTCTGTTACGCCAGATAATCTCTTTCAACCAGTTCCCACAGCTCGTCTCTTCCCTGCTTTGTGACAGAAGAAAAGGGGATCACCTTCGTTCCGTCAGGCAGCCCAAGTCCTTGTCTTACTATCTTGACCTGCTTATCCTTCTGGCTTCTCTTGATCTTATCAAACTTCGTAGCGATGATAATCGGGTGATATCCCTGCGAGACGATCCAATCATACATCATCTTATCGTTCACAGACGGTTCATGCCGGATATCAATCAGCAGAAATATTGCCTTAAGCTGTTTGGAACTATGAAGATAACGTTCCACCATCTCTCCCCATTTCTGCTTCTCCTGCTCGGAAATCTTCGCATAACCATACCCTGGAAGATCTACCAGATAAAGCTCCTGGTTGATGTTATAATAATTGATCGTCTGTGTTTTCCCCGGAGTCGCCGAGATCCGTGCATAGGACTTGCGGTTCATCAACGCGTTGATCAGCGAGGACTTTCCTACGTTGGACTTCCCGGCAAACGCGATCTCCGGCAGCTTATTTTCCGGCAGTCTGCTCGTAATTCCGCACACGGTTTCCAAATTTACGTTTTTTATAACCATTATTATCTTATCCTTCTACTTTCACTTACGGTTTCTCATCTTTTTTGCCTGTTTCACCGACCGACTGTCTTACTCACTGCCGCCCGGTCTTCTGCCGCTGCGTTATTTCTTCGATTTCGTACTCTTGCCTCCGCCCGCCAACGCCAGCTTCAGCACCTCGTTCATATGCGACACAGGGACGATCTTCAAGCCTTTCTTGATCTCGCCTGACAGCTCTTCTATATCGGACTTATTTTCTTTCGGAATCAACACCGTCTTAATTCCCGCATTCTTAGCCGCGAGAAGCTTCTCTTTTAAGCCTCCGATGGGAAGAACTCTGCCTCTTAACGTAATCTCGCCCGTCATCGCAAGATCTGCCCGTGCTTTTCTTCCTGTAATCGCCGACACCATGGCCGTCGCCATCGTAATTCCGGCGGACGGACCGTCCTTTGGAACCGCGCCTTCCGGAATGTGAATATGGACGTCGTGTTCTTTGAAGAAATTCTCGTCAATCTTCTGTTCCTTACTGACTGAACGGATGTAACTGATACCTGTCCTCGCGGATTCCTTCATTACATCGCCCATCTGCCCGGTCAGAAGAATCTCGCCCTCTCCTGGCATAACGTTCACTTCGATCTGCAAAGTATCCCCGCCTACGCTGGTCCACGCAAGCCCCCGGACGATTCCGACTTCATCCGCCTCATTAGCCATCTGGTAGATATATAATTCTTTCCCCAGATAATTATGAATATTCCGTTCTGTTACATGGATAAATTCCTTCTTATTCTCCAGAATCTCTTTCGCCGATTTTCGGCAGATATCTCCGATCTTTCGTTCTAGCTGCCGTACTCCTGCTTCTTTTGTATAGTTACGCGCCATCTTCCACAGCGCCTTTTTGCTGATCGCAAGCTGATCCGGCTTAAGGCCATGCTTTTCCAACTGCTTTGGTATCAGATGTTCCGTCGCGATATGCATCTTCTCATTCTCTGTATAGCTGCTGACTTCGATAACCTCCATCCGGTCTAAAAGCGGCCGGGGAATCGGCTGAAGTGTATTAGCCGTCGTTACAAAAAGCACCTCCGACAGGTCTGTCGGAACCTCCAGATAATGATCCCGGAACTTATGGTTCTGCTCGCTGTCTAACACTTCCAACAGCGCAGAGAAAGTATCCCCTTTATAATCATTGCTGACCTTATCTATCTCATCCAGCAGAAGAAGCGGATTCTTCACCTCTGCCTGCTTTAATCCATTCGCAATCCTTCCGGGCATGGCGCCTACATATGTTTTACGATGTCCGCGAATCTCTGCCTCATCACGCACCCCTCCAAGGGAAATCCGAACATAAGGTTTCTTAAGAGCTCTTGCGAGGGAACGGGCGACAGAAGTCTTTCCGGTTCCCGGAGGTCCCACCAGACACAGGATAGGCGCGTTGCCCTTCTTAGTAAGCGCCCGCACCGCCAGGAATTCCAGCACACGCTCCTTAACCTTCTCAAGTCCATAATGTTCTTCTTCCAGTATCTCTTTGGCGTATCCGATATCCTGATGCTCTTCACACATCTTATCCCACGGCATCTCAAGCATCGTCTCGATATAAGTCCGTATCACACCGTTCTCCGCCTGGCTCCCCATCGAATTACGGAATCTGCGTATCTCTTTATTCAGCTTTTCCTTCACTTCTTCCGGCGCCTTAAGTTCATCCGTCTTCTGTTGAAATTCATCTGCATCCGACAGAGTATTATCATCTCCAAGCTCCTCGCGGATCAGCTTCGCCTCCTCGCGCAGAATATACTCTCTTTGGTTCTTATCCACACGCGCCTTGACTTTGGCCTGGATCTCGTCTTTGACATTGATAATCCTGATCTCGTTAACCAGCTTGCATGCCAGCAATTCGTAACGCTGCGTAACGTCCGTCTCCTCCAAAAGCTGCTGTAATTCTGTGTATGGAAAAGGCACGTTCGCTGCGATAATATCGATCAGCTTCTTAAGATCCGTAGTATTCTGAACCTGAAGAGTCAACTCCTTCGAAAGCTTGGGATTCTTCACCGCGTATTCCTTAAAGATATCCTGCATCCCTCGAACCATACCCATCCTGTCGTCAGGCTGGCTGATTTCATCCGGTAAAGTATCCACATCCGGCATCACCGTCACATTTGCCCGCAAATAAGGTTCTTCAAATTCTATCGTATTAATAAATGCCCTGGATTCACCTGTAATCAGGACTCTGTTCACCTTCCTGGGCAGTTTGATAATCTGGCGGACGGTAGCTATGCAGCCCACCTGATACACATCCATCCTGCCGGGATCTTCCACTTCTCCATCCTTCTGTGTCGTCAGGAAGATCTTTTGTTCTCCTTCCATAACTTCTTCAATTGCCGCAACGGATTTGTGTCGGCTGACGTCAAAATGACGCACCATCTCCGGCAATATCGTGATACCCCTTAACGCCACCATCGGCAGACTCATTGTCTCTCTACTCATAAGCGATCCTCCTATTTCAACCAATATACTCCCGTAATCTCCTTTGCAGCCGTAATGAAGAGGGCAGGGACTACCCAAGAATATATACCAGCGTACACTTAAGGAACTCTATCTAATACACAAAGGGCGGGCACAATCTGATCTCTTGCACCCGCCTTCTATTCTTATGCACTCTCGGACTTTAATGAAACACGTTCACATTCCGGTTCTCCAATCCCTATCACGGCGCCCTCCGTAATACGGCATGCCTTCAACGTATCATCTGACGGTGCCTTATACATGATGTCCATCATGATATTCTCCATGATCGCGCGTAAACCTCTTGCCCCTGTCTTTCTCTTCAACGAAGTCTCCGCCACTGCTTCCAGCGCTTCTTTATCAAATGTCAGCTCTACGCCGTCAAGTTCCAGCATCTTCTGGTATTGCTTCACAATTGCATTCCTAGGTTCCGTCAGGATGCGGATCAGCGCGTCTCTATCCAGCATCTCTAAAGATACCGTAACTGGTACGCGGCCTACAAGCTCCGGGATCAACCCAAACTTCACAAGATCCTGCGGCAGTACCTGCTTTAACAATCTGTCCACATCATTCTCATGCTTTTCACCGATATCCACATTGAATCCAATCGACTTACGGTCGATACGCTTCTCTATAATCTTGTCAATTCCTTCAAACGCGCCGCCGCATATGAAAAGAATATTTGTCGTATCAATCTGAATCAGTTCCTGATGCGGATGCTTTCTCCCGCCCTGGGGCGGTACATTCGCAACGGTTCCTTCCACGATCTTAAGCAGCGCCTGCTGAACGCCCTCTCCCGATACATCCCTCGTAATCGACGGATTCTCAGACTTTCTTGTTATCTTGTCGATCTCATCAATATAGATAATGCCATACTCCGCACGCTCAATATCGCCGTCCGCAGCCTGAATAATCTTCAGCAGTATGTTCTCCACATCCTCGCCTACATATCCGGCTTCCGTCAGCGCCGTTGCATCCGCTATGGCGAAGGGAACTCCCAGAATCTTCGCAAGTGTCTGAGCCAGCAAAGTCTTACCGCAGCCGGTAGGACCAAGCATAAGAATGTTACTCTTCCCGAGTTCCACTCCCAGGTCTCTTCCTGCCATAATCCTTTTATAATGATTATAAACTGCAACCGACAAAACCTTCTTCGCTTCATCCTGCCCAATCACATATTCATCCAGAAATTCCTTGATCTCCTCCGGTTTCAGCAAATTGATATCCGAAAAGGGATTCCATTGTCTTTCGTCGCCAAATTCAAATTCTTCTTCCAGAATCTCCGTGCATACGTCGACACACTCATCGCAGATATACGCCCCGTTGGGTCCCGCGATCAGTTTCCTCACTTGATTCTGGGTCTTATTACAGAACGAACATCTTACCTGATCGTCGTTCCTTCCTACCATACTCTCACCTCATCTAGGACTTCTTACAAGCGTTAACGATTCTTGATCACTTCGTCGATCAATCCATATGCTTTCGCTTCCTCTGCCGACATGAAATTATCTCTGTCCGTATCCGCACTGATAACCTCGATCGGCTGCCCCGTATTCTCTGATAATATTTGATTTAATTTCTGACGGGTCTTCAAGATATGGTCCGCGGCGATCTGAATCTCCGTCGCCTGTCCCTGCGCGCCGCCGGACGGCTGATGAATCATGATCTCCGCATTGGGAAGAGCAAGCCTCTTTCCCTTCGTTCCTCCTGCCAGAAGGAATGATCCCATACTGGCGGCCATGCCGATGCAGATCGTCTCTATGTCGCACTTGATGTACTGCATCGTGTCATAGATCGCCATACCTGCAGTCACAGATCCGCCCGGACTGTTAATATACAGATGGATATCCTTCTCCGGATCTTCCGCCTCCAGGAACAAAAGCTGCGCCACAACGATACTTGCCGACACATCGGACACTTCTTCTCCGAGGAATATAATTCTATCCTTCAACAATCTTGAATAGATATCATAAGAACGTTCTCCCCGGCTTGTCTGTTCGATGACATAAGGTACCAGACTCATGTCTATGCCTCCTTCTATATGCAATGCCCTGTCTATTTCTCAACAGCATTATTTGTCAGGAACGTAATCGCCTCCTGAACCGCAATGTCTTCCTTCATCTGCTTCTTCTCTTCTTCTCCCATGAACTCCTTCATCTTATCGGCGTCCATCTGATAGTTCTTCGCCATCTTGGCGATCTCTTCATCTAATCTCTCTTCGCCGACCTCGATATTCTCCGTTTTTGCAATTGCTTCCAGTACCAGACGCGTCTCAATACTCTTCACAGCCTGTACTTTGATATCTTCCAGCATCTTCTCTCTGGTCATACCGGTGAACATAAAGTACTGCTCCATCGTCATACCCTGCGCCTGAATCCTGCGCTCGAAATTCTCGGCCATCTGTGATACCTGAGTGTCAACCATCGCTTCCGGAAGTTCATACTGCGCGTTATTTACCGCCTGTTCCACAGCCGCGTCTTCCTGCTTTTCTTTTCCTTCCGCAACCTTCTTCTCTCTGAGTTTAGCCTCAACATCGGCTTTATATTCATCTAACGTATCAAATTCAGATACCTCCGACGCAAATTCATCGTCAATCTCCGGCAGTTCCTTCGCCTTGATCTCGTGAACCTTACATTTGAATACGGCCGCCTTCCCTTTCAGATCCTCTGCATGATATTCTTCCGGGAAAGTCACTT
>Ga0224748_10388_pt1 | contig 13503 bp, 14 predicted proteins | sample LIM_F_Water_Neg_FD_182074 | JGI IMG/M metagenome (GOLD analysis project Ga0224748, IMG submission 182074) | Enriched cells from gastrointestinal tract of the lab mouse from Pacific Northwest National Laboratory (PNNL), Richland, Washington... | ecosystem: Host-associated > Mammals > Digestive...
CGGTACGGAGTTTCCGGAAGAACTGACAAATGTCGGAGCAAAAATATATGTTACATATTATACAACGCGTAAAGATAATGAATGGGCAAAGGCCAATCCTGATGAAGTACAGCAGTGTTATATTATGACCGGATTTTATACGGCAACAGACAAGGAGCTTTCGATTCCGCTTATGAAGGGAATATCCGGGGAATTGATGCAGGTGAATACAAGGGACGACATCAAGCGCTGGTGGGAAGTTATGGATCGGTCCTGCGGGGAGGCGCTGCCGGCTGAACAGTGGGAATACAACAAAGAAACAGGTTGCGTAGTAATCCGTAATGCGGTTTGTTTTCATGAGTATACGGTCAGCTTTTTAGCCTATCTGATTTGGGATCCGGTGCATATGTATAATGCCGTGACAAATGACTGGAAAGATTTTGAGCATCAGATTACGTTTGATGTCAGACAGCCAAAGACACACAAATATTCTATGGAGCGTCTGCGCAGGTTTTGCAGGGAGCACCCGTATGTGAATGTCATCCGTTATACGACATTTTTCCATCAGTTTACATTAATTTTTGATGAACTGAAACGGGAAAAATATGTGGACTGGTATGGGTATTCCGCATCCGTAAGTCCGTATATATTAGAACAGTTTGAAAAAGAAGTGGGTTATCCGTTTCGGCCGGAATATATTATAGACCAGGGCTATTACAACAACCAGTACCGCGTGCCAAGTAAAGAATTTAAGGATTTCCAGGCTTTCCAGCGCCGGGAGGTGGCAAAGCTGGCAAAAGAAATGGTGGATATTACACATGAATGCGGGAAAGAAGCGATGATGTTTTTAGGCGACCACTGGATTGGGACAGAACCTTTTATGCCTGAATTTGCTGCAATCGGCCTGGATGCGGTTGTTGGGAGTGTGGGAAATGGGAGTACGCTGCGTCTGATTTCTGATATTCCGGGTGTAAAATATACAGAAGGAAGGTTTTTGCCTTATTTCTTCCCGGACACTTTTCATGAAGGCGGGGATCCGGTAAAAGAGGCAAAGGAAAACTGGGTGACGGCAAGAAGGGCAATCTTACGCAAACCAATTGACCGTATAGGTTATGGCGGTTATTTAAAGCTGGCGCTGGATTTTCCGGAATTTGTCGATTATGTGCAAAGCGTATGCAATGAGTTCCGGGAACTGTATGAAAATGCAAAAGGTACGACGCCCCACTGTGTCAAAACAGTCGCTGTGCTCAACAGTTGGGGGAAGATCCGCAGTTGGGGCTGCCATATGGTGCACCATGCATTGTATCAAAAGCAGAATTACAGTTATGCGGGAGTGATCGAAGCGCTGAGCGGCGCTCCTTTTGATGTAAAATTTCTTTCCTTTGACGATCTTTTAACGGATGCAGATGTCTTAGAGGATATAGATGTTCTTATCAATGTCGGGGATGGGGATACTGCGCATACAGGCGGGGATATTTGGGAAAATCCGCAGATAGTGGCAGCCGTCCGTGCTTTTGTATACCATGGAGGCGGCCTGATTGGTGTTGGAGAACCCTCCGGGCATCAGTACCAGGGACATTATCTGCAGTTGGCAAATGTACTGGGCGTGGAAAAAGAGAATGGTTTTACATTGAATTATGATAAATATAACTGGGAAGAACATCCGGATCACTTTATCCTGGCGGACATTACAAAACCGGTAGATTTTGGAGAAGGCAAAAAGAACATCTACGCATATGAGAACACCCGGATTCTGGTACAGCGTGAAAAAGAAGTACAGATGGCGGTAAATGAATTTGGAAACGGGCGCGCTGTGTATATCAGCGGCCTGCCGTACAGTTTTGAGAACAGCAGAATTTTGTACAGAAGCATTCTATGGAGCGCCCGCGCGGAAGAGGAACTGACAAGATGGTTCAGTACGAATTTTAATGTAGAAGTCCATGCGTATGTAAAGAACGGAAAGTACTGCGTGGTGAACAATACATATGAGCCGCAGGATACCGTTATTTACCGTGGAGACGAAAGCAGTTTCAAGTTACATCTGGAGGCAAATGAAATCAGATGGTATGCGATTTAGTTTTGACTGTAATTTTGGAAAGAAAGAAGATTGAATATGAAAGCCACAGGGACTCCTTCCAGAACCTAAGAGGTTCGACAAAGATGATAGGGAAAGACGGCATTGACTGACTGTCTAAGTCATAAACGAAGTTGTTTAAACAGAGATAAGATTTCGTGCCTGAGCGAAGCGAAAGGAATGGATATAAAAATGAAAAAACCAGTACTGGTAATCATGGCGGCTGGTATGGGCAGCCGGTACGGCGGATTAAAGCAGATTGATCCGGTAGACGAACAGGGACATATTATTATGGATTTTTCCATTTTTGATGCAAAAAAAGCGGGCTTTGAAAAAGTAGTTTTTATCATCAAAAAGGAGAATGAGAAGGATTTCAAAGAGGCAATCGGGGAGCGCATTGCAAAGGTGATGGAGGTGGCATACGTTTATCAGGATTTGTACAATCTTCCGACAGGATTTGAAGTCCCCGGGGAGCGTATAAAGCCTTGGGGGACGGCACATGCGGTATTAAGCGCAAAAGATGAAATTGACGGGCCTTTTGCCGTCATCAATGCGGATGATTATTACGGCAGGGAGGCATTTCAAAAAATCTTTGACTATTTGCAAAGCCATGAGGATGACGAAAAATACCGATATGCAATGGTAGGTTATCATCTGGAAAATACGTTGACGGAAAACGGGCATGTTGCCCGCGGTATCTGTGAAATAAACGCGCAGGGAGAACTGGTAAGCGTGACCGAACGCACGAGAATCGAAAAAAAAGGGCAGGGGGCAGCTTATACGGAGGATGCGGGGGATTCCTGGATCAGCCTGCCTCCAGGTACCATTGTTTCGATGAATATGTGGGGATTTACCGCCGGATTTTTAACGGAAATTGAAAAAGGGTTTGCGGAGTTTCTGGAAAACGGGTTAAAAGAAAATCCGCAAAAATGCGAGTATTTTCTGCCGTTTGTGGTCAGCAGCCTGCTGCAGGAAGACAAAGCCTGTGTAGCTGTTTTGGAAACGGCAGACAAGTGGTACGGTGTGACCTACAAAGAAGATAAGCCTGTTGTAGAGCAGGCGGTGTGCGCTATGAAACAGGCAGGGATTTATCCAGACAGATTGTGGGGTGATGAAACATGAGAAGTATTTCTAAGCAGCAAATTCTAAATGCAGTTGAGCAGTTTTGCTTTGAAGGGATTTATCAAAGTCATGAGACGTTTGGGAATGGCCATATTAACGATACGTTCCGGCTTGTTTTTCAGACAGAAAAACAAGAAACAAAACGCTATATTTTGCAGCGCATGAATAAGGATATTTTTACAAAGCCAGAACAGTTGATGGAAAATATCGTAGGAGTGACTTCCTATCTGAAAAAGACGATTGCCGCAAACGGCGGCGATCCAAAGCGGGAAACAGTAAATGTCATCCCTGCGAAAGACGGTATGATGTATTATGTCGATGCACAAAAAGAGTATTGGAGAGCATTTTATTTTATTGAAGATGCTGTCAGCTTAGAGCAGGTAGAGACGCCGGAAGATTTTTATGAAAGTGCGGTAGCGTTTGGCCGTTTTCAGAGACAGTTGGCGGATTATCCGGCAGAAACGCTTCACGAGACTATTCCCGGATTCCATGATACAAAAGCAAGGTTTGCGGTATTTAGAGAGGCTGTGGAAAAAGACGTCTGCCAGCGGGCAACAAGCGTAAAAGCGGAAATCGATTTTGTAATAAAAAGGGAGCAGATTACGAAGGTGTTCGGCGATCTGCTTGCAAAAAAGGAAATCCCTCTTCGGGTAACGCACAATGATACAAAGCTAAACAATATTATGATGGATAAGCAAACAGGAAAAGGGATCTGCGTCATTGATTTAGACACAGTCATGCCGGGACTGGCGATGAATGATTTTGGTGATTCCATCCGCTTTGGGGCAAGCACGGCGCTTGAGGATGAGCGCGACCTAACTAAGGTTTGGTGTGACATGGATTTATTTGAAGTCTATACCAGAGGCTTTATCAAAGGATGCGGCGGCAGACTGACCAGACGGGAAATAGAACTGCTTCCCATGGGGGCAAAGGTTATGACGTTTGAATGCGGCATGCGTTTTCTGACCGATTATTTGCAGGGGGATACTTATTTTAAAATTCACAGGCCAGGGCAGAATCTGGATCGGTGCAGGACGCAGTTTAAACTTGTCTGGGATATGGAACAAAAGTGGCAGACCATGCAGGAAATTGTGAAAAAGTATGAGTAAGGATAAACCCTCGCCTTTCTGACAGATGATTCATGTCTGCATTCAAATGCCAGAGGCGGCTTTACCACTACCAGTGAGCTGGCGATTATGAATTTCCGGCCTCTGGATTTCATTGATGAAATATCACCTCGTCCGATTCTGTTTGTGCTGAGAATGAAAGTATGTAAAATTGGTTGTTTTGAAACAGGAAATACTACAAATTGCTGAAAATACCAGTTTGGCGTGAGTGACAGATAGAATTCTGCTGTTCATGTCAAACTGGTATTTTTGCGTAGACGGATGTTTTTCCGAACAGTTGATACATACATTATATATAGATAACTCCTATCCAAATATATAATCTATAAGTATTTGCTATTTGTATGATGCTTCTATATACTAAATTCAGGATGAAGAAAGAGCAAGCAACGCCAATGCTTTTTCACAATTAAAAAGGAAGAGCAAAGAGTACAGGAGGATTTTATGACCACAGAAACCTTTATTGGAATTATGAATTCCGGGGAAAAGATTTTGTGCGGCTCCGATGTACATCGGTATATGGGAAAGCTGAGCCAGGAAGCAATGAAAATAACCGCCATGATAAATTGCGGTTATCATGAGCCGAAAGAAATACGGGAGCTGTTTTCCCTTCTAACAGGCAGGGAAGTGAATGAGAGTTTTAGAATGTTTCCACCGTTTTATACGGACTGTGGAAAAAACATTCATATCGGGAGGAATGTTTTTTTAAATGGAGGATGCCGGTTCCAGGATCAGGGCGGCATCTATATTGATGACGGGGCTTTGATTGGCCCGATGGTTGTTCTGGCTACTTTAAACCATGAGCAGAATCCGGAGTACCGGGGGGATCTTTTTCCAAAACCTATTCATATCGGGAAAAATGTTTGGATTGGAGCAAATGCCACAGTATTGCCGGGAGTTACCATTGGGGATGGGGCAATCATAGCTGCCGGAGCAGTGGTTGCGAAAGATGTTCTGCCCGGTGTAATCGTGGGAGGTGTGCCTGCAAAAATAATCAAAAAGGTGGAAGCGGGCAGCCAGGTGAGAGAAAAAATCTGGTAATAGTATAGTTCAGGACTTTGCACTTGCTGCAAAGTTCGTGAGAATACATAGATTTAATAAGGAGAGAATCTGCAAGAATTCATTTAGAAATTGTTTATTTTTATGTTAGAGCCATGTTATCTGTGTCCGGTATCCTTATCATAGAACGCAGGAAAGAACAGCAAGAAGTAAATGAAAAAATTTTGATACTTAGTTCGGCTAAGAAATGTCGTGTGCTTTTGAAAAATAATTTTTGCTGGACAGTAAAGCCGCAAAGGCGATTTAAAATCAGTAATATCCTTCAAAGTGCACAAATCGATTTACAGACGCATGTTTTGCGGCTGGAAATTGATTTCATACCGGTGTACTGTGAAGGATATTACGGGATTGGAATAGGAGGAAAAAATCATGAAGACAAGAGAAATCAGACAGGAGTATTTGACAGGAGAAAGAGCATTGTTCCAGGGGGCGGATCTGAAAATCTATGACAGCATCTTTGCAGATGGGGAATCACCGCTGAAAGAGAGTCATGACATTGAGTTGGAGAACTGTATGTTTAAATGGAAGTATCCCTTCTGGTATGCTAAAAATATCACGGCAAGAAACTGTACCTGGTTTGAGATGGCCCGTGCAGGTGTATGGTATACGGATCATATTACGGTAGAGGATGCGGTGATCGAGGCTCCCAAGAATTTCCGCCGCTGCCGGGGTGTAACCCTGAAGAACGTAAACCTTCCCAATGCGGCTGAAACGCTCTGGAACTGCGAGGATGTGGAACTTGACCATGTGACGGCAAAAGGCGACTATTTCGCCATGAACAGCCGGAATATGGTGCTCAGGGATTTCCGGCTGGTGGGCAACTACTCCTTTGACGGGGTAAAGAATATGGAGATTCACAATGCCCGTATGCTTTCCAAGGATGCTTTCTGGAACACGGAGAATGTGACGGTATATGATTCTTTTATCTCCGGTGAATACCTGGGCTGGAATGCAAAAAACCTGACACTGGTGGGCTGCACCATCGAGAGTCTTCAGGGAATGTGCTACATTGACAATCTGGTGATGAAAAACTGTAAACTTCTCAATACTACCCTTGCTTTTGAGTATTCTACGGTAGAGGCGGAAATAACCGGGAAAATTGACAGTGTGATGAACCCTTCCGGCGGGGTAATCCAGGCAGATCGTATTGATGAACTGATGATTGAAAAAGATAAGGTAGATCCGGAAAAGACAAGGATCATCTGCAAAAGAGAACTGAAGGAGGTGGTATGAGCCTGCTTTTGAAAGGGATTCTGATTGGATTGCTCTTTGGTGTACCGGTGGGGGCAGTGGGAGCCATGACCGTGCAGAGAACCTGGGAACACGGGATAAAGGCCGGCCTCCTTACGGAAATGGGTTCCTCGGTGGCAGATTGCATTTATGCAGGAATCGGGGCCTTTGGACTGACCATAGTTTCCGATTTCCTTCTGGAACATCAGACGGTTATTCATCTGGTCGGCGGAGCAATCGTGCTGTATCTGGGAAGCTGCCTGTTCTTCCGAAAAGAAGAAGGGGCGGAGGCTTTGGAAGTGTCGGGAAGATGGAGGATGTTTCTGACATCATTTGCAGTAGGAATCACAAATCCGGCGGCAATCCTGACCTTTCTGTTTGCCTTCTCCTGGTTTGGCATTGCAGGAGGCAGCACAAAAAGGAATGGCTGGCTGGTAGTTCTAAGCCTGTTCGGAATCCTTGTCTTTATAAGGGCATTCCCGGTATGAAACGATAAATATAGAAAAAGAAGGACAGATAGACCATGAAAAAATTTGGCGCTTTGCTGTGCATGGTGACAGTTATATTTTCAATGGCAGCATGTGGAAAGATACAGGCACAGACATCTGTTGATCAGGCAGAATCTCCCCTGGAAGAAAAGACACCGCTGTCTGATCTTGCGGAAGAATCAGCGAATGCAGATGTACAATCCGAGGCTATGGATTCCACGGAAACTAGGGCAGAGGGAATGCGGTCGGGTGTCATTTCCGATGAGGCAGAAAACATGACAGAATCAGCAGCAGATACGGGGAATGGGGAAACTGTACCGGAAACGGAAATGAGTGAAACGGCTGCTAGAGAAGCAGATATCCCAAATGGAGCAGAGGAGGCTGTAATGAATATGAAGGTACAGGTCGGCGATGCAGTATTTTCAGCCACATTAGAAGAAAATGAGGCAGTAGCTTCGTTTGTGGAAAGGATGCGGGAAAGTCCGGTGCGCATTCAGATGAGTGACTATTCCGGCTTTGAAAAGGTAGGTTCTTTAGGAACAAGCCTTCCCGTAAACAACAGTCAGATCACAACCCATGCAGGAGATATTGTCTTATATAATGGAAATCAGATCGTTATATTTTATGGCTCCAATTCGTGGAGCTATACAAGACTGGGGCATGTGGATGATCTGACTGGTTGGGAGGAAGCCCTTGGAAGCGGGGATGTGACGGTGACATTTTCGCTGGAATAAAGTCCACATGACCTTTGGCGGTCAAATACACGCTGCAGGCAGCGGGGGATTTGATCCTTGCGAATCAATTTGACAGAAAGTTTGGGGGTACAGGATGCCTTACGATTTTGATAAACCTGTAGACAGGAGAAATACCCATTCACTAAAATGGGACGTAAAAGAGCATGAGCTGCCTATGTGGGTGGCAGACATGGATTTTCAGACAGCGCCGGAGATCCAGTGGATGCTTTGAGAGAATATCTGCAGGAAAATAAAAATTTTGTAGAGAATTTTTTGCAGAAAGAGATTCCTCAAATCAGTCCGGTTTCCTCACAGGCGACCTATCTGGTGTGGCTGGACTGCCGGAAGATGCAGGGGTGTGCAACGGAATTTACGCAGTATCTGCGGGAACATACAGGATTGTATCTGTCAGAAGGACGACAGTATGGGGAAAACGGAACTTCCTTTATCCGAATGAATATTGCATGTCCCCGGAGCCGGCTGGAAGATGGATTGAAACGCCTTGCAGAAGGAATCCGTGACTATGAGAAACGGGTACCTGCTGACTGCTGATGTGCATGGCATTCGGCAGATTTCCGTAGTTTTGCCAAATATCTCCATAGCGGAAGGAAAAGAAATGGTATGATATATCAAGATTGGTTGACACATTTTCCCCAAAGATTTTGTATGTTGCGCTGCTTTCTTCAGGGAATCATAGTATTGATGCCTTTTGATCATGGGAGGGGTCCTGCCAGTGGCAGAGCAGATCCTTCTGTTATTCCAGTAACCGATGAAATATATTCAGGCGAGAGTTTTAAGTTTATCGGTGTTTTTTTCAGTGTCATAACGCTCATATAAGTTCGGATTTCATTCTGGCTCACATGCTTTCATAGCAGGCGTTATCATGACATCTTCCAGCGTTGTGGATAACAGAATAAAAAATTTTGGAATTTTATAGAACTATCAGGATTTTTTATTTTATTATCCACTGTCAAAATGACGAATGGTAATTTCGTGTCAGGTGGCAGAAAATCACATTTTCTGTTATAATTTCCTGCAAAAGGAATAACAAAGTACAACTGACCACATCATTACTGTACTGGTAGCTGTTCGATGGGGGATTTGGCGAAAAGCCCCAGTGCTTTTAATTTGAACAAAATGACGCCAGAGACATCTTCCATGAGACATTTGGAGAGGATTTTGGCAAAACAGCAGGAATGAAAATCAGTGATTATGATTAAATACGAAAGGCTGAATCACATTCGTATATTAAAAAGACAGGGAGATTGTATCATGGCATTTACTCTGCAGATCAGACAAAAGAAACTATTTGGAAAGACAATCCTTGATATTCCGTCACTGGCTCAGGCCTGTGGCTTATGCTATGGTTCTAATAATGATTTTTATATCCTGCAGGAAAATGAGCAGGTCAATGGAACGGCTGTTTTTTACCATCCTGAGCATATAGGGCGTGGGATCTTTTTTGATGGCAGTAAATCCAGGGAGGGATATTATGAGATAAGTTATAATATTCCTACAACCAGATCAGAGATCACAGACTTTGTCATGGTTGCGGGGGAGATAGAAAGACGTCTGGGCAGGGTGGAGATGTACTGTGTGGAAGAAGAGAGAGCATTTACCAGTAGAGAGTTGGAACAGGAGATTGAAAATCTTGCTGTATTCAGCCGAAAGTCACTGAACCAGTTTTGCGGAAATAAGGAATTTCGGAGTTATATCCTTACTCTGGCGCGGTGGCCTTATACGCTGACTGAAGACAAGGTAGCCTTATGGGAGACATGTAAGGATCTTTCTGATTTTGAGCAGACCCTACATGGCTTTCAGGCACTGGATGTCTATTACGCAAAGCCAAGGCTTCTGCAGAAAAACGATACAAAAGAGATTGGGGCCTTTTATGTCTTGACGGAGGAATGTCAGAGTGTCTTTCCTGTCCGGGCTGACGGGTTTCTGAATCTGAGTGAATTGAAAGTGACGGAAGGATTTGTACAGTTTGTACTTTACAGTGAGCAGCGTGTGCTGGAAGGAATATTCCCTTATGAGCAGTTTATTGAGGAACTGAAAGGATATGATGTCCGACAGTTTGACGCGGATCACATCCTGATTCCGTCTATGACAAAATCGGAGCTTGAAAATCTGGCCGGGAAACTACGTTAAAAGGGACTGTGGTGGCAGTGGAGGTTTGGCCGGAAGATGAAAAATTTGATTGGTTTGTGCACAGGGGGCATAATTATGGATTCAATAGAAAAAGAACTAAAAATACTTAGGCAGTTCATTCATCCAAAGCATATGGACGGCCTGAAAAAATGGAAATGCTATTCAGAGGATGAAATTTTTGCGGCAGAAAAGCGGCTCCATGGAAAGCTGCCCTTTCCTATCCGGGATATTTACCTGTACATGGCAGACCTCTTAATTACCAGTGGCTATTTACGGCCATTAGAACTTCTTCACTGGGAGGGAAAATATCTGGGATTTTTTCTTTCTCCCGGAGAAGGAGATATTATTGGGATAAAAAAGGGTAAAACTTCCGGTGATTTATATATGTGGGAAGAAAATGATCCAGAAGAAACAGCCTGGGAATATGAGGATGAACTGGTAAGTGCCTATGAGGAGGGGGATGAGGACGGGAAGCGAAGGGCGGCAGCCGCTTATCAGAACTATTGGAAAAAGCGGAATCTCCCTTTGCTCCACGCGCCCCTGAACATTCATAAGCTGGAACGGGAACCCAGGTTTAACCATGTCCTGGACGCATATGGGCTATTCCTGGTACTCCATGCCATTCGTGAATGGGAAGAAATGACATGGCGTGAACATGCTGATGATCTCACCTGCCTGTTTAGTGAATTTTTCCCTGGCGAGTTTTCCATGGAGTATTTCCAAAAGATAGCTGACCGGATCAAGGATGATTTTAAGCCCCTTTCAGACCACCCGGAACTGACTTGTCTGGGCGATTTCCCTTTGAAGATGGCATATGTCCACAAAGATCAGGAAGCTCTGCTGGTTCTGGGGCCGGAGCCGGTCTGTTTTATGTTGCTGACAAAGGCAACTGCCGGGGATGACCTCCTTGAAAAGGTTCAGGAACAGACGGGACTGGCTTTTCATGTGGGATTTTAGGAACAGGCTGAAGGAAAATGGAGATTCATTCGGCTGTCAATCGGAACGATATAGAAAAACATTCTATGGGTGATGTCCACAAAAGCAGCACCAGCAACAAAGAGCTGTAGAAATTTAGTTCATACTCTGAAAAGTAGACGGAAGCAAGGAAACAGATTATGAGAAAAAATAACAGAACAGGAAAACGGCTGCGCTTAATACCTCTTATATTGGGCAGTTATGGGGCATTCCTCGGTCTTGGCCTGGTAGTTATAGGACTTGCTGAAATAGAGGAAGGGATTGGAATTATCCGGCTTTTGATGGGGCTTGGTATGGCAGGCTTTGGAGTATTGGGAATATGGGACGGGGTGCGTGATCTGGTCATGCCGGATAAAAGACAAAAGCAGGCACCGGCCAGACAGTTTATTCTTACGGATATATCCGGGAATAGAAGTTCCAATGTTACAGTAGAGGCTTTGCAAAAACAGATGGAAAGCCTGATGGAAAGTGATAAAGGGTGCGTTTTCAAACTCCAGATTCTGCCGCCTTATGCCGTACAGGAGACAGGAAATATAAGCCAGGTTTTCTGCATTTACCATGCGGTCTTTGGGCTGACTGTATTTTTGGAGGAATCAAAAGGCGGATATGAATCGTACCATAAAAGTGCAGCGTTTGATGAGGCGAAGACTTGGTTTGAAGAACTCCTGACTGGCAACGCTGATTTGTCGGGGTGGAATAAAACGGAGAATGCGTCTTTTGGGGACGAATATGAAGCTGAAGGTGGGAGCTGCGAGGAAGAGGACACCAGATGGGAGGAAGGCAGCACCTGCATAGGTGAAACAGAGGACACCGGATGGGAGAAAGGCAGCACCTGTCTAACGGAAACAGAGGACAGCCTGGAAGATAAAGATGACACAACAGCGCCAGTCACTCATTTTAACAAACCAGATGCTTTGATGAATACAGAGAAAGCCATGGCGGGGAAGAACGAAACGGATACCCGACAGACGGAGGAACCTATAGAATCTTTCTGGCATCAACTTCAAAGGGAACAGAAAGGTCAAATGCGGGGCTGGTATCAGCTTCTGGTGATTTTTGGAGAGAGCTGGCATGATGAACATAAATTTTTCTCTGCCAGGGACATGGAACTGGCCATTGAAGGCATCCATGAGGGTAAATACATAAAAGTAGCCCTGGAATGGGGAATGCAGGGGTTCGATTTTTTCCCCGGTGTTCACAATGATCTGATGGTGGTCTGGTGTACCAATAACACAGGGAATGGGGATACCAGATTTCTGGTGAAAGAGGGGACTGTCACACAGGTGAAATTCTGGATGGCCAATTATATGAATCACGGCGGTTTTGAAGAAATGAGCGGATGGGCAGATATTACCGATCAGATACAAAAAGCAAATAGAAAGGACAAAAAGAAGCATGGGAAGTAATCCGTGAAAAAGCCGAACAAGGTTGTGAATTCTGCCAGTACATGATTGTCAACACTTATTATTTTCTGGACATCATAGAAATTGAAAATCGCAAGCCGAACGAATTTGCGAATAAAAAATCCTGGAATGACTGGAAACGGTCACAAATGGAGCAGAGCATCACCTGGTTTGAGAAGGCATTTTCCGGCGGTATGATTCTGGCGGGGCGAAATTACTGCCATTATTATCAGCATGGCCGGGGAGATTACATTCAGCCGGATCCGGAAAAGGCGGTGCCGATTATGCGCCAGGGCGCGGAGCTGGGTTATCCGGAGTGGATGTACGCCTATGCCGGTCATCTGGCCTACACAGAGGAAAACCACAAAGAATCTCTTCCCTGGGTTTTGAGGGCGGCAGAGGCCGGACACCTGTGGAGCTGGCATATATCAAGTATGATCTGCTGGGGATTTGCTGTCTGTTGGGTATGGAGGAGGAAATAAGACCGATGCTGCCTCCTTCTCTGTGCCTGCTTTGGCGGGTGTCGGGGAGAAATCGTACCGTTTTGGATTAAAATGAGCATTGACAAAATAAAAAGGTTGTGATAAAGTACCCTAAATAACATAAGAAAAGCGATGACGGAAAAGAGTAGTTTAGTTAGAAACATCCAGAGAGAATAGCACTTGGTGGAAGCTGTTTATGTGGAAATTAGACGAAAACCATTCCAGAGCTGTAATGCTGAAATGAGTAAGTGTTACCGTACGCCTGCGTTAAAGGATAGGATTTGACAGAATCTGAAGTGAAAAGTTAAGGTGGAACCGTGCTAAGTGCACCCTTAAGACTATACCAATATGGTCTTATGGGTGCTTTTCTTATGTTGTTGCCAAATCGTTAAAACTGAAAAGAAAAGGAGCAGCAAATTATGAAGGTTCTACGAAAAAATGGAGAAATTGTAGAAGTAAGCTTTGCAGAACAGGAGGGGAAAAAGGCATTTTGGCATACGAGTGCACATGTGCTTGCACAGGCTGTGAAACGCTTATATCCAGAAACGAAGTGCGCCATTGGTCCCGCAATCGAAAATGGTTTTTATTATGATTTTCAATTTAATTTTTCATTTTCAGAGGCGTATTTAAAGAACATTGAAGCAGAAATGCGAAAAATTGTAAAAGAGTCTCTCTCCTT
>Ga0224748_10389_pt1 | contig 13464 bp, 10 predicted proteins | sample LIM_F_Water_Neg_FD_182074 | JGI IMG/M metagenome (GOLD analysis project Ga0224748, IMG submission 182074) | Enriched cells from gastrointestinal tract of the lab mouse from Pacific Northwest National Laboratory (PNNL), Richland, Washington... | ecosystem: Host-associated > Mammals > Digestive...
CGCTGGATCCCAGCACCATACGGTCAGCTTATTTCCGCCGCCTTCGCTGTCGCCTGCATCATCGGCTGCTTCCTGCTTGTCATCACCTGCATTGTTATCTGCTTCCTGCTGTGTGTCGCTGTCGGAATTTTTGCTGTCATCTGCTTTGTCTCCACATCCAGCCAACATGGTTGCTGTCATTGCCACGCAGAGCAATGCGCTTAAGATTTTTCTTTTCATCTTCGTTTCCCTCCCGTGAAAAACTTTTATTTAGAACAACGGATGCGCATCTTTGCGCAATCGGTTGTTCTATACATCTAGTTTACCAAATAAAGGATTTGATGTCAATGTCAACACTTTCTAGTTTTTTATTCTCTTTTTTGTATATTCTATCTAATAACTTTTCGTCATTATTACTATAATTTTTATTTGCACAATCGGTTGCTCTCCTCTATTCTCACAGAAAAAAACATTTTTATCCGATCTTTTTTTCAATTTTAACTCTTGACACCCCTGCAAATTCAGCATATTCATATATTTTTATAATTTTACTGAATTTATCGGTATTTTTACCAATATTTTTCTTTGTGTTTTACTGCATCATTTTACTAAATTTATATTTTTCATTGTCTGATAAAATTCAAAACATTTTGTACAGGTCTCTCCGCTTTTTATCATTCTGTCTGCTAAATTCTACATGATATTCCTATTTCTATTTGGTAGATTGTTTCAGAACCACTTCATAGCCGAGCAACGTTTTTTCTTTTACCGCACTTCCTTCAATAAGTTCCATCAATGTTTTGCAGGCGACAGTTCCGAGTTCTCTGGCATTAAACGACAGAGACGTTATGGTTGGAAGGTTATGCTCCAATACAGAACTGTCATAAAATGATACTACTTTTATCTGTTCTGGAATGGAAATCCGTTCTTTCTTTAGTTTATTAAGAACATGCATACAGACAGCATCATCCAAACAGGCAATGCAGTCCACCTGTTCTTCCAGAAGCTTCTCTACCGCACGTTCAATCATCACTTCTTTTTCCATATTAATAAAGATAATATCCTGATTGGCCAGAATCCCTGCCTGTTGGTGTGCTTCAAGATATCCCTGCAGACGGTTCTGTGTCACCACATGAGACTCAATGCCTCCAATCAGTCCGATACGCTTCATTTTTTTCATCAATAGAATAGAAATCAGCTCTCGGCAGGCGCTCTGATGGTCATTGTCCACCTGAACCACGTCCTTATAATGAGTACTCCCCACTGTGACAAAGGGAATGCCCTGAGACTTCAGATATTCAATATGAATGTCTTTGGTAAAAGTCCTCATCAGAACTACCCCGTCCACCTTATGGTTTTCAACCATCCGTTCCAGCCGCACGCATTCACTTTCTCTGCTTGTGGTGAGAAGAATATCGTAATCCATACTGACCGCGGTCTCTTCAATTCCAATCAAACAAGTTTGAAAAAAAGGGAGGTCTACCACGGTATAGTCCTCCGGCAGCATCACTCCAATATTATATGTCTTTAACTGCGCCAGGCCTTTTGCCAGTACATTGGGCTTATAGTTATGCTTGTCTATATAATCCATCACCCTTTCTCTGGTGGATTTTCCGATCCTTCCTTTTCCAGATATCGCTCTGGACACCGTAGATTTGGAGACACCAAGAGCCTCCGCCACATCTGAGATTGTCAGCTTTTTTTCGTTTGACTGATCCATTGTTTCACTTAACCTCCGTTCCCGACAGCAGAATCTTTTTTCTCCCCTGCTTTTGTCTGTGCCGCTGCAATCTCTGCCTCCGGCAGGTTATACACCAGAACAGGACATCCGGCCTCAATATTCTCATACAATGTTTTTGCTGCACTGTATGGAAGATTGACACAGCCATGTGAACCATTTCTCTTATAACGGCTTCCGCCGAAACTTCCACGCCATTTAGCGTCATGAAATCCCACACCGCCGTTAAAAGGCATCCAGTAAGAAACCGGCGTAGCATATCCCTCCCCTCTTAAGGTACGGTTACGTTCTTTATAGTACAATCCATAGGCTCCCTCTGGGGTATCCCAATTTTTAGCCTCATTTCCAGACACAAAATCCGTTTCCAAAATCATTTTCCCATCTTTATAGTAAAACAAATGCTGCAGGCCCAGGTTCACTTCCACATAAGTATTTCCATAATCAGTCTCACCATGGCTGCTTGCAGACTTGGAATATTCCGGTTCCCTGATAACAGTCTCTCCATCCTGAATCAGTTTTGTAAGAATCTCCGTCTCTTTTTCCTGATCCATACGCCATCCGTAATCACCGCCATTGACAGTAACTTCTACCTGATATGAAGTATTGAGCTTTTTAGGCTTGCCTATGGTATCCCATGTCTCTGCCATCTTGCTCACATACGCTGAAATCTGTTCCAGAGACAGCTCCGCCTCTTTTTTCTTATTCACAGAAATCCACTGGCTGATTGTCTCTCCATCCAGAACTACTTGTTCTTCACCAAACTGATATGTAATCGATGCCCCGGCATACTTATTCATGCTCTTCACCAGTTTCTTCAATTTCTTGGAATTTTGGGTCCGGCTGGGCTTTGCATAACATCCTTCTTCCTCCAGAGAAATAGAATTCTCCAGTTTTAAGACTGCCCTTCGCAGCAGACCTAAAAATTTCTCTACTTTAACTGTAGTTCCTTCCTGTTCCGGTATAATCTTATATCCTTCTCCCTTTATGTAATCAGATATAACCGCATTCTGGGGCTTTTTCATTTGGTCTTCATCTAAAATATCCCATTTCTTCACCTTTTTCTTCAAAGCTTCTTTATCGTAGTAAACCATGGTCCCCATCTCAATTTCTTTTTTGCGGAACAGCCCTTTCGGCCATGCAAAGCAGTTCTGTTTCTGCAGCTCTTTTTGGAGGGTTCCATCAAATATCGGTTTTAACTTAATATCATTTCCTGATAGAACCTCTACTTTATCTTCCCGCGCTTCCACTTTAATCCTATATTTTTTTACCTCCTGTGTAACATACTTTTTCACTGCCTCCACATTTTTTCCCGATACATCCACTCCATTGATTTTGGTTCCCGGAAAAAAATGAAAACTGAAATAAAACGCTAATCCGAAATATAGCACAAAAAGCCCCAGAATACCCCCCGCAATCATCCAATTCTTCAGCTTCTTATTCTCTGTCATCTTTGCCGTATCCATCCTTTAATTTTACCCTTCTTTTTCTGTAGTTCTCTATTATTATAATTCTATTTCACGTAAAGTCAAATTATTTATAACTATCAATATTTTACAGTTGACATTCTCATTTTTCTGTGATAGAATATCATTTGTTTCGGGGTATGGCTCAGCTTGGCTAGAGCGCACGGCTGGGGGCCGTGAGGTCGCAGGTTCGAATCCTGTTACCCCGATTTTTTTATTTTTGTTTGTACATTAGCGCGTGATTAAAAAATATTTTTTAATCATAAGAAAGGGCTGCCGCACGATCTATTTATTTTTTCAAAAAGTTTTGACTTTAGAGCGGCAAAGACAGAATGCACAAAAATCACTCTGGGAAGCTAGCTTCCCAAGTTAATTTTTGTGCATTTTGTTTACATTACAGATCAATGTAAACCTTTTGAACGAATCTAGGCTTTGTATTTTATGTCGGTGCGGCACCCCCCTTTCTACTGACCGCAAAAGTACTTTTTCGAAACCGTACCTTCACACCACCCCATCTTATCTGATCCCTGACATCCCTTCTCTTCTTCTATAAATACCTCTTCTGCTGGTCTGCCACTCTCTTGCATACACCAGTGTATACACTACAACAGCCGTAATGCATCCAGTAATCACATCAAACACAGAATGCTGCTTTAAGAACATCGTGGAGGCAATAATAGAACACATTAAAAGGAAAGAAACTCTTTTGACCCATTTTTTCTCCCTAAGCTGTTCACTGTGCATCACCGCCAAATGGACGCCAATAGAATTATATACATGAATGCTCGGAAACAAATTCGTAGGTGTATCTACCATGTACAATCCCTGTACCATGGTAATAAAAATATTGTCTCTTTCAAAAACTCTCGGGCGAAGATAATGTCCGTGCGGATAGACGGTGGAAACCACCAAAAATATGGTCATGCCTGCAAAAAGGAAAATGCACAGTTTATAATAATCCTGTACATTTTTGAAAAAGAACCAGGCAACGGCAAGCGCAACATATCCAAACCACATAAGATATGGTATGATAAAAATTTCAACAAAAGGTATATAGTCGTCTATTGCCATATGAATTACATGAAACCGTCTGGTTACTGTCTGTTCCAGATATGCAAACCAGAGAACATAAATCAGAAAATATGACAATATCCATCCATGCCGATAACGATATAAAAATTCTTTTAATTTTACTTTCATAATTAACCATTCACCTTCTGCTGATACTTTATTTTCTTATTATACGCGTTAATAAAGTGCATTATAGCACAGGAAATGCAGAGAAACAATGGAATTTCCCCTTATTTAAGAAATTATTAAAAAAATTCTTTTATTTTTTTGTTTAATTTACTTATAATTCACATGATTTTTCATTGACTTTTATGCAATTTGATGATAATATTGCGTTAAAGGAATTTAAGAATATTTATGTTTAAGGAGGTCTTTATGGCACGTTTTACATTACCAAGAGATTTATATCACGGGAAAGGTTCTTTGGAAGAACTGAAAAACCTGATTGGAAAAAAAGCAATTATTGTAGTTGGCGGTGGTTCCATGCGACGCTTCGGTTTTCTGGACCGTGCTGTTGCTTATCTGGAAGAAGCCGGTATGGAAGTTGCGCTGTTTGAAAATGTAGAGCCTGATCCCAGTGTAGAAACTGTAATGAAAGGCGCAGAAAAAATGCGTGAATTTAAACCTGACTGGATTATCTCTATGGGCGGCGGTTCCCCCATTGACGCCGCTAAAGCAATGTGGGCATTTTATGAATATCCCGAGACAACCTTTGAGGATCTGATCACGCCATTCAATTTCCCCACACTGAGAACCAAAGCCAAATTCTGTGCTATTCCTTCAACATCCGGTACTGCCACAGAGGTTACCGCATTTTCTGTTATCACTGATTATGCCAAAGGTATCAAATACCCTCTCGCAGATTTTAATATCACACCAGATGTTGCCATTGTGGACCCGGATCTCGCAGAAACCATGCCGAAAAAGCTTACTGCGCACACAGGTATGGATGCTATGACCCATGCCATTGAGGCCTATGTTTCCACACTCCACTGTGACTATACGGATCCTCTGGCGCTTCACGCAATTAAAATGATTCACCGTGATTTAAAAGCTTCCTTTGACGGCAATATGGAAGCCCGTGACCGTATGCATAATGCACAGTGTCTGGCCGGCATGGCATTTTCAAATGCATTACTGGGAATTGTCCACTCCATGGCTCATAAAACGGGCGCTGCTTACAGCGGCGGACATATCGTTCATGGCTGTGCCAATGCAATGTATCTTCCAAAAGTTATCAAATATAATGCGAAGAATTCAGATGCTGCTGAGCGCTATGCTGAAATCGCTTCCTTTATTGGCTTAAAAGGCGGCAGCAATGAAGAGCTGACCGACGCTCTTATCGCAGAATTAAAATCCATGAATGCTTCTCTGGAAATTCCTTCCTGCATTAAAGATTATGAAGGCGGAATCATTGATGAAAAAGAATTTATGGATAAGCTTCCAGAAGTGGCAAAACTGGCAATCTCCGATGCATGCACCGGTTCAAACCCCAGAATCCCCACTCCGGAAGAAATGGAAAAGCTGTTGAAAGCATGTTTCTATGACGAAGAAATTGATTTCTAAGTATTAGAAAAGCTTTACAGAATACATAAGGGGCTGCTGCAGAATTTATCTCAGGTGGAATATATCCGTATACCTGTCTGAATCGTATTCTGCGGCAGCCTCTGCCAATTAATCTTATTTTTTGGCGGTTAAATATCAATAATCTCCGTAACGTTTCTGTCCTAACCGGCAGAATTGACGTTTAAATAAAGGGCAGCATATGTTCTACCAGCGCCGCCGAATGCGCGGCTGCCGCTCTTTCAAAGGAAGGATAATCCATTTCCGCACTGTCGTCCGCCTTATCAGAAATAGCACGGATAATTACAAACGGCACATGATTCAGGTACGCTGCATGTGCAATAGAAGCTCCTTCCATTTCCACACAAAAGCCCTGAAAATTTTCTGCAATTTTATCTTTTAGTTTCTTTTCACTGATAAATTGATCGCCGCTTACAATTCTTCCCTGATATACACTGATATCGGGATTCACCTCATTACAACAGGATTGTGCAAGCTGTCCAAGATGCTCATCTGCCGGAAACGCAAGGCACCCCACCTGAGGCACTTCGCCCAGAGGATATCCAAATATACGGACATCCACATCATGATGAAGAGCATCTGTCGAAACTACAATATCCCCGATATTGATCTCATTTTTCAGAGATCCAGCAACACCTGTATTGATAATATGGCTCACATCAAACAAATCACAGAGTATCTGAGTGCACAGTGCGGCATTTACTTTTCCAATGCCGCTCCGCACAATTACTACTTCTGTCTCATTCAAGGTTCCCTCCAGAAATTCCATGGAGGCTTTTTCTTCCTTCCTGCGGATATCCATTTTTGCTTTTAGCGCCTCTACTTCCAGTTCCATGGCGCCGATTATCCCTATTTTCTTCATCGTTTCCTCCTTTTATTTTGGATACACCAAATGTGAGTCATCAATATTATATAATACCTGTGTCAGATATCGGTCTGCAAGATAATTTGCCATTCCAAGATTCATATCCAGATAATTTCCGCAGTCTTTGGGACTTGCCCCTGGCACTTCATCTTTAAAATCCCGGATAAATTCGTACATCTTGGTAATAAGTTCTACCACATCTTTGGATTCATAATCACCGGCAAGCAACAGATAAAACCCTGTTCTGCAGCCCATAGGGCCAAAATAAATAACTTTCTCCTGATAGACCGGATCATTTCTCAGATAAGTTGCCGCCAGATGTTCAATCGTGTGAACCTCTGCCGTATTCATTACCGGCTCATCATTGGGAGAGGTCATCCGCAGGTCAAAGGTGGTGATAATCTCCTGTCCTACATGATCTTTTCTGGACACATAAATCCCCGGCTCCAGTTTGATATGGTCAATGGTAAAACTTGTAATCTTCTCCATCTATTTATTCTCCTTTCGATTATTTATCTTTTTAGGTAATTGCAAAACTCAATCGTTGTGAGAATTTCATATACAATTCATACAATTGTTCTAAAATATTTTATCCATACGAAACGCACAAAATGCAGGGCGCACCAAGCATTACAACGAACCACTTAATACGAAAATCATGTTCCGCAAAGGCTTCCATGATTTTTGTGTTTCGTTTCCATGGTGCTAGAATGCATTTCTTAGCGTTTTGTATGATAAAATATTTCTTCTTAAATTTTTTGAATTGTATATGAAATTCAAAAATTTACTGAGTTTCGCAATTACCTAATTCATCTTTTGCCGTAATCTGCCCAAATCCCTGGGCAAAATAAGTCCGCAGCAGTTCTGGAAGTTCCGGCAGCCTGGTGATAAATTTCACTTCTGCCTCCACTGCCCCATAACCTGTCCTGGCATGGATAAAATCTATCCCTGCTTCTGTGGCAGCCAGGTAATCCCCTTGAGTGTCCCCCACATACACTGCCTGTTCCAGATGGTTTCTGTCTGCCGTAAGACGGATATTATAACCTTTTTCCCTGCCTGTCGCGCCAAAACTTTCAAAGTCATTAAAATAAGACGACAAATTATGATACTCCAAAAACGCCTCTATATATCCCACCTGGCAATTACTGACGATAAACAGATGATATCCCTGTTCTTTTAGCTGTTTTAAGGTTTCTTCCAGCCCTTCCAAAAGCTGCCCGCCATGACAAAGAATATACTTGTTCTCTTCCTGACAACAGTAATTTAAAAGTTCCCGTCTGGTATCCAGATCATATTCCGCAAACAAAATATCCGCAATGTCATACATGCTCTTACCCATAACTGACTGCACCATCTCTGTGGTAATTTCTTTGTGGACATCCGGCCGTTTGTCTAATGCTTCTTTCCATGAAATAGTGACTTCTCTGGAAGAATCCCATAACGTGCCGTCTAAATCAAAAAGAACTCCTGTTTTCATTACTGCTCCTTTTCTTCTGAAACTTCAATAGATAACGACAGTTCATCCAGCTGCTTCTCATCCACTACGCTGGGCGCGTCTGTCATAAGACAGGAAGCATCCTTTACCTTGGGGAATGCGATCACATCCCGGATAGAATCGCAGTGCATCATTAACATAATCATACGGTCCAATCCATAAGCAAGTCCGGCATGAGGCGGCACTCCATATTTAAATGCGTTCAGCAGAAATCCAAACTGTTCATAAGCGCTCTCTTTCGTAAATCCCAGAACTTCCAGCATCTTTTCCTGTATGTCATCCTGGTGAATACGGACAGAGCCGCCTCCCAGCTCCGTTCCATTCAGTACAATATCGTATGCCTTGGCACGGACAGCTCCTGGATCTGAATCAATCTTATCCCAGTCTTCCTCCATCGGCATGGTAAAAGGATGGTGCATTGCCATAAAGCGATTCTCATCTTCTGACCATTCCAACAGCGGAAATTCTGTAATCCACAGGAAATTATACTGGTTCTTGTCTATAAGATCCAACTGCCGTGCCAGCTCCAGACGAAGCGCGCCCAGCACATCCCAGACCACCTTATTCTTATCTGCAGCAAACAGCAGAAGATCCCCCGGTTCTCCCTGCATCTTTTCTGACAGAGCCTTCAGTTCTTCTTCCGTCATAAATTTTGCAAAGGAAGATTTATAACTCCCATCTTCATTTACGGCAAGATAGGCAAGACCCTTGGCTCCGTAACCTTTCGCAAACTCCACCAGCTTGTCAATCTTCTTCCTGGGCATCTTCCCCTGTCCTTTTACGTTGATGCCCCGTACAGATCCCCCCTGTTGCAGCGCTCCGGTAAACACTCCAAAACCGCAGTCTGCCACGGTCTCAGACACATTTACCAGTTCCATGCCAAAACGGGTGTCTGGTTTGTCCGAACCAAAACGATCCATAGCCTCCTGCCAGGGCATACGCGGAATAGGAAGTTCAATCTCCACCCCTACTGCCTCCTTAAATACATATTGCAAGAGACGTTCATTTACATCAATCACATCATCCACATCTACAAAAGATAATTCCATATCTGCCTGCGTAAATTCCGGCTGGCGGTCCGCACGCAGATCCTCGTCACGAAAGCAGCGGGCAATCTGGAAATACCTGTCATAACCTGAGCACATCAAAAGCTGTTTAAACAATTGGGGAGACTGAGGCAATGCATAAAAACTGCCTGGATGCACACGGCTTGGCACCAGATAATCTCTTGCCCCTTCTGGTGTGGATTTGGTCAATATAGGAGTCTCAATCTCCAGAAACCCTTCCTTTGCCATAAAATTGCGCAGCAGCATAGCCACCTTGCTTTTCATCATAAGATTTCTCTGGATGTCCGGTCTTCTCAAATCCAGATACCGGTATCTCAGACGCATATCTTCTTTGGTCTGAGAATTTTCCTCAACAGGAAAAGGCGGTGTCTCTGCTTCAGACAAAATTCTGATATCTGAGGCAATTATTTCAATATCTCCTGTCTTTAAATTCTCATTGACAGCTGCCGACCTTTTTTCCACCCTTCCGGTCACTGCTACCACAAACTCACTCCGCAGAGTCTCTGCCTTGGCAAATCCTTCACTTCCCACCTTAGGTTCGTCAAATACAATCTGCAGTAACCCAGAGCGGTCTCTCAAATCTATAAAAATCAGACTTCCCAGATTTCTTCTTTTCTGTACCCATCCCATCACAGTAACAGTTTCTCCAATATTACTACTGGAAACCTCTGTACACCTATGGGTTCTGCGCAGCCCTTTCATTGATTCAGCCATTATTTTCTTCCTCCTTAATCTCTGTTGAAAAATTCTTCAATTTTACCATATCCTTCTGCTGCGAGTTTTTCCTTCTGGAATTTCCGGTTTTTATTCATTCTCGTTACCAGAATCTGCTTTCCTGCCCTTCGCTGTTCCTGCGCCTTTGCAATAACCTGCGCCAGCTTGTCTCCAGGATAATTTTTCTCAATCAGGTATGCAATCTTCTCTGACTGACCCGGCACTTTAAATCCATTTTCCATAAGCAGAAGGATGATACGCTCAAATCCAATAGAGAATCCGCAGGCTGGAACATCATGTCCGGTAAATTTGCCAATCATTTCGTCATAACGGCCGCCTCCGCCGCAGCTTCCGCCGAACTCTGGCATGGCAATTTCAAAAATAGTTCCTGTATAATAAGACATGCCCCGCACAAGCGTAGGATCAAATACAAGATCAAATTCTGCTTCCTTTGTGGCGTTAACACTTGCGGCAATCTCTTTTAAATTTACTGCTGCCTCCTCATCCAATGCATCTTTTAATGTTTCTGTCAGATAAGTGATGCACGTTTCCACTTCCTTTTTTCCTTCCATGTTTCGGAAAAGATTCAGATATTTATCGATAGACTCCTGAGAAAATCCGCTTTTTGCCAGTTCTTCTGCCACGCCGTCTATGCCGATCTTGTCCATTTTATCCAAAATGATGAAAACGGTATCATAAGAATCTTCTGGAAACCCACTGTATCTTGCCATTGCTTTTAAAATTCTGCGCTCATTGATGCGAATCTGAAAATTTCGAAAACCTAATTTGCCAAGAGTGGTGGTAGTAGCAAGAATCAGCTCAATTTCCGCAAGGTTTCCCGGTTCCCCCAAAATATCAATATCACACTGCATGAACTGGCGGTATCTGCCCCGCTGAGGGCGGTCTGCACGCCACACATTTCCCATTTGAAGCGCTTTAAACGGAGACGGCAGGTTATTGGAATTATTAGAATAAAACCTTGCCAGCGGCACCGTGAGGTCATAGCGCATTCCAAAATCAACCACATCGTTTTCTGTTTCTGCAGTCTCAAGCTTTAACTTCTCTCCGCGTTTTAACACTTTAAAAATCAGTTTCTCATTTTCTCCGCCTTGTTTATTGCTGAGATTTCCAATATTCTCCATGCATGGCGTCTCAATGGGCGTAAAGCCAAAGCTTCGATATGTCTCCTTGATGACATTTATTACATAATCCCGAATCTGCATCTCCTCTGGTAAAATATCTTTCATGCCGTTTACAGGCTTTTTTGCAAGTGACATACTGTCTCCTCCATTTTCTCTTTTATTCCCGCAGGCAATGGTTCTAATTGCCAGCAGACTTGTCTTTGACAGACGGAAACGATGAATTCACTGCACTCCGTCTGCTGTGTGCTTCTGTAAAAATAAGCTTTGTCTATTCTTCGGCAAACAGTTTTCGTTTCCTCTCAATCATTTCATCAATTTTTTCTATATAGAGAGAAACGTCTTTTACGTTCTCACACCGCTCAATCCGTCCGTCCTGATATACACGCTTACTGATACTTCCTGCACCAAGCGCCATAATGGTCTGTTTCTCCTCCATCATTAAAATATTATAAATCCCTTCTCTGAAAGGTCTTGCATATCCTACATTTTCAAAATTTCCAGCCATATTTTTCTGCCGGTAGAGATAGTAAGGCAGCAGTCCCATTTCTCTGGCATATTTTGCTGTCAAATCAACCGTCTCCCAGCTGTTTTCCATAGAAAAATCCTGATATTCCTCGGAAAACATTTTAAGTCTTGCCGCCCGCTTGATGGCAAGAGAATGAACGGTCAGACTGTCAGGAGACAACGCCTGGATGCTCTTCATGGTATTTTCCACGTCCTGTATTCCCTCTCCAGGCAGCCCCAGAATCAGATCCATATTGATGTTGTCAAATCCAAGTTCTCTGGCAAGCCTGAATGCCGCTATGGTCTGTTCTGTGGTATGGCGCCGCCCGATAATGTCCAGCGTCTCCTGCTTCATAGTCTGAGGATTGATGGAAATCCTTGAAACCCCATATTTTTTCAACACGCTCAGCTTGTCCCTTGTAATACTGTCTGGTCTTCCGGCTTCCACCGTATATTCGCTCAAATGAGACAAATCAAAACACTGCTTTATTTTTCTTAACACCCGCCCAAGCTGCATAGGCAGCAGCGTGGTAGGAGTCCCTCCGCCTACGTAAATCGTATTCAATTTCCGATGGGCGCACTCCTGCGCCACAAAACTGATCTCATGTTCCAGTGCGTCCAGGTATGTGTCTACCCTGTCTTTCCAATTTTCAATAGGAGATGAGGAAAAGGAACAGTAAGAACAGATGCTGGGACAAAACGGAATTCCTATATAAAGACTGAAACCGTCTTCATAATCCAGCTGATCCAGCAGTTTCATTTCACGTTTCGCAATCTCAATACTAAGATCTGTCTTCTGCTCTGAAGCCAGATATGTATCTGAGAGATAAGTTCTGATTTCCGCTTCCCCCCTGCCCTCTTCCAACATGGACATGGAAATTTTTACAGGGCGGATTCCCGTGAGCGTCCCCCAGGGAAGCACTTTTCCTGTATAATCAGAAAGCATTCGGTACAGGCAGCGTTTGAGCCGGTTTTTCATATCCTTCCGGTCGGAAAAGTCCGCTTCTGTTTCACGTCTTGTAACTGCCGGGGCTTTTTCTTTCCCTGCCTCCGGCGAACCGCTGAGGATAATCTCTATGTTATCTTTTCCGCCCTGCTCTCCTGCCTGATAAATTACATCTATCCGGAACAGAGGAGGCGACTGCTGCTCCAGACTGCGGATCTTTTCCTGATCCGCAAATACTTTTACCTCTTCGCCGGCATAGAAGGCTTTAACCAGCGAATGGATATCATATTCAAAATCTGCTCTATTCAAACATACCGTTATCATATTCGTTCTCTTTCAAACTTTCTCTACAAGAATGGATTCTGTGCCCGCTCCATACCGATCGTAGTAAAATCCATATGTCCTGGATATACGTTCACCTGATCTGGAAGCGCCAGCAGTTTTTCCTTGATCGAACGTACAATTTTCGCCATACTTCCTCCTGGAAAATCTGTTCTTCCCACCGACTGGCAGAACAGGGTATCTCCGCTGAACAATACCTGCTCTTTTTCCAGATAATAGCAGCAGCCTCCTTCTGTATGGCCAGGTGTATGCAATACCTTAATCTGCGTTCCTGCCAGATTCAGCAGCTCACCGTCTTTCACATAGATATCTGCATGGTAACTGTCCCTGCGCCCAATCATCGCTGATACATTCAGCCTGGGCTGTTCCAATGTATTCTTTTCCGCCTCATGGGCATATATTTTCACATCCAGCAGCCCTGCAAGTTCCTGCGCTGCCATGGCATGGTCAAAATGACCATGTGTCAGCAGTATCGCAGCAGGTTTCAAGCCTTTCTGCTGAATCTTTCCTGCAAGCATCTGCGCAGAATCTCCCGGATCAATAACCAGCATTTC